>PYIL01166735.1_pt1 | contig 12667 bp, 11 predicted proteins | sample 3578041 | NCBI WGS metagenome assembly PYIL01 (sample SAMN08408023, study PRJNA431606) | Marine metagenome isolate SA_KN192-05_S13_150m, whole genome shotgun... | biome: marine; feature: oceanic pelagic zone; material: water; isolation source: 150 m water sample, 0.2-0.8 um fraction ... | reverse complement strand
TGTCTGAAGCAATTTCACCCACCACGATATTCTGGGCTAACAATATGGACCGCAACCGCTCTTGAGTGGACTCGGTTTCAAGGCGCAGGGCATCATCGGTCTGCACCCGCAAGACCATGTGCACCCCTCCCTTTAAATCAAGGCCGAGCCGAACCTTTTCTTCAGGAGGATAGACGGACCATCCGGCCAATGCCACCACTCCAAGAATCGTGAGGATCTTCCAACGAAGGTTGGTCTGCATTATGTATCCCGACCTATGAATTGTTGGAGTCAGGAACGACCGGGTCCTGCCCTTGGTGTCCACCAACCGCCGCGCGTGACATATCTACGCGCACCTTATCAGCGATTTGAAGCTGTACAGTGCGTTCGTCATTCAACTTAGTAATAGTGCCATAAAGACCGCTGGTGGTAACAACCCGGTCACCGACCTTCAGCGAAGATTGAAATTCCTGCACCTTCTTCTGCTTCCGCTTCATCGGCAGAAGAATGATGAAATAGAAAATCGCTAGAATCATCGCGAACGGTAAAAACTGCAGCCATACTGGACCGCTATCAGCGGGAGAGGCCATGGCGAATAATTTAGAGATATCCATAACGAAAATCAGTATCAATTAACTCATCTAACTCGTCGCTTCTTGTGATTCCCGCCCGGGCGTGCGGGGGTAGATCAGGCGGAACTCATGTCTGAGCTCTTCAAGCGAGCCAAACATGATAGCGTCCCTAATTCGTCGCATAGTGTCAAGGTAAAAGTGAAGATTATGCAACGTGTTAAGGGTTGCCGCAGTCATCTCACGTGTGACAAACAGATGCCTCAGATACGCACGGGAGTGATGCCTGCAAACTTGACACTGACAGTTCTCGTCAATCGGCCTGTCGTCTTCCTTGTAGCGGGCCTGTTTGATATTCAAGCATCCTGTTGAAGTAAAAAGTTGTCCGTTCCTGGCATTCCGAGTGGGTAAAACGCAGTCGAAAAGATCGATTCCACGTGCAGCCGCTTCCACTAAGTCATCAGGCATGCCAGCACCCATTAGATATCGTGGGCGATCTTGCGGCAACTGTGGTGCCGTCTCAGCGACCACTTCATACATAAGTTCGTAAGGTTCTCCAACACTCAATCCGCCGATGGCATAGGCATCAAAACCCAAGGACACCGTATGTTGGACACTGCTAGCACGTAACTCTTTATAGATACCGCCCTGTATGATACCGAACTGCACCTGTTCAGGATTTGGGGACTGCGTTTCAGGCTGACCCGCCTCGTGGGTCTGCAATGATACGAATCTATTCCGAGCCCGGCTAGCCCAGCGCAGGGTCCGTTCCATCGCTCGGCGAGTTGCCTCAACTGAACTAGGGTATGCTTCACACTCATCAAACACCATCGCGATATCCGAACCTAAGCGCCATTGAATCGTCGCCACATCCTCTGGCGTTAGATGACATTCGTGACCGTCGATATGTGATCGAAATGTGGCACCATCTTCGTTAATGGTGCGTCGGGACGCCAAACTAAAAACTTGGTAGCCTCCACTATCTGTCATGATGGGCCGGTCCCATGCCATGTAACGATGGAGTCCGCCCCGGCGGGCTATTAGCTCAGCACCAGGACGCAGGTACAGATGATAGGTGTTCGCCATCAACATCTGCGCGCCAAGTTCTTGCAAGTTACGTTGCGTCACAGATTTCACGGCACCTCCGGTCCCAACTGGCATAAACGCGGGAGTTTCGACAATACCGTGAGCGGTACGCATTTGTCCTCGGCGGGCAGCACCTGTGCTATGCAATACCTTAAAATCGAACATGCGGCTCATTGACATATACTAAACGAGAGTCAGACCTTCACACATGTCACAAACCATTTTTTGAGGTTTTTGATCAGTGGCTCAACTTCGAATAGGTGTAGTGTATGGCGGACGATCGCGCGAGCACGAAGTGTCTCTCGCGTCAGCTGCTTCAGTCATTAGCCATCTCGATCCATCTAAATACGAACCAGTGCCGATACGCATTGATCGTGATGGGCGTTGGTTTTTCGACCACCAACCACCAACAGCCACCTCAGCTGAAAAAATCATCAACGAATACAGCCAAGGCGACGACACGGTTATCGACTCAGGGAAACCTTACCCATCAGAAGTCAACCTAACGGGTAGTCCAGTACCACTGTTAAGTAGTCTTGAATTGGACGTCGTTTTCCCGGCCCTTCATGGACCATACGGAGAGGACGGCACAGTCCAAGGCCTATTAGAAATGGCCGACATTCCCTACGTAGGAGCTGGAGTGTTAGCTTCAGCCGTCGGCATAGATAAAGCCTTTATGAAACAGTTATTTGGGGCAAAAGGCCTACCTCAAGTGCTTTATATGGTTGTTCTAGAGCGAACCTGGAAAGCTGATGCTTCTGGGGTGCGTACAGAAGCGGGCAAACGACTTGGGCTTCCAGTCTTTGTCAAACCGGCACACTTGGGATCTAGTGTTGGCATTTCAAAAGTGACTAGCACCGAACAACTCGACGCAGCCATTGAACTAGCCTTCGCATACGACCGAAAGATCATCATAGAAGCAGCTGTTCCTGATGCACGTGATATTGAGTGCGGCATTCTTGGTAACGATGAAACAGAAGTCTCAGTTCCTGGAGAAGTGATCGCATCTCGCGAGTTCTACGATTACGAAGCGAAGTACCTCGACGACTCATCGGAGTTATGCATTCCAGCGAAACTGGATCCCACTACGATCGATCAGGTACGACAATTCACAACTGATGCGTTTCATACGATCGAGTGCTCGGGAATGGCGCGAGTAGATTTTTTGATCGCTGGAGCGACTGGACAACTTTACTTAAACGAAATAAATACTATTCCAGGCTTTACTACTATCAGTATGTATGCGAAGCTTTGGGCGGCAAGTGGCATTACTTATTCAGAACTACTCGATCGATTAGTACAGCTTGCGCTTGATCGACACGCAGTAAAAAGTGAACTAGGTAAGAACATGCCATAACGTAGTAACGAACGCATGCAGGTTGTAGGTCGTCGAGGACTAAAGTGAACGACGTTTCGAACCGACATGACTTATGAGATGGTGCAGTTTTTGACATTGTGTGCACTTTATGCTTGACAGTTGATTTTTCTAGTCAATAATCTACATCTAGTATGATGTTTTCACGCTCAATCTACCTGTTGTGATGGTTTGATTAGATTGATTGGTAGACGTATTAGAGATTCACTAGAGTAACTGGGCTTTAAAATCTCCGGATGAAAGGGGGGATAACAGCTAATGGCAAAGAAGAAGAAGAAGAAGGCAGCCAAGAAGAAGAAGGGCGCGAAGAAGAAGTAGCTCTTCAAATTCAACGACACTAAAGGGGGCACTGGTTGCCCCCTTTAGTGTGTACAACGCTGTCGTACCCTTCTTGTCAAAGCTTGAGTAAGGGACTTAACGGCCGGTCATAGAGGTGCCATCCCACACGCGTGTGCTGCGGACAACATCCCACTGCAACAGTCGATCAACGACTGCCATACCATCTACGACCCTTCCTAAAATCGTGCGTTCAGCATCGATCAATGGCTGAGGCGCTAGAGACACGAAGAATTGCCCCGCCCCTGATTCTGCCGTATCAGCGGCTACGCCAACAGTCCCTCGAAGAAAACGATGTGGTCCAATTTCATCGGGGAGGGTTAAAGCATGTCCACCACGACCATCTCCTCTCGGGTCGCCGCCCCGTAAGAATCCGGCTGCCACAATTTCGTGAAACGGCACCCCATCAAAGTAGCCCTCCGCCGCGAGTGTGGCAAAGCGCTCAGTAGAAACCGGGGCATCGAGGACAGCAAGTTCGATCTGAATGGTTCCTTTATCTGTCTCAAAATACACGTGTGGTGATACAACCGGATCAGAGAGTCTTATGGCTTCCTCAATCGTCACTTCACCAGCAGGACCAACCTGGTCCCGGTATGCCGTACCAGGATCGAGGACAAGTAGCCTCCTGGCAGCGGTAACGCGTACCCGCCAATCATCGTCAGTCAATGCTGTCTGAAGCGCCGTGACCGCCTCTGAACCGCCATATTCGGCAAGCGCATCAACAATGGCGATTCGCGCGATCGAAAAACCTTCACCTAGACTCGCTAAGTAAGCGGCCGCCAGTATCGGCACGCCGTCCTGGAGTTTAAGAATCCCCATCTGCTCCGCTGCCACACTCCGGATTATCACATCATCATCATTTAACATTTCGCGTATCGTCGAACCAGCTTCTGGTACACGAAGTGCAACCAGGGAAGATAGAAGACTTGGAATGACTCGTCGATCCGTATCATTCAACATTACTTGTAATCTCGGTATCGCCACATCAGGACTTATCGACTTCAATATATCGGCCAAAGCTGCACGCACACTCCAATGCACATCCTCATCTAAACCCGAAAGCGCTAACATGAATCTCTGCTCATCGAAAGATGCTAGGCCCCGCAACGCAGCTATTCGCATCGAGGGCACTGGATGAGTCAGCACATCAAGAAACAGATCGACCGCATCCGCCGCACCTCGCTCTCCGAAAGCGACTAAGATTTCGAGTTGAACCAAGGGATCAATATCAGGGTCTCGCATCAACTCCATTAGTGCGGACTCGATTCTGGTGTCAGTTAAACGAGTCAAGGCACGTACAGCTGAGACGATAACGTGGGGGTCGTAACGCGACGGGTCGAGCAGTGGCAGTAAAAATTCCACGGTTCGCTCATCTTCCAATGACCCGAGCCCACGGGCCGCGAAGGCGACCGCATAACTTCCTTGTCCTTGCACGAACTGGCGCAGTGGATCGTAACTGCGCGAGTCTGCTAGATATTGCAACGCCCAAGCCACCGGCCACCAACGGACGACCAGTTCTCCGGCTGGTGACAGTACAGCCATGGCGAGTGGTTCGTAGGCATCCAATAAGGCAAGAGCTGTGACTCCCATTCGGAACGCCTCAGTCTCGGGTGATTGAGGATACGTCAGGTCATCCTGCGGAACCTGGCTAGCCTCTGCGGCTACGACTTGCACCATAGCCCCAATAGCAGGTGCCGCCTCGTGCGCATCCAGTCGCGCCAAGGCTTCAGCGCTCCGACCGCGAGTGAGCGGGTCCACATCATTCAGAGCCAGCATCAGAGACTCTTTAGCCTCTGGATCAGCAAGCAACCCAAGCGCGAAAGCGGACATTTGCCTCACGTCAGGATTCGGATCAGTCAGAGTATCTCGCAAAGATGGACCGCCAGCGATGAGTCCCACTCTTCCGACCGCAAGAGCGGCGCGGCGGCGCACTCTGGGATCGGGGTCATGCAACAACTCGATCAGGCCTGGCATCGGTGCTGCGTCACGATTTGCTGGTTCACGCCCCGTGTAGTCAAAAAAGGACTCTGGACCTGGTAACAGCACACGGTCATGCTCCAGCACGATGATGGCTGCGATTTTTTGTTGACTCGTTAACGCCGCTGGTGGCACTACTGAAGGGCCTGTCGCACAATTCGTTAACGTCAATGCAATAACAATAGAGGTAACCAAGGACGGTAACCTCAAAAAAGACCAGCAGTCATTCCTAGCGCAACCCTGGCAGTTTGTATCGATCCTTATGGCGTTATCAGTTGACCTTGTCATGCCGTAAAGACGACCTTACGTTTAGTGGCTGTCTCCAGTCTCTCTTCGACCACTTCCACGCCGATTCCAGGCGTCTGGGGAACCAGAATAGTGCCGTCTGGCCTCACGGTGATTGGTGGGTCGACAAGGTCAGGATCAAAATAACGAGCGCTGGCCGCAATATCTCCTGGCAATTTGAAATTCGGTAATGTCGCCAAGTGAATATTGTGCGTGCGGCCGATTCCACTTTCCAGCATGCCACCGTGCCAAACAGGAATACCCTGTTTAGCACACAAATCATGTAACCGAATGGATTCCGCAAGACCACCGACCCGCCCAGGCTTAATGTTGATAATTTTGCAAGCTCCCGCAGCTATCGCTTCTGCCGCTATCCCAACCGTGTGAATCGATTCATCAAGACAGACGGGTGTCCGAAGACGAGACTGTAGATGCGCATGATCCCGCACATCGTCATACTCAAGCGGCTGCTCGATCATCATTAAATCAAATTCATCGAGACGCGCTAGATGATCAGCATCGGCCAATGTGTAAGCGGCGTTAGCATCGACCATGAGTGGTATCGATCCGAAGTGTCTTCGTACAGCTGCAACGGCTTCAATATCCCAACCTGGTTTGATTTTGATTTTGATCCGGCGATACCCGGCAGCTAATTCTGTCTCGATCTTCTTTACAAGTTGATCCAGAGAGTCCTGAATGCCGACTGATACACCAGACGCTATCTCCGTTCCTTGGCCGCCTAAGAGTTGCCATAAGGGTGCGCCGGCAATTTTGGCCGAGAGGTCCCAACACGCCATCTCCAACCCAGCCTTGGCCATGTTATGACCCCGAACCCGCTTCATAGCTGTGAACACATCACGCGGGTCCGTAAATTCGACACCCAACACCACTGGTATGAGGTAATCCTTAAGGAGATGCCATTCGGTTTCGGTCGTCTCGGAACTGTAGTAAGGGGTGCGGTCGGCAACACACTCCCCATAACCAAACTGGGACCCATCGTCCACACGAATCAGGACGAATTCTTGATCGTGAACACGCCCGAAACTCGTTTCAAAGAAATGAACCAACGGAAGACGGATAAGACGGAGCTCAATGCGGTCAATCTTCATGAAGGCTTGACGGTACGGTACATCCAACCCGTACGGATGTGGCAATAAGAAATATGGCTAGTACCTGCCCCCGCTACTCCACACGCGCAGGCATCATCATAACATGCGGTGGTCATGTGCTCCAGCCGTACAACGTAAGTCTCCGCTGTCTTTTATTTCGCTGAGGACTGCTATACTGCGCGGCAAGTTGAATTTCCATCATATCGCCATCGCGGGCCCTCTAGAAGCTGGAAAGTCAGAATTGGCTGCCCGACTAGCTGTGCGGCTTAACGCAACAGTGGTACATGATGAGACCACGGAAAACCCATTCCTTGAGGATTTTTACGCTGGCACACCAGGTGCAGCTTTTCAGACCCAACTATTTTCCCTACTAGCCAGGCATCGGCAACAGATTACTCTTCGACAAACTAACCTCTTTAGCCAAACAACGATTTGCGACTATCTATTCGACAAGGACAAGATTTATGCCTATTTAAATCTAGACGACAACGAACTCTTTATTTACCAGCGCCTCTTCGATTTATTAGTTCGTGACATCGTGTCGCCTGATATTGTGATCTTTCTTCAAGCACCTCCCGAAGTACTTTGTGATCGGTTAGAAGAACACGCCCGCCATGACCCTGAACTGAGCCTCCCAGATACTGACTACATCCGGGAACTGTGCGAAGCTTATAACCATTTTTTCTTTCACTATACAGCTACACCACTACTCGTCGTCGAGACATCTCATTTTGATCTCGGTTGGACCGACGAAACAATCGATGACTTAATCAAACAACTGGAAGAAATGACTGGAGGAACCCGGTACTACGTACCACGGATAGAACCTTGACCTCCCTGAAGAGAGCTTTTAAGCTCTTATTAATGGCGTGGTTCAAGAGAACTCGAAAACCGATTACAGCTTCAGCTGACAGAGCTGACCGTGTGCCCAAAGGCCTCTGGTTGAAGTGCCCGGCTTGCAATCAGATCGTTTTTAAAAAAAATTTAATCGCCAATCTCAGCGTGTGTCCGAAGTGTGATTATCATTTTCGTCTAACTGCACGTGGGCGCCTAGAATCCCTGTTCGACAAGGGTGAATGGATTGAACACGATCGCGACGTGTCTTCAACCGACCCTCTACAGTTCAAAGATACAAAATCGTATGCGGCTCGTCTGAAGGCAAGCGTGTCCTCAACAGGCTTGTCGGATGCCATCATCGTGGGCGTTGGACAACTCCATGGACAGAAAGTTGTGATTGCTGCAATGGAGTACGGCTTTATTGGCGGCAGCATGGGTGTCGTTATGGGTGAAAAGATTACGAGGGCTATCGAGCATGCCCAAGCAAATCGATTACCGATGGTAATTGTTTCATGTTCGGGTGGTGCGCGGATGATGGAAGGAACTTTGTCGCTGATGCAAATGGCTAAAGTGAGCGCTGCTTTAGCATGTCTCGACCAAGCTCAACTGCCGTACATCTCGGTGTTGACGGACCCCACCACCGGTGGAGTAACGGCAAGCTTCGCGATGCTTGGCGACCTCAACATTGCTGAACCACATGCACTGATTGGATTCGCTGGACCACGTGTGATTGAACAAACGATTCGACAGAAATTACCAGAAGGTTTCCAACGCAGCGAATTCCTACTGGAACATGGCATGCTCGACGCCATAGTGGATCGTCGTGACCTGAAAGCTATGATTTCAAAAGCACTTCGATTCATGCAAACAAATTTACCTACACGAGCAGACTCGCAAACGACTGAGACCAATACGACAACATCAACTTTATCGGCAAATCCTCTAGAAGCCGTGACCGGACCAAACAACGGTTAGGTTGACCGTACTGTAGGCGAATACTCAAATCGCCTCCCAATGTATCTCAATGAATGCTGACCTAGATCTCCCAATCGACGTAAACCAATACCTCCATCAGCTTGAGGGGTTTGGCATCAAACTAGGACTCAAAAACATTCAAGTCATTTGTGAAGCGCTCGACCATCCCGAACGCACTTTTCGGTCTATCATCGTTGGTGGCACAAACGGTAAAGGTTCGGTAACTGCAATGGTCGAGCAGGGACTTCGAAAAGCTGGATATCGAACAGGCCGATACACTTCACCTCACCTCGAAGCACTGGAAGAACGCTTTCTGGTTAACGGTCGTTTCGCTTTGCGGGCAGAAGTAGCTGACACCCTTCAATTAATTCGAACATGTGTCGAAGACTTAATCCTGCGCAAGCAGCTTGATTCACAGCCTACTTTTTTTGAAGTGATAACAGTTGCAGCTTTTGAATTGTTTCGTCGTAACAATATCGAAATAGCCGTCCTAGAAGTGGGGTTAGGTGGTCGGTTTGACGCTACGAATATCGTGACACCAATCGCTGCTGTAATCACATCGATCGAGTTAGATCATCAAGAGCAACTCGGCAATTCAATTGAACAGATTACCATCGAGAAAGCCGGTATTATCAAACCAGGCATTATCGTCATTCTGGGAGACGCTAAGCCAGTTGTCGTCAACAAAGTAAGGCAAACCTGTCATGCTAGAAACGCGCGCTGCATAGAAGCCTCCATCGGAGTAATGATGACAGCCCACCTAGATGACGGACGGACTGAACTTTCACTTACCACGCCGAAAAATAAATACAGGCCAGTTCCTTTAGCCTTACGTGGCCGTCATCAAGTAGATAACGCTGTGGTAGCCGTCCGTCTACTCGAAGAACTATCTGAGACTGGAATTGACGTGCCAACTAATGCTATTTCCAGTGCACTCTCCGAAACGGTCTGGCCCGGAAGACTAGACCTCCGCATCGGTCGTAAAGATAAGCGGATTCTACTGGACACAGCGCATAATCCCTCCGCTATGGCAGCACTGGTCTCCTATATACGTGAAGTGTACCCGGACGGACTGCCAATTGCCTTTGGGGCGATGCAAGACAAAGACATCGATGGCATGATTACAACTCTTGCTCCATACGCCACCCGTTTTGTCTGTACCGCCACTCAACATAAACGAGCTATCCCTTCGAGTGCTTTGAGTCAAAAAGTTAAACACTTAGTGCCATCCATGAGCGTTGAAACAAGCTCAACCGTTGCAGAAGCCCTTGACCGTGCGCTAATTGGAACGGATACCGCATGTATCACAGGGTCCAATTACGTAGTCGGAGAGATAATTGGGTCACTCAGAAAGACTAATGAGCAGGGCTCGTGATGATACCATCCAATTGGTTGCCGGTCAGACGGATGCGTGTTAAATTTACGTCCTACTTTGTTGAGGCATCATGCCGCTGGGTTCGACACATTTCGGCGCAGCCACTAAGAGTGTTCACCAAATGACTCGCTGGCTGATGATGTTACTAACGGTCACGGTGTTGTCCGCGACTTTTAGTCAAGCCCAAACTCTTCCAGGCTACAACTCTCGCCAATTCCGTATCGAGCGTGTCGGAGAGAATCATGTCCGTCTCATTGGAGCCGTTGAGATCGAGCAGGAAGATTGGAAGTTCTATGCAGATGAACTCGAGCTCTTTACTGACACCCATGAACTCATCGCTTCTGGTAACGTCGTCTATGCTACCGCCACGAATCGAATTGCCGCTGAGCGTGTTGAATTCAACACGGAAACCAAAACGGGCACCTTCTACGTCGCAACTGGAACCGCCTCGATAAGTGGTCGCGTAGAGCGAAGTCTCTTTGGCACTCAAGAACCTGATGCCTATTTCTACGGTGACAGTATCGAGAAAATAGGTCCTGACAAGTATCGGATCAACCGCGGTGGCTTCACCACTTGCGTACAACCCACTCCTCGTTGGGAATTAACGTCGGGTTCGATCGTGGTCAATCTTGACGACTACGTAGTTCTCAAGAATATGGTCCTCAACGTCAAAGGCGTTCCATTGTTTTACTTGCCAATAATGTACTATCCGCTTCAGGAAGACGACCGAGCAACAGGATTCCTGATGCCAGGATTTGGCTCTTCGACCTATCGCGGTCGGTCTTTGAGCAACGCCTTCTTCTGGGCCATTTCGCGAAGTCAAGATTTGACCCTTATGCATGACTATTTTTCTGTAGCTGGGCAGGGTCTTGGAGCTGAATACCGTTACATCTTAGGTCCAGGTTCACAGGGTAATCTTCAAACTTACTTCCTGAACCAACCAGCAGTATCCTATCCTGGAGTATCGACTACGACAGCCGCAAAGGCACTCTCAAGTACAAGTAAGCGAAGTTTTCACATCAATGGCAACATATCTCAGTCAATCGGCTCGGCTGTTCGGATACGAGGCCGCGCCGACTTCTTCTCAGACGTAACAGTGCAACAGACGTTTCAAACGGACATTCTCCAGGCGACTCAACGTTCACGTCGAGTCGCTGGGAATGCCACAGCCAGAGTAGCCGGATTCAACACAAGTACTACCGTTGATTGGGCCGAAACATATTTCGGTGATACGCAATCCACTGTAAATGGTGCCCGCCCGCGTATAAGAGTGTCGAGCGGAGAAAAACCCATCCCTGGCTTGCCGATCTATGTTTCATTATCCAGCGAGTATGCAAGCGTCCTGCGCCAAGGCCTTTCCAAGAAGTACGACGCAGATGGTATTCCCGAAGTAAAGAAAATAAGCCACAGCACTTCTCGATTCCATATCAACCCAACAGTGCGGGTACCCTTTACCAAGTGGCGGTTCATGACGCTCAATTCCTCAGTGTCCTGGCATGGGACATATTGGACGAAGAGTTTTGATTACGAATCCAAAGAACAAATTGAATCAGGGATTGACCGACGCTATTTTGAATTTTATTCACGGTTCACGGGGCCAGTCTTTTCGAAAGTCTGGGATACCCCCAACAGCAGCTATGCCGAACGCTTTAAGCATGTCATCGAACCAAGCGTTTCTTTTCAACGGACAACAGCAATTGAAAACTTTGATGAGATCCTTAAAATTGACGGCATCGACTCAATCACGGGGGGTAGAACCAGAATTAGCTATGGAGTGACAAACCGGTTTCTTGCTCGTCGTCGCGTACAGGGTGATGCTCGTGAGGTGCTCAGTATTGCAATGCTACAAAATTACTACACAGACGCACAGGCGACGCAGTACGATCGACGGTTTAGTACGAGCTTCAACGGAACGGCTCCTGCGAAGCTCACACCAGTATCGTTGATCGTCCGTGGCAGTCCGACCGATCAAGTGAACGCCACATTAAGAACTGAATACGATACCCGCTACGGTGCCTTTCGGACAATCAGTGCGGACGGAACGGTATCCCTCGGTGAACGGTTTAGAACGACAGGTGGTTGGAGTCAGCGACGATTCGTCGAAGGGTTATCAGGGTTTAATAATCGAAATAGCCTAACTCACTTTATCAACTCCGCGACTACATTTAAGATTCTCGATAACCGTGTCGGTGGCGTCTATAATTTTAATTACGACGTGCAACGGCAACGATTTCTACAGCAACGTATCCTTGCCTATTACAATGCACAGTGTTGTGGCATCACGGTCGAATATCAGTCGTTTAATTTTATGGGTCTGTCTCAGTACTCGACCTTCCGTAATGCAATCTTGGTTGATCGTCGATTCAATATTTCTTTTACCATGGCAGGTTTAGGAACATTTTCAAACTTTTTCGGTATCTTTGGCGGAGCTGGACAGCAATGAAGGGATTAATTTTAAGTGGGGGCAAAGGCACCAGACTGCGACCTTTAACCTATACAAGTGCTAAGCAATTAGTCCCAGTGGCAAACAAGCCGGTTCTATTCTACGGCATCGAGGCTCTGGTCGAAGCAGGCATTCGGTCAATTGGAATCGTTGTCGGTGACACCGCCGATGAAATTCGTTCGGCCGTGGGCGATGGTTCGCCCTGGGGAATCGATGTGACCTACATCGAACAAGATGCGCCACGCGGTCTCGCCCACGCCGTGTTGATAAGTCAAGACTTCATTAAAGATGACCCTTTTGTCGTATACCTAGGAGACAATT
>PYIL01332909.1_pt1 | contig 12670 bp, 12 predicted proteins | sample 3578041 | NCBI WGS metagenome assembly PYIL01 (sample SAMN08408023, study PRJNA431606) | Marine metagenome isolate SA_KN192-05_S13_150m, whole genome shotgun... | biome: marine; feature: oceanic pelagic zone; material: water; isolation source: 150 m water sample, 0.2-0.8 um fraction ... | reverse complement strand
GACGAATTACAACGCGATTCAGGCTCGATTTCCAATGTCCGCCACCTTGAACTTTTAAAGCTCGCACTAAAGTCTTTAAACCAAGGCGCACAATCTGTTGCTGAAGGTGTATCGGAAGAATTCATTCTTGCCGATCTGCGAGGGGCCAGAACGGCTCTTGAGGAAATCACGGGTGCTCGCGCACCCGACGACCTGCTCCACCACATCTTTCAACATTTCTGCATCGGGAAGTAGCCTCAGTACAATAGGCGTTACACTGGAGCACCAATTTGAGTGCATATACCTATGACCGACTTTGACATTATCGTCATTGGTGCAGGACACGCTGGATGCGAAGCCGCCCGTGCGGCGGCCCGCATGGGCCAGACTGTTGGGCTCTGTGTGCTCGATGAAAGTAGCGTGGCGCATATGCCTTGTAACCCGGCGATTGGCGGAACCGCCAAGGGGCATCTAGTGAGGGAAATCGATGCTTTGGGCGGACTCATGGGCGAAGCAATTGACGCGACGGGAATCCAATTTAAGTTGCTTAATAGAAGTCGTGGGCCAGCTGTCTGGTCTCCTCGTGCACAGGCTGACAAACACAGGTATTCAAACTGGGTTAGAGATGCACTGAAACGCGAAAAAGGAATTAGTTGGATTAGGGGACGAGTCGACTCGATTCTTGTGAAGGACAGCAAAATCAACGGCGTCAGTTTGTCTACCGGTGCTTGCTACTATTGCAAGGCGCTCGTTGTAACAACGGGCACGTTCCTAAATGGAGTAATCCACATAGGTCCCGAGCAACACGCCGCAGGGCGCGTCGGAGAGCCACCAGCGCGCGCACTGGCTGAATCTCTAAAGGCGCTCAACTTTCGGTGGGGACGACTTAAAACCGGTACGCCTCCACGAGTTCACCGATCCAGTATCGACTTCACTCAGCTTTCGATCGAACGCGGTGATCAAGATCCTGTGCCTTTTTCATTTATGACCAATAGCTTAAAAGGCAATCAGATTGATTGTTACCTTGCCCACACGAACGAACGAGTTCACTCATTAGTAAGGCAAAATCTCAATAAATCCCCACTATTTAACGGCCAAATTCAAGGAATCGGCCCACGCTATTGTCCTTCTTTGGAAGATAAAATCGTACGTTTTCCAAAGAAAGAACGACATCAGATTTTTCTAGAGCCAGAGGGAATCGATGTAGACGAAGTGTACGTAAACGGATTTTCAATGAGCTTGCCACGTGAAGTCCAGGCCGAGATCGTTCACAGTATGCCAGGACTTGAACGAGCGGAAATCATCCGTCCTGGGTACGCGGTTGAGTACGACTTTATTCAACCGACCGAGCTGCGGCAGACGTTGGAGAGTCAACGCGTTAGTGGTTTATATTTCGCGGGACAGGTTAATGGCACATCAGGCTACGAAGAAGCCGCGGGCCAGGGTCTTCTTGCTGGAATTAACGCTGCCCTGAAGGTTGCCTCCCAACCACCGTTCGTCTTAAGTCGTAGCGAAGCGTACATCGGTGTAATGATCGACGACTTAACAACGACGGGATGCTTAGAGCCGTACCGAATGTTTACTTCACGTGCCGAGCACCGACTACTCATGCGTATCGATAACGCAGACTTGCGTCTCACCTCGCGCGGTCGGGAGATCGGGTTGGTTAGCAAGACCCGCTGGTCAACTTTTAAAGCACGTCAGCAGCGTTACGAAAAGAATTTACAAGTTCTGAAGAAAACAACGGTAACTCTCACAGGAGGAAGGCGCGTAAGGGCTTCGAGGGCACTTAAACAGCCATCAATTCACGTGGCTCAGTTTGTGCGAGATGGCCAGATAAGCCTAGCTACCGAAGAAAAAGCGAAACATATAGACCTGATAAGTGTTGAGACTGAATTTAAGTACGAAGGTTATTTAAAAAGACAAACTCAGCAGGTGGAAAAATCAAAGCGTAACGAAGAGCAACGCATTCCAGAGAATGTTGATTTTGCCTCACTGCCTGGGCTTTCACTTGAAGTTGTTGAACGTTTGACGCGAGTGAGACCAGAAACGCTTGGTCAGGCATCAAGGATCCCAGGCGTAACGCCAGCAGCAGTCTCCATAATCTTGGCATTTGTTTGCAGCGGTCGATATTACGATCGAAAAATGGACACCAAGGCTCAGGTAATCTAAAATCGCAATTCGCGATGCCTGACCCGATTGAGTTGCATGCAAAGCTCCTAGAGCGAGCAGATCGATCTCAAATTGAGCTGCATCCTGACTTAGCTAATAAGCTCAAGAAATACTTGAACCTGCTGCATCACTGGAACAAGCGTATCAATCTGACTTCGCTTGCAAACGAAGACAAAGCCATAGATAGATTGATAGTCGAACCCTTGATTGCTGCAAATCAGATTGGAAATGATACCCGATCCTTTATCGATATAGGTTCAGGTTCAGGCTCACCAGCAATTCCTATAAATCTTGTACACCCGAATATGAAAATGTGTATGGTTGAATCACGATCTCGAAAGGCTGCCTTTCTGAGTGAAGCCATTCGTGAGCTTTCCCTTTCCAACGCTCGCGTTGAAAATTGTCGTTACGAAGAGTTGTTGCCGCGGCAGGAGATCCAAGATTCAGCCTGCCTGCTGACAATTAGATCGCTCAAGCTTAGCCCAGCTGTTTTAAAACACCTTGGGAATTTTATTCGACCTGGTGGGAAGATTTTCCTTTTTGCCAGTAAAGAGTTTTCAGGGGTTCGCAAAATGCTAGGGCAACCCTTTTCACAAGAAGCCACATTTCCATTGGTTGAGTCGTTAAAGAGCCACCTCGTGGTAATTAGAAAGGATCCCTTAGAAATAAGGTGAGAAACGAAAGAGTAACCGCGCGCCATATGCAAGAATAATCAAATGGTTTGAATAAGTTTCACGTGAAACACTTGACTGCGACCAGAATGACGTGTATCTTGACAGTAGAATATATTTTATGTTGTTTGACCTAATTTTATGGTGACACAAGGCTCGCCTCGCATCATTGCCGTAGCCAACCAGAAAGGTGGTGTTGGCAAAACGACCACCACGCTCAACCTTGCTACCGCGCTCGCGCTAGACGACCGACGAGTCTTGGTGATCGACCTTGATCCTCAAGGCAATCTAACGAGTGGACTTGGCCGGAAAGGCCAAGCTTCGCAAGGTCGGACAGTGTACGAGGCGCTTACCGCTGAGTCTGCGCTTGAATTCGGGCAGTTTGTTGTTGGTACGGAGGTAAAGGGATTAAGTCTCGTTATGGCAGATAGGAATCTAACTGGTGCGGAACTGGAAATGGTGTCGATGATAGCCCGTGAAACGCGCCTACGAACACTTGTCCGGCAACTTCGAGATAGTTACGACTACATCTTTATTGACACGCCACCCTCACTCGGATTGTTAACATTGAACGGTCTTGTCGCGGCCGACACGGTAATTATCCCGTTGCATAGTGAGTACTTCGCACTTGAAGGTCTAGCCGACCTGGTTGCGACTGTGCGTAGGGTGCGGGCGTCCCTTAACCCACAGTTGGAGATTGAGGGCGTCTTGCTCACAATGCACGATGAACGCACCAATCTTGGACAACAAGTTGCGCGAGAGGTTCGAGAATTTTTTAAAGAGAAAGTCTTCGAAACTGTCATTCCTAGAAATATCAAACTGGGGGAAGCGCCAAGTCATGGCATCCCGGCTATTTTGTACGATAAAAACTCCCGCGGCGCCCTAGCGTACCTATCTGTAGCAAAGGAAATACTCTCGCGCGAGTTACAAGTTAATAAAACGGAGGATGACCATGGCTGACAAGCGTTTCGCGCTCGGGAGAGGATTAAGTGCGCTGATTCCCGAGACAGAACCGACGACGACTGTTACGAATAATGAAGTAGACATTGACCAATTAACACCAAACCGGCATCAGCCAAGAATGGAAGTCGAGGCCGCAAACCTTGATGAATTGACTCAGTCAATCCGAGTACACGGCGTAATTCAACCGATCGTTGTTCGGAAAACCGACAGCGGTTTTGAAATTGTCGCGGGAGAGCGCCGATGGAGAGCCGCCCAGCGCGCTGGGTTATTGCGTGTGCCCGTGGTTATTCGTAACGTCGAAGATGACAAGCTCTTACAGTTAGCGCTGATCGAAAACATTCAACGCGAAAACCTGAATCCAGTTGAGGAAGCATCCGCCTACCGTCGCCTAATTGACGAATTGAAACTTAGCCAGGAAGAGGTGGCGGTAGCGGTGGGTAAAGATCGGTCGACCATCGCAAACGCATTGCGACTCCTGCGACTTCCCGACGATCTTAAGGCTGATTTAGCCGCGGGTCTTTTAAGTGTGGGACACGCACGTGCGCTGTTGGGCTTGCATGATGAGAAAACACAACGACAAGCCGCACGTGAAGTCGTGGCACGCGGTCTATCGGTTCGCGAGGTCGAAGTTCTAATCCGGAAACTTAGTAGAGCTGAAGAGCCGACGCCCGAAACACCTCCCACCCAGGACGTGCACGTACGCGCAGCGGAAGAACGGCTTCGATTTGTTCTAGGCACTCGAGTGCGAATCGTAAAAAAGAAAAAGGCCGGGAGGATTGAGATTGACTTCACGTCAGAGAACGAACTGCAGCGTCTTTACGAAAAGTTGACGAATCAGTGAAATCGGAATTTTCACGAAGTAGAGGAGGCGATACAAGATGAGATTCGGCAAGAAGCGGTTGACCGAGTTCGCATCCTGCGCCGGTTGAGCGAGTAAGCTCGCTGCGAGCGAGCTCGCTCACGTGTTGAGCGGCCTGCAAATACCCGATAATGACCGAGTTCTAGTGGACTTCAGAACCTCGGACGATGCAGGTGTGTATCGGTGGGACGACAAATCCGCGCTGGTTCAGACGGTTGATTTCATTACACCCATTGTTGATGATCCGCTCCTCTACGGTCAGATCGCGGCAGCGAACGCGCTCAGCGACGTATATGCGATGGGCGGTCAGCCACTCACAGCCTTAACCATTGCGGGATTTCCCAAGAAAGGTCTGGATTCTGAGGTCCAACAGGCAATTTTTGAAGGTGGCCTGACGAAGTTGCGCGAAGCGAACGTAGCGCTTCTTGGTGGGCACACTGTGCAGGACCCTGAGATTAAATTCGGGTACTCCATTACCGGTTCGATTGACGTCGAGCGGGTTCTAACAAATACCAAGGCTCAGCCCGGTGACAACTTGCTGCTAACCAAACCAATTGGCACCGGTATTGTGGCAACAGCTATCAAGTATGGACGAGTGCCTGAAAGTGTAATTGCCTCGACAACTGAATTAATGACCACACTCAACCGACTTGCAGCCGAAACCTTACGAGCATGCTCGACGACCGATGTGCATGCCTGCACGGACGTAACCGGTTTTGGCCTCATTGGTCACGCTAGTGAAATGGCCGCCGCAAGCAACGTAACGATACATATCGACAGCGCCGCGGTTCCATTAATCGAGGGTGTCAGAGGACTAGTGGAACGGAACCGAACGGCGGGAGGGAGTGCGAATCAGGATCATTTTAGTTCTACGGTTGACGACCGCATCGAGGAGGATTTGCTTGCTTTGCTTTATGATCCTCAGACCTCAGGCGGGTTACTGGTGGCAGTCAATCATGACCAGAGTTCAGAACTAACCCAGAAATTAAAAAGTGCTGGTGTTAGCGCAACTAAGATCGGCGAAGTAGCTTCTCAGAGTGGCGCGCTCGTTTCCATTAGTTAATCGACGGCCGTTTCCAAACCTTAAGCAAGACTGATTCGCAATTAAGTGTAGGTTCGTAAGAAAAAACGCGAAAAGATGAACACTCAAAGCCTTGCCGTTGCGCCTAGCAGATGCTAAAATCACGAATTTGTACGGTCCTTATTTCGAACGTAACCTGATGCCAAGCGGAGAAACATTGTGATACCGGACCTATCGCTCTTCTGGGTGATTGCCCTTGTATTGGTTTTGGCTTGGACGCTTGATCGCACACTCATAAAACCACTGACGCGGGTCATGCAAGAACGCGAGCAGGCCATTGCTTCGGCCCGAGAACTGGCTGAATCGGCAACCCAGCGAGCTGCTGCTGCAGCGAGGGAGTTTGAAGAAAAAAGAGCCGAGGCTCGTGCTGATATTTTCAAACAGATGGACAAGATGAGGCAAGACTTGTTGGTCCATCGAGAAGACACTTTGCAAAAGGCCAGAATGGAAGCAGACGCTGCGTTTAAAGAGGCGTCGACGAGGCTAAGCGCACAAACCGAAGACGCACGAGCGCAACTTGAGCATGATGCTCAAGCGCTCGGCATTGCTGTTGCGGAACAAATGCTGGATCGCAAGATATTGTCAAACTGATGGCAAGCGCGCGAGGCGCAAGCTCAGGAGACCGTTGATACTTATTTGGCTTTCGTTCGTCCGTGGCTTCATGAGGAAGCTTGTCCATCAATGCCACCGGTGCGTGGGGCTTGCCCTAGTATTGTTTTTTATTGGAAGCGCCTTACAGGCGTTGGTAAGTGTCGCGCCTGTGTTCGAAGCCGAACGGTTGCTCGCCGCTGACCCAACAGCTGCTCTAGCCGAGACTCTTCAAACAGATAATCACGAACCCGAGGCGACATCCCACAGCCAGGAGGAACACGGCTCCTCGACAGACGCTTATGCTCGTCTGTTTAATTTCTCCATCTTGGTTGGTACATTGTTTTTCTTCCTGCGAAGTCCGATTGGCGCCTACGTGCGTAACAGAGGCTCCGAAGTACGAAACGATCTTGCTGACGCGAAGAAAACGAATGCGGTCGCTAGACAACAACTAAAAGATATTGAAGAAAGGGCCCAAGCGTTTCCTGCAGAACTCGAATCAATGCGTTCTCAAGGCAAGAAAGAAATCGAAGTCGAAGCGCAGCGTCTGCGTGAAAGCACCGAAACGGAGCGCGATCGATTGGTCGAGCAAAAACGACGGGAGATTGACTTACAGGTTCGCGTTGCGAAGCGCGAGCTTGTGCAATACGCGTCCGAGTTAGTTGTGGGCGTGGCGGCTGGGCGTATTAGGGAGCAGATGACCGACGCCGATCAATTACGACTAATCGACAGATACTTAAACCAAATTAATCCCCAATGAACTGTTTTCAACCACACAAGTTTTAGGAAATAGACAGATTAGTGACAAACCAGACTGCTGCGAACCGTTACGCTAAAGCGTTGTTTGATGTTGCTCTTAACGAAGCCGACCCACAGGTCGTTGAAGTCGACTTGGGGGGATTCGTTGAGTTGATCACAACACAAACTTCACTTAGGCAGGTGCTTTCTAGCCCAGCGGTGCCGGTAGAACGCAAACAGGCAGTTCTATCTGCTATTAGTGACAGGGTGAAAAAGGTGTCGCCAGTCGTTGTCCGATTATTGGAATTATTGATCGCGAGAGATCGATTATTGCTGCTTCCAGAAATCGTGACAGCGTATCAGGCGCGGGTCCGCGAGCATATGCACGTTCTTCAAGCAAAGGTGACAACGGCATTGCCGCTTCCCAGCGATCGACATCAGGCCCTCGCTAAGCGATTGGGCGGTGCGACTAATTGCAAGGTTGAGCTCGAAACGCATGTTGATCCGAGCATTGTGGGAGGCGCAATCGTTAAGCTCGGCAGCACAATTTATGACGGCAGTATTGTGCGGCAATTAGAACGAATGAGACAACAGTTTGAAAATAGCCTCTAGCAGTGGAAGCGCTAGGTTTTCCCTCTACGGGATACATCGGATTGAGGGACTAATGGAATTACGAGGATAACAAGGATGGACATTAAAGCTGAAGAAATCTCTAAGATTATCCGCGATCAAATTGGTAGTTATGCCGTCGACATCGATGTGTCTGAAGTTGGCACGGTCGTAGCTCTTGGCGATGGCATCGCGCGACTTCACGGCGTTGAGCGGGCTATGGCTGGTGAGATGCTGGAATTTCCGCATGGCATCTTTGGTATCGCGTTAAACCTAGAGGAATCAAGTGTTGGAGCGGTCTTGCTTGGCGAGTATGCAAGTATCCGCGAGGGCGACGTGGTTAAGCGCACCGGGAAAATTATGTCGGTGCCAGTTGGCGAAGAAATGCTGGGGAGAGTCGTTAATGCGCTCGGTCAACCTATTGATGGTAAGGGGCCAATCGCCACCCAACACCAGTTACCTATCGAACGAATCGCACCGAGTGTCGTCGACAGGCAACCCGTTCGCGAGCCTTTACAGACGGGCCTAAAGGCTATTGATGCCATGATTCCGATTGGTCGAGGTCAACGCGAGTTAATCATAGGTGATCGCCAGACCGGCAAGACTGCAGTTGCTGTGGATGCAATTATCAACCAGCGCGATACGGGCGTTGTGTGCATCTATAACGCTATTGGGCAAAAACAATCGACAATTGCTCAAGTGGTTAAAACACTTGAGGCAGAAAACGCATTAGCGTACACGATAGTGGTAGCAGCTGCCGCTTCCGACCCTGCGCCACTCTTGTTTATTAGTCCGTACTCGGCCTGTTCAATGGGAGAACATTTTCGAGATAACGGTCAGCATGTGCTTTGCGTCTACGATGATCTTTCAAAGCACGCGCAGGCCTATCGTGAAATTTCATTGCTTCTTAGGCGTCCACCTGGGCGCGAAGCGTTTCCTGGCGATGTTTTTTATTTACATTCAAGGTTGCTTGAACGTGCTGCGAAGCTGAACCAAGAAAAGGGTGCTGGTTCGCTGACAGCCTTGCCAATTATCGAGACGCAGGCAGGAGATCTTTCTGCGTATATTCCGACCAACGTAATTTCTATAACCGACGGTCAGATTTTTTTGGAATCGGATTTGTTTCATCAAGGTGTGCGCCCGGCTATTAATGTCGGCAACTCAGTTTCACGTGTTGGAGGATCGGCTCAGGTAAAAGCAATGCGTCAGGTTGCAGGAACATTGCGGCTTGATTTGGCTCAATACAGAGAATTAGCGGCCTTCGCCCAATTCGGCAGCGAGCTTGATAAGGCGACACAGGCTCAGCTCAACCGCGGAGAACGCCTCGTGGAAATTCTCAAGCAACCACAGTATGTTCCACTGGCTGTCGAGCGACAGATTGCATTGATTTTTGCTGGAACGAACGGGTTCCTCGATGACGTTCCCGCAGAGAGCGTCCAGTCTTATGAGCGTGAACTGTACCAATTCCTTGAAACTCGTTATCAGGCTGTGCTTGCGGCCATCCGTGAGAAGAAATCTCTAGATGATCAAATCAAAGCTGACCTTGGCGCAGCCCTGAAGGAGTTTGTGGCACAGTTTGCGACATCACGAGAGAACAGCGCGGCATAATCCAAGGACCTAAAGTTAGAACGATGCCATCCCTTTTAGACATGCGACGTCGTGTACGTGCGGTCAAGTCGACGCAGCAAATCACGAAGGCAATGAAAATGATCGCGGCTTCCAAATTACGCCGCGCGCAAGATCGCATTCTGGGAGCTCGCCCCTTTGCGAACGAGATGCTCCGAATGCTCAACAGGTTGGCAATGCGGGTTGACACATCGCTACATCCTTTGCTTCAGAGGCCAGAGTCACACGCTGATAGCCGGACCCTGCTTTTTGTTATCACAGCTGATAAAGGACTATGTGGCGGTTTCAATACGAACATCGTAAGGTCTGCCACTGGTTTTGTTGATAAGCACTCAACCAATGAAGTTGCCTTGGGGCTCATTGGTCGAAAAGGCCGAGACTTTTTTACACCGAAAGGCTTTGAAGTTTGTTATGAGAACGTCAACCTATTTTCTAGCTTAAGTTTTAGCCACGCTCAAGCGATCACGGAAGTTGCGATTAAAAAATTTACGACACAAGCGGTTAATTCAGTGTATTTGGTCTATAACGAATTCAAGTCTATTTTGCAGCAGAGAGTTGTGGTCGAACGGCTTCTTCCAATTGCAGAGTTAGAGAAGGAGGTACTGGCGGCCGAGATACCTGGCGATGGAACTGCAAGTATTGACTACCTTTATGAGCCGACCCCAGAAGGAATTCTTGAGGACCTGCTACCACACCACGTCGAGGTGCAAACGTTTCGCGCTCTGCTGGAGTCAGCAGCAGCCGAACATGCGGCACGGATGACAGCCATGGATGCAGCCACTAAAAACTCGGGAGAGTTAATTGAACAACTGACGTTGCATATGAACAAGGTGCGCCAAGCGGCTATTACCAGAGAGATTATTGAAGTGGTCTCGGGCGCGGAAGCCTCATAGTTTCGAACACCGCTAGCTAAGAGCTTGCAGTAACTAACGTAGGACACGAGGAATAATGAGCATGTCAAACGGAGCAACCACAGAGCAAAAAATCGGAAAAGTAATTCAAATTATTGGACCAGTTTTGGATGTCGAATTCCAAGGCGGCCACCTCCCTGCTATTTACAATGCCTTGCGTATCGTGTCCGACGACACATCAGGGACAGATGTTGAGATCGACGTCATTGCAGAAGTGGAGCAACATCTTGGAGAGAACCGTGTGCGAGCAGTCGCGATGAAACCGACTGAAGGAATGCAGCGGGGGATGCGAGCTATCGACTTGGGCGAACAGATTACTGTACCAGTTGGCCCCCAAACACTCGGGCGCGTGCTGAATGTACTAGGTGAGCCCGTTGATTTTCCTGACCGTAAAATTGACACAGCTGAGCGTTGGCCAATCCACCGTCCTGCACCATTGCTTGAAGACCAATCTACTGAATTACAGATGTTCGAGACCGGTATCAAGGTTATTGATTTACTTGAACCGTACCTTCGTGGTGGCAAGATTGGACTATTTGGTGGTGCGGGTGTCGGCAAGACAGTCATTATTATGGAATTAATCCATAATATCGCTTTAAAACACGGCGGAGTGTCGGTTTTTGGAGGGGTGGGAGAGCGTACCCGTGAAGGAAATGACCTGTGGCTTGAGATGCAAGAAAGCGGGGTTATTAACACAGAAGACCAGGAAAAATCTCGTGCCGCACTCGTGTATGGTCAAATGACGGAGCCACCAGGCGCACGGCTGCGAGTGGGTTTGAGCGCCTTGACGGTCGCCGAGTACTTCCGTGATGCAGAGAACAAAGACGTGTTGTTGTTTATTGATAATATTTTTCGATTCACACAGGCGGGTTCCGAAGTATCGGCACTGTTGGGCCGCATGCCATCCGCTGTAGGTTACCAGCCGACACTCCTTACAGAGATGGGAGAGTTGCAGGAGCGTATTACCTCCACAAAACAAGGATCGATCACATCAGTGCAAGCGATTTACGTCCCGGCTGATGACTATACTGATCCTGCACCTGCGACGACGTTCGCACACCTGGACGCAACAACAAACCTGTCACGATCAATCGCTGAGTTGGGCATCTATCCGGCAGTCGATCCACTGGCTTCCTCTTCACGCATTCTCGATCCCCGAGTCATCGGTGACGAGCATTATGAGGTAGCCCGTCAGGTGAAACAAGTACTGCAGCGATATAAGGATCTGCAAGACATTATTGCTATTCTAGGCATTGACGAGCTTTCCGAGGAAGACAAGCTCACCGTAAGCCGCGCTAGAAAACTGCAAAGATTCCTATCGCAGCCATTCTTTGTGGCAGAGCAATTCACTGGAATTCCTGGGAAGTATGTCCCGATTGCTGATACGGTTCGCGATTTTAAGGAAATTGTTGAAGGAAAACACGACGATCTACCAGAGCAAGCATTTTATCTTGTTGGTACGGTTGCGGAAGCTATCGAGAAAGCGGAAAAAATAAAAGCGGCGTAGTTCTTGTTGGTTCATCTAGCGAAGTAAGACAGACAATGGCACTACCTTCTCAGTTAGCACTACATATCACTACTCCTGAGCGATCACTCGTCGAACTAAACGTGGACGAAGTGCAGGTCCCCGGCTCAGATGGATACTTGGGAGTGTTACCTGGCCACACACCGCTTCTTGCCAATCTCAATATTGGCCATATTTGGTACCGCATTGGTTCAAAGCAGTCCTACTTGGCTGTTTCGCTTGGTTATGCGGAGGTTTTACCAGGCAAGGTAACGATTCTAGCCACAGTAGCCGAGCTGGCCGAAGAGATTGACCGTGATAGAGCCACTGAAGCTCGTGAAAGAGCAGAAAGCCAGTTAAGACGACGCTCTGCCGAAGTCGATTTTACACGGGCACAGCTTGCGTTGCGCAGGTCTTTGGTCAGGCTGCAAGTTTCATTAAAAGCACAGGCGAGCGCACCCTAACACCGTCATTCAAACTACGAACACCGAAGTCAGCTATCATAGTCCCAAACACAGTAACCACGACGGCGCTGACTTGTATTTGGCGCTGTTGCATGAAAGATCAAACTGCAGGTGTTGGAATGCGTGTTTCTTGTGCCGTAACTTCCGATAAAGGGTTACTACGTTCTTCGAACGAGGACAGTGAATGTGCGCGGCCAGACATTGGCCTCTTTTTGGTAGCAGATGGCATGGGTGGTCATGTTGCTGGCGAGGTAGCTTCGCGACTCGTTGTGAAAACGATCGAAAACTTTATTCAAGAAACTCAGACCACTCACATGGAGGATAATTGGCCATTTCCGTTTAACGACCAAATTAGTGTAACTGCGAATCGGGCCCAGTTTGCGTTTCGGTTAGCGAATCGCGCGCTTGCCTCTAAAGTTGCAGGGGCGGAGTATTTGAACGGCATGGGCACAACTGCTTCGGCAATAGTAATTAATGAGCGTCTGGCAGCGATTGCGCACGTCGG
>PYIL01209995.1_pt1 | contig 12689 bp, 14 predicted proteins | sample 3578041 | NCBI WGS metagenome assembly PYIL01 (sample SAMN08408023, study PRJNA431606) | Marine metagenome isolate SA_KN192-05_S13_150m, whole genome shotgun... | biome: marine; feature: oceanic pelagic zone; material: water; isolation source: 150 m water sample, 0.2-0.8 um fraction ... | reverse complement strand
TATTCTTTATTATGATGGAACAAATTATATAAGGTTGGCAAAAGGAACTGCATCACAAACCCTTGCTATGAATAGTGGTGCTACAGCGCCCGAGTGGACTACCCCTGCTGGTGGCGGAGCTTGGGAATATGTAGAAAAAGTTATTCCAACTACAGCAATTTCTATTTTAGTACTTCAACAAAATATACAAGTTGGATATGATTATTTAGTGACATGGGAAAGGATACGTCATCAATCTGATACTATGCTTACTTGTCATTTAATGAATGGATCAGGAACTCCAGTACAAGTTTCCTCAGGTAATCTAGGTTATTCACATTTTGCAGGACCCGGTCAAAACGATCATGCAGTTCAAGCAACCGATGAATTCCACGTATCAAGAGTAAACGCTAGTGGTGGTGGGTCTGCTGAAGATCAATGGTGGGGTTCAATGATGTTAATTAATCCGGGTGCCGCTATAGAAACTTCTGGTTGGTTTGAAGGTGGAATGCGAAATGCACAAGTTGTATATACTACAAGAGGACATTGGATAAACGATACTGCTGAAGCAATAACTGGTCTCACTTTTGGTGGTTACGGTGCTATGACAGCACAAGGAGAGTTTATTTCTTATAGGAGAAAAAGATCATAATGTTTATTAATCCAGAAGATGCAGTAGGAAATTATAATCAAGTTGTAGTTTATGCCAATCCAGATGCTCCTGCAGGAGAGAAGGTTCAAGCTGTAGATGAAGCTACTGGAGAAATATTATACAAAGCAGTTCCATGTACTCAGGCAGAGAAAGATAAACTACAGGGATGGAAAGATGGTGCAGCTGCAAGAGAGATGGAACGAATTAGAAATCATAGAGATAATCTATTAACAGAAACAGATTGGATGGCTCTAGGTGATGTTACTATGAGTGACGCATGGAAAACCTATAGACAAGCATTAAGAGATATACCAGCAAGCAATACAATTTACGAAGATGTAACTTGGCCGACAAAACCATAGTAAGGAGATAAGAGATGGCAGTTGTAATAGATGGAGATGGCACAATAACAGGTGCTACTGTAAATTGGATTAATCTAGGTACAGATTCTATTGTTGAAGGTGATATCGCAGCAGATGCGATTACTGCTACTGAACTAAAGGATAGTGCTGTTACTACTGCAAAGCTGGCTGACAATTCGGTTAACGGTACAAAATTAGGTGTTACGTTGGCTAAGGGAGATGTACTTTATGCTAGTGATGCAAACACATTAAATAAGTTGCCAAAGGGTACTCAGGGACAAGTCTTGACTATGGGTGCTGATAATGTACCAGAATGGACTACAGCAGTAACTGCTAAAAATCAATGGGAATGGGTTGAAACGCATACAGTCACAGGAAGTGAAACAGGAAATTATATTTATATGCTTCAGAATAATGTTGACCTAGGATATGATTATATGCTTACATGGAGAGATATTCGACAAGGCAGTGACTTGGAACTTAAAATGAATATTATGACAGGGGCAACTCCTGCCGCAATTACAAATAATTATTTAGGAACAACTCATTTTGCATACAATACATCCCATACAGCTATTCGTGAAATTACATCCTATATAAATTTATCACATACTAATACATTTACAGGTGCTGATCTCGGTGATGCTCATTTTGGTGAGTTTACATTTATTGAACCTGCGAGAGCATATGAAAAAGCAATGTTTGGTACTAGTGGTCAACGTAATTACAATTTGGGAGAAGTTTATACTTCGCATCATCATTGTTGGTGTACAACTATAACACCAATGACAGGAATACGAATTGGTGATGGTTCTAATGCTTTTAAGCCTGCTGAGATTCATAATGGTGGTACAAATAGTCCAAAATTTATTATCTATAGAAGAAAAATTAGTTAATTAAACTGTATAAATATAAGAAAGAAACATTGGAGATAAACGAATGGCTCAAATAGATTTAGATGGACTCAATTCAAGATTATATATTAATGAATTGCGTAGCCAATCTACTTCAACTATTATAGTACCCGCGTCTACTACTTTAACTGTAGATACTTTAGCACTTACTAAGTTAGAAGGTAATGTTACTGTAGCTACAGGTCATAGTATAACTGTTGCAGATCCTACTGGATTGAATGTTGGAGGATCTGAAATTAAAGCCGGTGGTGTAAAGGCATGGGAAAATAAATCTGCTACGTTTACAGCAGAACCAGGAAAGTCATATATAGTAGATACAACTGCTGCTGCATTTGATGTGACAATGCCTGCGGCGCCAAGTTATGGAGATACGGTTGTCTTTCTAGATGCCGTTGGAAATTTTGGAACAAATGCCATAACCCTCCGTGGTAATGGAGAAAAAATTATGAGAGTTGCTTCACAGGATTTAGCAGTTGATGAAGATGATACTTATATTGAAATGGTTTATAGTGGTAGTACAAACGGATGGTTAGTAGCCAGCACTAACTTAGTATTATAATTTAAAGGAAAAATTAAATGGCATATATTGGTCGCGGAATACAATGGGGTGAATTTGCAAAGCAAAGTATCGGTACTGGTGTTAATACTCCTCTCTTTGATGGTTCTGAAACAGGTCCTTGGACTTTGGATTTCTCGTCTAATGAAAATAGTTTGTTAGTTGTTCTTGATGGTCAAATTCAAGAACCGGGTGTTGATTATACGGTCGCTACTGGATCGACTGCTTTTAATTTTGTTAGTGCACCGGCAGCAGGTAAGAATTGTTATATAATTTATCTTGGACAAGAATTAACGAGTATGTCGAATCCGTCGGGAGCTGACTTACAAGCAGCTATTGATGCATCAGAATTAAATATAACTGCATCGACCGTCGATGAAGCTATTGCGTATTCATTGGCATTTGGATCGTTAGGATAATAAAGGAGAAGTAAATGGCAAACACTTTTAAGTTGGTTACAAAGTCAGGAGCTGCAACGTCAGCAGGTACCGCACAAACTATTTTTACGGCTACGACGAAAACAGTTCTGTTAGGTATTTCAGTAGCTAATATTATATCAAATAGTATAACGATGGATATACAAATGGAAACCGATACTGGAACAAATAATGATGTTTATATTGGTAAAGGAATACCAGTACCTTCTGGTGCTTCATTGAATGCTCTAACTGGAAAAATTATTATGGAAAATACGGATGTTTTAAAAGTAACCGCAAGTGCAGATAATTCAATTGACGTCGCTTTAAGTCTTATGGAGATTACCTAATGGCGCTGGACAAATTAGATATTGCAATGCTGGAGGATGTTGGAAATGGCGCTAATCAGTTAGTGCAATTAGATAGTAATGCAAAGTTACCAGCACTGGACGCTAGCAACCTAATAAATGTTACTGCAGCTAATCTTACAGGATCTTTACCCGCCGGTGATGCATCTGCATTTACCAACCTTACCGCAGCTAATATTAATGGAACTATTCCTGATGCTGCTTTTCCTGCAATTCTACCTGCACGTAATGCACAAGCATTAACAAATCTTAACGCAGCTAATCTTAGTGGAACTATGCCAGCCACTGTTACCTTGCAAGGTAGCGGTGCCTTAATTACTGGTTTAGTTGCTTCAGAACTGACTGGTAATATCTCGGCGATTAATGGTAATGCTTTAACAAATCTCAACGCAGCTAGTCTTACAGGTACAATTAATTCTGGGATTACTTATGCGGGGGATGGTAATCCATTAACAAATTTAAATGCTAGTGAACTTGGAACAGGTACAATTCCAGACGCACGTTTCCCAGCAACACTTCCTGCAGTTGATGGAAGCAATCTAACTAATGTTGCGGCCAATATTGTAGGTGATGGTTCTGCATTAACAAATTTAACAGCAGCTAATATTAACGGAGTAGGTACATTACCTAGTGATCGACTTACTGGTCAGTTGCCTGCCCTTGATGGAAGCTTATTAACAGGAGTGCAAGCCGCACTGACTGGTGATGGTAGTGGACTAACACTTTTAAACTCTGCTCAACTTACAGGAACGGCTGCTGCTATTAATGGTAATGCTATAACAAATCTTAATGCTGCTAATCTAACAGGGACTATAAATTCAAGTATTACATATGCTGGCGATGGTGGACCTTTGACTAATCTATCTGCTGGTAATCTTGTTGGGGCATTACCTGCATTGGATGCGGGTCTTTTGACTAACGTGCCAGCCGGTAATCTTACTGGAACAGTACCCCTATCGAATTTAGTTGTCAAGCAAGTAAAAACTTATACAAAAGCAAATGGATGGTCTACTTCCTCGGATGCCTTTGTTGATGTAACTGATATGACAATTAGTATTACTACGACAGCGGCTAATAGTAGATTATTTGTTTTTGGCCATCTCGCTTGTAGTGCTACTACAAACTATAGTTGGGGTGGTTGGCATATGAGATTGACGAGAGATGGTACTGCAATGACTGTTGGAACAGATACTACAGGTGGAAATGATGAACAAGGTGCTATGGGTGGTCTGACGAGAAGTGATCCGCTTCATGCAACGCATCCTGTACCATTCCATGAGATTGATGTTCCAACTGTTGCTGCAGGTACAACATTAGTTTATAAAGTACAAGTTGCAGCAACACATTTATTTACAGGTTCAACTTGTACTGTTTATGTTAATAGATCAGCATCACCGGGTGCTTCAAATGGTTCTGGTGTTGGTGTTTCAAGTATTACAGTTTTGGAGGTAGCATCATAATGAGAGATCAAGCTATAAGAAATGCATATGCGGATGTCGTAACTATTGATGATGAGATTACAGCATTTGATAAAGATGGTAATGCAGTTACATTAGATGAAGATAAAATTAAAATAGAACTTGATAAACTAAAAGCGGACTATGATGCTACTGAATATCAAAGAAAGAGGGTTGTAGAATATCCTGCTGTTGAAGATCAATTAGACATGCTATGGCATGCTATGGATGATGGAACATTAACAAAAGTAGATGCTTTCTATGATGCAAATAAGGCCGTAAAAGATAAATATCCAAAGGAATAATAAATGAGTTACTATCTAGGTTACGAACCAACACAGGGTGATGCTATAATCGACACGTTTACGTGTGATGGTATTACGGACATTTATACTTTAAGTCAATCGCCAGCATATCTTCATACTCTTGAAGTTTCAGTTGGTGGTTTGATTCAGAGCTTTGATGCATTTAGTTTACTTACCTCTAATGGTGGCCGTGATATACAAGTACCGGGTGTTGCTTCAGGAACAAAAATAATCGTAAGACAACACGGTGAAAAGTATTCAGTCGGTACCGTTTCAAATAATACAATAATGTCAGTCCATATTCAAGACGATGCTATTGCTACTGCAAATATAATCGACGATGCTGTAACTAATCCTAAAATACTTTCTTTAGATGCTACTAAATTAACAGGTCTTCATGCGGGAATTATTCCTGCACAATTGGGTTTACAGTATGGTCAATGGCAACCAACCCTAACGACACATGGAACTGTGGAGTCTAATAAATCATACTATGTCGATACAAGTAGCAACGCATATGTAGATTCATTTCAAGATAACAGTGGTACAACAGACGTAGGTATAGATGAGAGTTTATCAGGACATACAGTTCATTGGTGGGATGCTGGTTCTTTAACAAATAATGATCCTCCTGCTTCAATGATTGATACTGTAAATTATAAAGTGGGTGCTAAGTCAATGTATTTTGATAGTGCAGTTTCACAATGTATTCAAATAGCAGAAACTGGATTTGACCACGAAGATTGGACTTTTGGTCAAGATCCTTTTACAATAGAAATGTGGATACGACCAAATCGTTTTGACAATAAAGCTATTATTGGATTTGCAAGTCATAATCTTGAACTTAGATTAGAGGTGGATGGTAGTGATCCAGATGTAGGACATCTTGTATATCAAAATAATAATGGATCTTATCATGCACCGGATGCAACCGTGGGTACGAATGTGTTTGCCCGAGACCAGATAAAAAAAGATGAATGGGCTCATGTAGCCATTACCAGAAATGAAAGTATGGCTACTCATATGTGGATTAATGGTATTAACGGATATACTGACTGGAATATGGGAAGACGACCTTGGCAGGATGATGCTTTTGGTCATCATGGCATGGATACGTTTAGTGCTGCTGATCCTTTAAGAACAGCAGGAACATATACTGGTGTGACTGGAACATCAAATAGAGCAAGTGCTACAGTAGGAACATTTAAGATTGTTGTTGATGCGACAACGGGTAATGTTTCATCGGTTGTTTGTCTTACTGGTGGATCAGGACATATTAATAATGATGTAATTACCATTGCAGACTCTAGTTTGGGTGGTGGGGGTGCGGCAAATTTTACAATGGAGGTAAACGGAACTACACCAGCATCAGGTTCTAGTAATATACCACAAGAGACTTATAATTTTGTAACTGGTGGTGGTGGTATTGTAATTGGTAATGATTCATCAAATAATTATTTTAAAGGTAATATAGATCATGTTCGTATTTCAAAAGTTTGCAGGTATGGTGATGGAACTGCAACTGATGGTAATGATGTCACAACAAGTTTTACACCACCAACAGAGCCTTGGAAACCTGATGAAGATACGCTGTTAATACTTAATGTAGATGATGCTCGTATGCCAATCGTTAGTGGTATTGACCATAGTACTGGCGGCACAAACGGTCTATTAGGTGCACCAAAAATTGATTCGGATATAAAAAAGTTTGGAGAATCTTCTGTTAAACTTGGTGGTGATGGAGATTTCCTAAAACAAGCTATGTCCAATAAGTGGTCTTTTGGTACAGGAGATTATACCATAGAGACCTGGCTTTATAAAACTGAAAATCAAAATCAGCCCATTGTGTCTAACAATAGTACCGGTGGTAATAGTAATAATAATTGGTCGTTGGAAAGTAAAACTGGATTTGATGGCAATCATGCTAACGTAAATTGGGCGTATGGAAGTAATAATCTTATTGCTAGCCATAGTGATTATGATTTTCCTTTAAATAAATGGGTTCATGTGGCTGCAACTAGAATGAGTGGAACGCTGAGGGTATTTATAGATGGTGTATGTGCTGGAATATCTACAGGTAGTACGCACGATTATACCAAGCGTAACGAATTGTGGGTGGGTGCAAACGCTCAACATTTGACATCTAATATGTTTAATGGTTATATTGATGATTTAAGAATTAGTAATATTTGTAGATATACAGGGACATACGCGCAGGGAGATCAGGCCTTTACACCACCTACTACAGCTTATGAGACAGATGCTAATACAGTAACTTTACTTCGCATGGAACCAACATTTTTAAATGTAACACTACCCGCTTCACCGGTTGCCAACGATGTAATAAATATTTGGGATATTGGTGATAAATGTGCAACCAATCCAATTCACCTTTTAAGAAATGGAAAGAAAATAAAAAAGCTAACTGATACTATAGCACTTGACCAAAATGGTATTTTTGCAAGCTTAGTTTATAAAGACGAAACATATGGGTGGTTAATTAAGACTTAATATTATTTTTATATGAAGGAGTGAAATGAGGATTAGAAATATATGTATTGTTGGTGGTGGTAGTGCAGGATGGATGACGGCGGCGACTCTTACGAAGTGGTTGCCTAATATGAATGTTACACTTATTGAATCGAAAAATATAAGCACAGTAGGTGTTGGGGAATCAACACTAACTTATATTAATAGTTTTTTAAAGTTACTTGGTCTTAAAGATGAAGATTGGATGTCGTATTGTAATGCGACATATAAGGTATCAATCAAGTTTACAGATTTTGCAGGTAAGGGTCAATCATATCATTATCCATTTGGCGCAAGAGATTTTTCAGATGCAGGTAGTATAGCAACTTGGTATTATTGGAAACTGTTAGATCCAAAGATAGATAATTATAGTTTTGCAGAGTATTACCATCCGGTCATTACTATGAGTGACCAAAATAAAATGACATCTAATGAGGATGGTTGGGTAAGAGCATTTGATTTTCACAGTGCTACTGCCTATCATATGGATGCAACATTATTTGGTCAGTATTTAAAAGAGAAAATTGCTTTACCGAATGGATTAAATTATATTACTGATGACGTAATTAAAGTTAATCAGAATGAAGATGGGTCAGTAAAAAGTTTATCAACTAAAGAGAGTGGTGAACTAGAAGCAGATTTATTTGTTGACTGTACTGGGTTTAAAGCTTTATTATTAAGTGAAACATTAAAGGTTCCATTTATTTCTTTTAATGATAGTCTTATAAATGATAAAGCAATAGCAACAAAACTTCCATATATTAATCCTGATAAGGAAATGGAATGTGTTACCAACTGTACTGCAATTGAAAGTGGTTGGGTTTGGAATATACCGTTGTTCAATCGAATAGGAACAGGGTATGTATATTCTAGTAAATTTGAAACACCAGAATCAGCAGAGAAACAATTTCGACATCATTTAGCTGGTGGTAATGGTAACATGGTTATTGGTGATAAAGAAAGAGCTGATAATGCAGAATTTAAACACATTGATATGCGACATGGAGTACATGAAACATCTTGGAAACATAATGTAGTAGGAGTTGGACTTGCAAGTGGATTTATTGAACCGTTAGAGTCTACGGGTTTATTGTTGACGCATGAAAATATTAAATTTTTATTAAGAACATTAACCCGTAAAGATGGTCAGGTAAATAAAATAGATAAAGATATATGGAATTATTCGGTGAGAGATTGGGTTGCAGGTATGAGAGAATTTGTTTCACAACATTATGCTTTTTCAACCAGACATGATACACCCTATTGGAAGCATGTTACAGAAGAAATGAGTTATGATTTTGGACCTCTTGGTATTGCTAAGGATGAAGGTAATCTTATATCTAATAATGCAGACTTAGCTAAGAGATTAAATACAACATTTCGGTTTGATGAAAGCATGGCTGGTTTATTATATATAGCTACAGGGAATGGATATTCACCATTATCAAAACTGGATTATCTGGATATGCAACCAGAAATGTGGGATCAAATGAAAGAAGAACAAGTACGATTACAGAATAAATATAAGGGATTTAAAGAAAAATTGCAAGTTCATTTGGATCAATTACCAACACATAATGAGTATTTAAAAGAAAATATCTATAATTAAGATTATAAATATTATAAATAACAGTAAAAGGAAGAGACTACAGGGATGGCACTGACAAAAATACATAATAGTAATATTGGTGAATCATTTACCGAGATGTATGGTCTCATAATGGAAGATGACCATTCGTATGGATTCGCGACTAATTTAAAGATTCAACATACTAATGGCGGCCATGATGCGATTTCAAAGACTGACTATGATTTAATGCTTGATGTATTTTGGGCATCCACCGGTTATACATTTTCAATAGAAGATGGTCATTTCATCATTTCAATATAACTTTGAATAATATAAAAAGGAAATTAAACAATGGCTAAAATAGATCTAGGAAAGATAAATTTTGTATATAGAGGAACATGGGCTAACCTTACTTCTTATACTGAGAGAGATGTAGTTACCTATACGGATAGTAATATAGTCTCTACATATGTTTGTATAACCGCTGTTGGATCATCTACTGTCGGTGATATTCCTAGTGTTGCTGGTGTGGCTGATGCAAATTGGGCTTATATGGCCAAAGGTGTAGCTGATTCTCTTGGTGCAATTCCGCAAGGTGCTAAAGGTGGTTCATTGATATCAGATGGTGCTGCTAGTCAAACTTTTACTGTTGGTAATCATACGTTAGCATGGGAGGACAAGGCCGCAGCATTTACTGCAGTTAATCGTGGAGCATATTTTTGTGATACTGCCGCGGCAGCATGGACTTTAACAATGCCTGCAAATCCTGAGGTAGGTGATACAATTTGGGTCGTAGATGTTAAAGGAACTTTTGCTACTAATAATCTTACCCTTGATGGTAATAGTAAAAACATACACAGACAAGCTGCAGACGTTACAATGAATATCAATGATGTTTCTAAAATGCTAGTTTATCAAGGCGCGTCTAATGGTTGGATAATAACTGGATAATTTATAATCGGAGATAAAAATGGTTGACTTAAGCACATTACTTGCATCAGTACATCCGTCAGGTGGCGCTGCTCAAAAAGAATTTTATGTTTTCAATTCTATGCATTGGATTACTCAAAATGGAGGCTGTTGTTTACAATGGACAGCACCAGCTGGTACAACTTATATTAAATTTGAAATAATTGGTGGTGGAGGTCCCGGTGGTTCAGCATCAGCAGGTGATTGGGGTCCGGGAGGATCAGGCGGCAATTATGGTATGAAACAATTATTTGCTTCTGGAGAATGTTTACAGGGTGGAAGCAATTACGAAACAAGAAACGGCGCTAACCAAAGTGGTTTTACTTGTAGTAGTTGTTGTACAACAAATGGATCAAATAGACCTTGTTCTGGCCAAACTGGAACTTGTGTGTTATCTCCAAACATAGATACTGGAACTGCAGTTTATACTATATGTGCAGCAGGTACTTCACAATGTTCATGTTGTCTTTGTTGTCAGGATTTTCCTTGTAGAATGGGTTGTCCTTCATATGTAAATGGACCGGGATTAGGTACAACTACTGGACAATTTCAAGAATCAAATATAAATTTTTGTGTATTAGGTGGATTGGGTGGAACTCATTTTTGTGATACTCGTTGTAGTTGTTATAATTGTTATATACCTGGACAATGTTGCCACGATTGGGATCAAGGAGGATGGAAACGATCCACGTGTGCTTGTGGTTTTGGTTATGACCAATTCTTCGCAGGCACAGCGGGATGGGTTCAAAAAGGTTATTCTTGTAATAGTGATATGCAGACAGCACCTGGAGTTCCAACAGGACCTTTTAGTGTACCATCTGAATCTTCTGGAGATTATTGTATTGACAACAGTTCCTACGCTTGTTGTAGTGGTCATAGCTTATGGCCTGGTGGTGGTGGTCAGCCATTCCATGATGATGATATTTGTGGATATGGTGCTTGGGGAGCAGGTGGAATGGTAAAGGTAACTTATCAGTAATGGAGATATAATGGCTTTCCCAGAGATAGTAAAAGAAGTTACATATAAGATTCCAAATGAAAGATTTGGGATGGATGATTCTGAAGGTAAGACATCTAAAATGACTTATACGGGTCCTACTGAATTAGTATTATGGATGGATAAGGAAACACATAAAGTTGTTGATAGTTACCATCCCGATGAGGAACCAGATCGACCGCTTGCATTAGACTTATATAGAATGATGCTTAATTCTGATACAAGTGAAAATATATTACGAATGATGTTGTTATGGGGTGGTATTCCAATAACAAAACTTTATGAAGTTGCTGTCGGTCCTGATACTGAACCAAATGGTCGAGTTGTTGATCCAACAGATGTTCGTGAAGTTTATCGTCTTCCTGTAGATGATTGGGATGGTGAAAAATGGTTACCCTTACAATATATTAATCATCATAAAAATTATTCTGACAATCGAGATGATACGGGAGAGGAATCATGGACATGGGATTTGATAAGACAGAAACGTAATTTTGCTTTAGGAGAGTCGGACAATTCAATAAATGAGGATATACCAGCTGACTTAAAAGATAAATGGTTGGACTATCGTAAAAAATTAAGAGATTTACCAGAAGATTGGAAAGATGTACCTGTAGATTTAATTAGAGAACCAAGAGCACCAGACGATGATACTAAGGATTCTTTATTTGAAGATCCGGATCAACCATATATAAAAATTGCAGATAGAACCGATGAGGATAAACTAATGTTGAAACAATTTGTTAAAGGAGTAAAATAAATGGCTTGGATTACTAAAACCATAACATATAAAGTTCCTAATCAACGCCATAGCATGGATGACTCAGAAGGTAAAACATCCACAGATGTATACCATGGGCCTAGTAAATTAATTCTATGGTTATGTAAAACAGATAAGACAGAAGGTGAAGATTATGGTAAAAATGATATTATGCATGTTTGGGATGCAGATGATATGACTGAACGTCCTATGCCGCTTGATTGTTATCAAGTTGAATTAGATGCTACTGAAAGTGATGAAATGGCATTACGTGCTGGAATGTTAGCTCCTAAAGGTGGACATGAAGACCATGAAGCACAACGTCATGGTGATGTATGTGACGGACTTTGTTTTAAGAAACCTAAACTTTATGAAATTGAATGTGGACCTGCCGATCAAGACAATAAAATTATAGCTGATCCTTCACATATTATGGAAGTTTATGCTAAACAGGATATAGCAAATGATGCATATGATCCTGCTACTGGTAAATGGAAAGATTTAAAATATAGAACTGGGATAACTGAAGATCGCACTGATGATAGTGTTAGAGCAATTAGAAATGGACATTTGGAAGGTTCTGATTGTATGTTCAATGAGGATATGCCAGCTGAACTGAAACAAGAGTGGTTAGATTGGCGACAGAAATTGCGAGATTTACCGGCCGATTGGAAAGATGTACCAAATGAATTTATTGTTTTTCCAAGAGAACCCGGAACAATAGAGCATAGATATTCTGAGGATTCAGATAAAGATGATGTTGTTTGGATTAAAGATAGATCAGAAGCTGATGCAGATGCACTTAAACAAATAGAAAATATTTCAAACGTAGGATAACTTAATGGTAGATTTAAC
>PYIL01060773.1_pt1 | contig 12701 bp, 9 predicted proteins | sample 3578041 | NCBI WGS metagenome assembly PYIL01 (sample SAMN08408023, study PRJNA431606) | Marine metagenome isolate SA_KN192-05_S13_150m, whole genome shotgun... | biome: marine; feature: oceanic pelagic zone; material: water; isolation source: 150 m water sample, 0.2-0.8 um fraction ... | reverse complement strand
CGTCCTACGCACCAGTGAAGGCGTTTCGATCAAGATGCTGGGATCATGCTGCTTCGTTCCGTTGATCGGGCATGAAGCTTTTCCTGCTTCCCCTTAAGTACCCAGAGACGTCTATTAACGAGGTATTTGACCCATTCTATGCATGATTTCGCGCCGTCAATATAGGCAATGAATCATGATGAACCTCACCCCAGAATTCTCCGCATCGTTGGATCGGGCTGCGGGCCTTATCCTGCAATCGAAACACGTGGTCATGATGGCCGGAGCCGGTCTTTCTGTTGAGAGTGGGATCCCGCCATTCCGCGGGCCGGGCGGACTCTGGACCAAGTATGGTGAACCGACCAACCTTTCCTACCGCGAATTTCTACAAGACCCAGAAGGATGGTGGGAGGAGCGCTTCCGCAACGAAGACCAACCCGGCGACCCAACCTACGAGATGAAAGTCGCCGTGGACCAGGCCCAGCCCAACCCGGGCCACCGCGTCATCGTTGAGATGGAACAGCTGGGGTTTTTGCAGTGCGTTGTCACCCAAAATGTAGACAATCTCCACCGTGTGGCCGGCAGTCAAAACATGCTGGAGATACACGGCAACCGCACGTTTTTGCGTTGTATCGAGTGCGGAGACCGCCAACCAAGGGATGGTTATCACTTCGACAGTCTTCCGCCCAGATGCACCAACTGTAGCGGCATCATAAAGATGGACACGGTCATGTTTGGCGAACCTATCCCGGAAGATGTGATGCTTGCCTGTCGTCAGCAGGCTGAGAACTGCGATCTGATGCTGTTGGTGGGCACTTCTGGAACCGTCAATCCAGCGGCGCAACTCCCTATAATCGCCAAGGAACTGGGCGCATCACTGATCGAGATCAACCCCGATGAGACGTCGCTCACGCCTTGGTGTGATGCCATCCTGAACGGTCCGTCTGGAGAGATACTCCCTCTTCTGCTAAAAAGACTGCAAAATGGCGGGGCTGTCGAGCCTGGCAACTGAGCCAAAATGTTATAATTCCGGCGCTGTAACGTGAGATCTCCTCCCTCATTTCCAGGCTTGTAACGAACGGAATTGCCCAAACTACTGGAGTCCAATTTGATGGAACCGATACTGGCCCGCTTTGGATTGGGCGACCCCGAGTGGTTGGACCCGGCCACTGCTGGCGTTATCGTATTGATTTCCATCGTGGTGGCTTTCTTACTCCACAAGGCCATAATCCCCCTCACTCTGCGGCTGACCAATTGGACACCCACAGATCTGGATTCACGTCTGGTTAAGTCGCTCCGGTGGCCCCTCACCCTGGGCATCCTGGCGTTGGGCGCCTACCTGGCCGTGACCATCTCATTCGAACTGACCTCCGCTGGGCGAAACAGGGCCGACGACATCGCCAAAGGTCTGGGCGTGGTTGTCGGCATCGCTGTGGTGGTTGGCCTGCTCTCCGCTGCAATCGACTGGTATCTGGCATCCCTGTCCACTCGCGCCAACCATGTGGTCGACCTGCGCTTGTTTCCCCTGATCAGGCGTGTGGGCGGTGTGCTCATCTATGGCATCGGCGCGCTACTGGTCATGGACGTGATGGATATCAATATCAGCCCGTTAATCGCCGGTCTTGGCTTGGGCGGTTTGGCCGTCGCCCTGGCCATCCAGCCGACCCTGGCCAACCTGTTTGCAGGCACCTATGTGATGACCGAGGGTGTGATTGCCACCGGGGATTACATCGAGCTGGAAAGCGGCATGGCTGGCTACGTGGTGGAGGTTGGCTGGCGCAGTACCCGCATCCGCACCTGGGGCAACAACCTGGTCGTGGTGCCAAACGCGCGATTTGCCGAGACCATCATCACCAACTACCAGCAGCCGGCTCCGGCGGTGAACGTTTACGTCACTTGCGGCGTCAGCTATGACAGCGACCTGGACCATGTGGAGGAGATTTGCCGTGAGGTGATGGACGACCTTGTGCAGAATGACCGCAACGCTATCAAGTCCTACGGTTCCTGGTTCGCTTTTGATGCCTTTGGGGAGTCCAACGTGGACTTCTGGCTGTTCATGCAAGCGCGTGACCGCATCGCCAGTTTTAACCTGCAGTCAGCGTTGATCAAGAACCTGCACCGTGAATTCCAGTTAGAGAACATTGTCATCAACTACCCTGTACGCACCCTGCAATTCCCGGATGGTTTCACTCCCGAGACGGCCGGAGCCACCCAAACCTCCGCCGTTCCGCGACCAACCCCAGCCTCAAGATCCACTCGCTTGCGCCGTCAGTCTCATATTTCCGAGGAAGAAGGCCCCGACATCGACGGCGTTCCCCCCGGCGGCGGGGAAAGCCCCATGGGCACCCCCGACGGCCCGGGCGGCCTCGGCTAGGGCGAGCCCTATTTACGACAGTGATTTTAGGGCAATCAAGTTTCTAGGCACTTCCGAGCTTGCCCGTGCCACGACCAGTCGCTATAATCTCCAGATGGCTTTTGGCCATGACCCACATTGTGGGCCTGTAGCTCAGGCGGCTAGAGCGCGGTCCTGATAAGACCGAGGTCGTTGGTTCGAGTCCATCCAGGCCCACCATTCCGTAATATAGATTGCCCCTGCCACTCGTGGCTGGGGCAATCTAATATCCAAGACTGGGGTCGACGTGTGAGGGAAGATGGATTTGAAACTTTGTGTCTTGTTACTTATGGGGTCTATTGCAGCGTTGATTGCCGCCTGTGGAGGGGATGACCCCACACCTGTCTCTCCTACTCCAACCCCCCTCTCCATCCAGGTAAGACCCACCGCCGTGCCGCCGACCATCTTTGTCCCTGGCTACTCGGTATCCGGTGATGTGTTGGATAGCAGCACGAGCTTCCTTCTCGGCGGCACACTTACTCTGGAGCCTACGGGACAGACCGCCATCACCGACCTTATGTTCGGCGAGTATGAGTTTACAGACGTAAAGGACGGCGAATATATCGTGACCGTCACCCCCGCTTGTGTCGCCTACGGCTGCTATAAGCCTAGAGGGTTGATAGTTGACGGCAGTGATGTCATCGAGTTTCATTTCGCGCCGTTTGTCGCGTCTTTGCTGAAAGGAGGCCCCTCTGCGGCACGGAGCATCGATGCCACCAGTAGTCGGGTATTGGCATTGGATGAGATTGAGTTAGCGGCAACTAGTGTCCTTCTGATCGGTCCTAATGACATGGAGCCTGGAGGTTATTCTCGTATCACTGTTGCGGGCCCGGCGTGCCTACGATGCGCCGACCTTCTGGAGGTTGTCACGCCCACAAAGTGGTCGGTTAGCCCTTCGATCGGGGCCAGTATCGATTCTGCAACCGGCACACTGAGCATGAGTGGCACCGCGTCAGTGGGGTCCATCTACACCGTGACTGCTGACCTGGGTGCGTTTGCAGTCACCAAAGAGATCAGCGTCTACTCGGCAGAGGAAAACCCGTTGGTCGGAGTCTGGACCGAGCAGGACACCGGTAATGTCGGTACTCTGTTGCTGACCTCCGGAGGCGAATTCGCGGCGACCATCAACCCATACGGTAGTTACCAGGATTACTGGGGCGATTACACGTTCGATTCGGACACGGGTGCGCTTGAGCTGATAGCCCAGGGCTGGAACCAGGTGGCTCCAGGCGTGGACGGCATTGGCACATTTTCCATCGACGCCAACGGCCAGCTATCCCTCAGCGATATCTGTCTTGGCAGATGGGATCAGCCCACTCAGTCGTTGGTCGACAACTGCGAGCATAAATTCATCAAGCAGTCTTCTTAACGCGACCGATACTCGTTTGCAAACGACCAACGTTGTTCGGATCGCATCTTAATACGGTAAGGTTTTGTATCGCTTGTTATCAGGACACGGACCAAGGCTGCCGCGTATCCTGTTTGTAACTTGTCCGGGTGGGCGAACTCTCTACCGAGGCATGTTCTTTTCCACCCATTCCAGCTCTTCTTCGGCAGTGTCGAAATATTCGAATCGGTGGAACAACTTGGTCGGGCCTCGTGAGACTCGTAGCTCTTGCCTCCTGGTCTCTGTGGCTCGCTGATCGACCACCAGAGTATCGGGATTGATGACTACCCCATAGGACTCTTTGGCGGCTTCAACGCTTACGAAGCCGTCTAGCACATCGTTGAGGACCTGGTCTGGTTCCCTTTCCGACGGGTCGCCCCAACCGCCACCACCGGCGGTGTAGACCCGCACCAGGTCACCCTTCTTCCAGAAGTTGTCGTCGGAGAAGGGACGTATCTCTTTCTCCTGTGGGGTGCCGGGATTGAGCACCACCCTGGACGTGCCTCCGCCCATCCCGCCGTTAACACCCCAGGTTGGGAAGAGGTTGTTCTCCACGCGTAGTCCAAAGGTCCCCTCGTCGGCCAGGATACGGACGTCGCGGATGATGCCGCACCCGCCCCGCAACTTGCCTGGGCCGCCTGAATCTATGGCGATGGCATAACGCTCCATGCGCAGGGGATACTCCATCTCCATGAACTCCCCTGGGTAGTTCTCGTTGTGACGGCTGTAGATCGCATCCAGTCCGTCGGCGAAGGGCCTGGCTCCGTGGCCAACGGCGATGCCATCGGTGCAGAGCAGCCAGTTGTTGGTGTCCGATTCCTTCATCCGCCAGTAGGCAATCACATAGACCGCCGAGCCGGCCATTACCTTGCCGTCGGTGGCCTTGGCCAGCAGTGCCCTAACGGAACTCTTCAGCTTGGTGAAGGTATGTGCCCGACAACCCAGGGCGGCTGGCCAGTTTGGCTGGAGGATGCTGCCCTGCCGCAGTTGGACGTCGTCGATGGCTGCCACCAGGCCGTGGTTGGAGAGCAGGGACGTGTCATATTGGTGGAAATACTGGCCAAAGTAGGCGGCCAAAGCACCGTCGCTGGCTAGGAAGTTGATGGAGCCATCGGCCTGGTCATCGCTGGCCGTGGCGTCCAGTGTGATCTCATCGCCTTTCCGAGTCAGCTCCACGTGGTAGGAGTACCACCGGTCTCTGACACCGGAGTGGTCCATGAAATCCCTGACGCTGAAACTGCCCTGGGGAATGATCTCCCGTGACTTCTCCCGCACCATCTTTGCCGTGTCTGCTTGGTCCGCGTCCAGGGCGGCCAAGGTGGTCTCCTTGCCGAAGCGAGTGAACATTTCCAGCAGGCGTTCCTGAGCTCGACTGGCGGCGGCCATCAAGGCCCTGGTGTCGCCTTCCAACAGTTCGGGATAGCGAGAGTTCCTGAGGATAACCCGGTAGGCCTCGTCGTTGAGTGTGCCCTGGTCGATTATCTTTATGGGCGGCACCAAGGTGCCGTCGTGGAAGATCTCCGTGTTGGCGGGGCCGATGCTGCCGGGACGAGAGCCGCCAAGGTCCCAGAAGTGGGCGAAGGAATGGCAATAGGCCACCGGCTCCCCCTCAAAGAACACCGGGGCCAGGAACGTCATATCCGGCGTATGTGTGACGCTGCCTTTGGACATGTATGGGTCGTTGTACCAATACAGGTCCCCTGGAGACATCTTTCCGGCGGGATAGAAATCCCAGACGCAGCCGACCATATCGCTGCCCATGGCGTCACCAAAGAGTTCGTGGCCGTTCCGGTCCAGGAAATTGACTTGGTAGTCCTTCTTCTCGCGGATGAAGGCCGACATTGCGGTGCGCTCGATGAGCAGTTCACACTCCAGCCGGGCCGCCCGCAGGGAGCCCCTGATCAGCTGTCTTGTTACCGGGTCCACACCGTGGTCTTGGTTGGTACTCGCCATGAGTTGTTGATCCTAAAATAGATTACTTGACTGGGCTCATGATGCAGTTGCCGTATCGGTCGATCTCTCCGGCCCAGCCGGGATTTATCAGGACAGTGGAGTCCATTCCTTCCAGGATGGCCGGGCCGTTGAGCTTGGAGCCTGGGGCAAGCCGGTCTCGGTCGTATATGTTGCAGTCGACAAAGCCGCCAGACTCGTCAAAGAAAACCTGTCGCTGGCTAGCGATTGCGTCTTCCGGAGCGCCCAGGTTGTTGGGGAGTCTTGGCATGTCCACCGAACCGGCGTCACCGGAAGCGGTCATCCGCAGGGTCACAATCTCCACAGGCTGATCCAGGGCAAACCCGTAGAGCTGCTCGTGACGACCGTGGAATCCCTTGATCACACTCTTTATGGTGTCGCGAGTAACTTTGTCGGAGCCAAATTCCACAGTTACTTCCGAGCCTTGGTGCTCATAACGGACATCAGCCCAGCGGGAGAACACGTGGGCCTCAGCCGGTACACCCTCTTCAGTCAACCAAGCGCGGCCCTCTGCTTCCATCTCGGAGTAGACTTGTTCCATGCCCTCAGGGTCGTAATCAGGCGGCGTTTGCAGCGAGGTACGGGCGTAGTCGTTCTTTAGTTTCGCCACTAATAACCCGTAGGCAGATGCGATACCCGGGTGCAGCGGTGCGACGACTTTGTTGATACCCAGCAGGTTGGCCACATCGATGGAGTGCATCGGGCCAGCTCCGCCATAGGCCACCAAAGCGAATTCCCGCGGGTCATGGCCGCGCTCCACACTGACGTTGCGTATGGCGCCAACCATGGTGTTGTTGGCGATGCTTAAGATGCCGCTTGCTGCGGCGTGCAGGTCCATACTCAATGGGTCAGCGATCTTCTCCTGAATGACTCGGGCCGAGGCATCGGCGTCCAGGGGCAGCGACCCTCCGGCGATCTCGGTATTGATCCGGCCCAAGACCATGTTGGCGTCGGTCACTGTTGGTGCGGTGCCGCCCTTGGAGTAACACACCGGCCCAGGCACGGAACCGGCACTGGCGGGGCCAACTGTCAGGCTGCCGTAGGGTGAGACGTTGGCGATGCTTCCGCCGCCGCACCCGATGGTGGCGATGTCCAGCATGGGCAACTGGATGGGCCAGGTGCCCAAACGCCCGGCCAGGTTGAGGGTGGGATTGCCATCTCTGAGCAAGGCGACGTCGGTGCTGGTGCCGCCCATATCGAAAGAAATGGAGTTGGCCACTCCGGTGTTCTCGGCGATCTGCAAGGTTGCCATGACCCCGGCGGCCGGGCCAGATAGGGCGGTGTGAACCGGCTGCCGCATAGCGATTTCCGCGCCGATCATGCCGCCGTTGGATTTCATTATAGAGAATGGCGAATCGACCGAGTCAGCCCTTAGGGAGTTTTCCAAGTTGCCGATGTAGCTGCTGACCCGAGGCATGACGTAGGCGTTCAGCACCGTGGTCATGGTGCGTTCGTACTCCCGGAAAACGGCCAATACCTCCGATGACACCGAGACCTGGGCGCTGGGGTATTCCTCCAGGATCAAATCTCGTGCCCGGTTCTCGTTGCTCGAATTCGAATACGAATGCAGGAATGAAACGGCGATGGATGTGATCTCGTCCTCCCGAAACTTGCGTGCGGCGGCGCGCACGGCAGCTTCATCCAGGGGTGTGAGTATCTCTCCGCCGAAACTGGCTCGCTCCGGCACCTCGACTATGTCCCGCGGGCGTATCGGTCGCTCCGGTTTGACCCAGGATTGCGGGTTTACCTGCCTGGGCGTGCCGTGACGGCCGATCTCCAGCACAAACTTGAACCCGTCTGATACCACCAGACCCACCTGAGAGCCTTTATTCTCCAGGATGGCGTTGGTGGCTATGGTAGTGCCGTGGAAAACATGCTTGACCTGGGATGCTTCCACCGAGTTCGCTGCGAGTACTCCGCGCAGGCCGTTCAGGAATCCGGTGCTGGGGTCGTCGGGCGTGGATGGCGTCTTGTGGACCATCTGCTTGTTGGTGGTCAGGTTGCAGAGAACTATGTCGGTGAAAGTCCCACCCACGTCAACTGCAACAGAATAGTCGTCCATAGTTGTCTTTTGTTCCTGTGAAATTCGTTGGTGCGACGCCATTCTAGCAAACAGCCAAGGACAAAGCGCGGCTGCCCTGACTTAATTGACACCTCTGCCCCTCGTGACTACACTCCCCAGAATGACATAACCCCGAAAAAGAGAACCGCATATGAAACGATTTGAATACTTGGAAGCCAAGACCGTGCGTCAGGCTATCTCGATGCTGCAACGGTACGGCGAGAACGCCCGCATCGTGGCTGGCAGCACCGATTTCCTGGTGCGCTGGCGTGCCGGGGACTGGAACCCTGACCATGTGATTAACATCCAGCGTGTAGCCGGTCTGGGCCGCATCACCTACAGCGCCCGCAACGGCCTCCGTATCGGAGCGCTGGTGACCGTTAGGACGCTGGAACAGAACCCGGCCGTGCGGCGGCATTATCCGGCTTTGGCGGCGGCTGCTGCGTCCTTCGCCGGAGTTCAGGTGCGCAACCTGGCCACGGTTGGCGGGAACATCTGCAACGCCTCCCCGTCCGGGGAGACCATCCCAGCACTGCTGGTTTTTGGCTCTGAGTGCAAGATCGTCGGTCCCGACGGCGAACGGGTCGTCGCCCTGGACAAATTATTCACGAGGCCAGGCCAAACGGTGCTGCAACCCGGTGAATTGCTAACTGAGATACGAGTTCCCAACCCGGGTCGGAACACCGGCTCTCATTACGTTAAGCACAGCCCACGGGGCGCCATGGACATCGCTACTGTGGGTGTGGCTTCGCTGGTAACCCTCGATGGCAGGCGAGGGCCAAGTTCAGAGGTGCGCATCGCCCTGGGAGCGGTGGCACCGACTCCGGTACGTGCCTACTCAGCCGAAGACTCGCTGCGGGGGAAGTCCATTGACCAGGGCTTGATCGATGCTGCGGCTAAGATCGCCCGCGACGGAGTCCGTCCCATAGACGATATTCGCGGTACTGCAGCTCACCGCCAGGAGATAGTTGGCGTGCTCACTCGCCGCACTCTGGAGCAGGCATTAAACGCTGCAACCACCGGTGCAATGACATTTGAAGAACAACGGAGGCTCACGGTTCAAGCCGCCTTCTAAGCTGCCGACACCGAATGGAGATAACATTGAAGAAGCAACTGCAAATAATAGTAAACGGCGAACTCAAGCAGGCCTTGGTGGAGCCCTACTATTCCCTGCTGGACACCCTGCGGGATGAACTGCATCTGACCGGCACCAAAAAGGGCTGTGATGAAGGCGACTGCGGTGCGTGCACGGTGTTACTGAACGGCAAACCCGTCTGTTCCTGCCTGGTACTGGCCCACGCCGCCCACGATGGGGAGGTTACTACCATTGAGGGCTTGACCGACGGCCAGGAACTTCATCCGGTTCAGAAGGCCTTTGTGGAGTGCGGCGGACTCCAGTGCGGCTACTGCACGCCAGGGATCATCCTCTCCACTGTGGGTTTCTTGGAGAGCGGCGAGGAACCTACCGAAGAGAACATCAAACACGCCCTGGGAGGCAACCTCTGCCGCTGCACCGGCTACTCCAAAGTCATTGAATCGGTGTTAGCGGCTGTGAAAGCTACCGGCAAAGGGACGGAGTAAACCTCATGACTCAATTTAGTGCCATCGGCAAGAATTCAATACGTGTGGATGCTCTGGAAAAAGTAACCGGCCGCGCCACCTACGCCGGTGATGTCTATCTACCCGGAATGCTCATGTGCAAGTTGTTGACCAGTACCCGCAGCCACGCTCGCATCGTTAGCATCGATACCTCAGCCGCAGAGGCTCTACCCGGCGTGCGCTGTGTCATCACTGGAAAAGATTACCCCGATCGCTGGTTTGGTTCCGGCGGCCTGAAAGACCGTCGGGTTATGGCCCGGGATGAGGTCTTCTACATCGGCGAGGTCTTGGCCGCGGTGGCCGCAGACGACGAGATGACGGCCCATGAAGCCGTGGGTCTTATCGAGGTGAAGTACGAAGACATCAAGCACGTTGTTGACCCTCTGGAAGCCATCTCAGACGATTCCGTGGACGTACATCCTGACCTGGAAGAGTTTGAAGGATACGGTTTTGCTCTTGGTGGGAACAACTGCACCATGCTTGAGTCCGATCGGGGCGATGTGGACCAGGGTTTCAAAGATTCCGACGTGATTGTCGAGGAAACCTACCACACCCAACCCATCAGTCAGGGGTTCCTAGAACCTATGGCGTGCGTGGCCGATGTTGAAGCCAACGGCCGCCTGGACATATATGCGTCCACACAAGGCCCCTACCAGGTACGTTCCCAACTTGCGTCGGTGCTGGACATGCCCATCGGAAACATCAAGGTCACGGCCATGGAGATGGGCGGTGGTTTTGGCGCTAAACTACGCCTGGCTCTCGAGGGTTTCCCGGCTTTGTTGGCCATCAAGACCGGCAAGCCGGTCAAGCTAGTCTGCACTCGCGAGGAAGCCTTTACCCTGAATGGTCCTCGACTTGAGACGAACATATATCTCAAAACAGGGGTGACCAACGACGGGTGTATCCTGGCTCGAGAAGCCAGGAGCGTATTTGATGTGGGTGCCTACCTTGGCGCTGGCCCCAACGCCGGGGTCGGTCACGGACTGGGCGCTTACAGCATCCCCAACTTCAAACTGCGCTCCTATGCCGTTTACACCAACAAACTTTACGTTGGTTCCTACCGGGCCTCGGGCGTGGCTGACATGAACTTCGCCACCGAGTCCCACACAGATGTGATCGCCCACAAGCTTGGTATGGACCCGTTGGAATTTAGGATCAAGAACGCGCTCAGTGAGGGCGAACCTGCGGTCAACGGCTCGATCATTCCGGCAAACGGGCTCATGGACACTATCATTGCGGTCAAAGAACGTATGGGTCTTCCCAAAAAGCCGGAAGAAGGCCGTGGCATCGGCATCGCAATCGGCGAATGGCGGAGCGGCAGCGGACCGTCTACCGCAAGTATCAGTGTCAATGAAGACGGCACGGTGAGCCTTCTTACAGGCTCGGTGGACATCTCGGGCAGCGATACGTCCCTCGCCCAGATCGCCGCCGAAGCCCTAGGGCTGCAACTGGAGCAGGTAGTGGTCGTCAAGCGGAATACCGACATGGCCCCGTTCACCGGCCCCAGCGGGGGGAGCAGGATCGTCTACAGCCAGGGTCGCGCAGTGCAGAACGCTGCTGAGAATACCAAAGCCAAGCTTCTTGACCTGGCTGCCGACCGGTTCGGGGTGCCCGCAGATGCTCTGGAGTGTTCCGGTGGCGCAATCTACGTGCAGGATAACCCTCCGCAGTCGGTAGACCTGGGACAATTGGCTCGGATGAGCCTTAGTTCCAGGGGTGGCCCAATCATCGGGACGGCCTCGCTCTCCAGCCTGCCCTATGCCCCAGTGTTCAACGCCCAGGTAGCGGAAGTGATTGTCGATAAGGAGACTGGTCAGGTGAAGGTGACTCGGTTCGTGCAGGCGCAGGACGTCGGCAAGGCCATCAACCCCATGGGCGTGGAAGGGCAGCTGGAAGGGGGCGCTGTGCAAGGGATCGGTCGTGCCCTCAGCGAGGAGATAAAGTTCGACAAGGAGACCGGACAGGTCAGGAACTCGTCACTGGCAACCTACCTGATGCCGCTTTCCGTCGACCTACCGGAGATCGAGAATATCCTGGTGGAAGTGCCCAGCGCTGACGGACCCTTTGGCGCCAGAGCCGTTGCCGAATCTCCGGGCTTCGGCCCACCGGCGGCCATAGCCAACGCCATCTTTGATGCGGTGGGGGTCAGAATCAAGACTCTGCCCCTGTCGGCAGAGAGGGTCCTGGCCGCGATCCAGGGCCGTGACACCGACGAGTACGAGGTGGACGCGGAGGCGCTCAGGAAATCTGAAATGTCCTGAGGTTACAGCTCCCACAATAACTCTCCCCCTGCGAGGGTGGGTGATAATCAGTCAGCTTGGAAATTGCTACAGGCTCTGGGATTTGTTCCGTGTGCCAGGCTGCAGATTGGAAGACTATTTGTCGCTTCTCTCCTTAGGATGACAGACCCAGGGAAGGCATCTTTTTTCTGAATAAGGATTGTTGGTCTTAGAAGCAGATGCAGGTGACGGCGTTGGTTACGCCGTTGATGGGGCGAATCTGGTTCTTTAAGATAGCTGTGACGTCCTCCCGGGTGTCGGCTTCTAGGTCCACAACAAAGTCGTAGGGGCCCAAGACCTCACGTACAACTGCGCCCGGAATAGCTCCCAGTTTTTTGACCATTTCCTCAATGGTTAACACCAGAGAAACGGCCTCGGAAAGGCCAAGCAGACGGGTCATATGGCCTGCATTTATAGCAGAGCTTGTCTGTTTCGCTGGATGTGGCTATGCTAGCGGCAAATTACAGAGGGATATGATTCAATGATCCCCCGATGGCCGTCTAAACGAACTAAAAAGTCGAAACAAGAGGAAGATTGTCATGGCCAACATTATCTCTGCCACGGATTTGAACGGACTGCTGAAGGGCAAGACTAAGTTTGCGTTGATAGATGTTCGGGAAGCCGGAGAATACAACAGCTCTCACATTGCGGATTCCAGCTTGATCCCCCGCAAGGAACTGGAGTTCAGGATGGAACTCTCAGTGCCGGTTAAGAGCGAGAGCATCATACTGTGCGACGACGACGGCCGCCGTGCCGCCCTGGCCGCCGTCACGCTGGAGCAGGCGGGGTTTACGAATGTGTCCGTGCTGGACCGGGGCATCAACCAATGGACCACCGAGGGCTTCCCCACCGAGTGGGGCAGCAATGTCATCAGCAAAGATTTTGGGGAGCGAATGGAGGTTGAGCACCACGTCCCCGAGATCGAGGCCACAGAACTGCACGCCCGAATCGAACGGGGAGACAAACTGGTTATCCTCGTCACCCGCACCCCGGAAGAGTACCAGCGTTTCTGCATACCCGGAGGGCGCAGTG
>PYIL01022642.1_pt1 | contig 12702 bp, 9 predicted proteins | sample 3578041 | NCBI WGS metagenome assembly PYIL01 (sample SAMN08408023, study PRJNA431606) | Marine metagenome isolate SA_KN192-05_S13_150m, whole genome shotgun... | biome: marine; feature: oceanic pelagic zone; material: water; isolation source: 150 m water sample, 0.2-0.8 um fraction ... | reverse complement strand
TGCCAGTCAGCGGGCTCGGTTTAAGTGTTGCGGCCCTACCATATCTTGGGGATGGAGAGAATGTTTCGCTCTCGGTGATCGTTGAAATTGATCCGGCGGGTTTGACCTTTATTGAACGAGATGGCAATTTCGTCGACACGGTTGAACTATCAGTGACTGTGTTAGATTCGGCAGGCAAAATCAGGGGAGGAGAAAGTCAAACCCTGGAACTGGATCTGCCTCCTGAAACCCACGAGGTGATTTCACGTTATGGACTTAAAGTCCTTTCACGAGTTGATCTAGAACCTGGTCGGTATCAGGTTCTCGTGGCGTCTCGGGAAAGTGGTGGAGGTGCAGTCGGTAGCGTGCACCGTTATCTCGATATTCCAGATTTCTCTGAGGATGCAATACAAATGAGTGGCCTTGCCATTACATCTGCGGTGGCAAGTCGAACCCCAAGTGCGAAACTTGATCCAACGTTCGAGGATGTGCTTCCCGCGATGCCGACGACCCAGCGGGAATTTCTCCGTGGCGATGAGCTTTATCTTTATGTTGATGTGTACGATAACGAACTAAAAAGACCGCACTCGGTTGATATTACGACCACAGTCCTCGATAGTGAGGAGAGAGTTGTATTTAGCACTGTGGATACACGCTCGCACACGGAATTGCAAGGTTCACGGGGTGGATATGGTCACGTTGCAAAAATTGCCACGGCCGAGTTTCCATACGGCTTGTATGTATTACGGACAGAGGCCATTTCTCGACTGGCTCCAGGTTCACCCGTGTTTCGAGAATCGAAGTTCGTAGTGCTGAACCCTCAGGCTGCTTCCAGCAGTCAATGAGCTAATATTTCGTCCAGTGTCTAGTCCAGCGGAGCAGATAACAACGGACTGAGAGGTCCTTAAATCAGCCTCTCAATCCGTGTGATCCGAATGGCTTGGTAACTTTGTCAAACGACGAATACTAGCTTTCAGATTCTGCCTCTTCAGCCTCTTCTTCAGCAGGGTCGGGAAGCTCGTCGACTAGAGTCGCTTCGATTTCGCCGTTTGCATGACTAAACTGGAAACTATTACGATTCATCCGCGAACTGCGCGGTATCCGCAATTCAACCGTCGTGGTTTCGCCAACCAGTAATGGTTGGCGCACTCGAAATGAGTCGCCCCCAACCGGATTGCCGTTGGCGTCATACCAGTACTCATCGACTTTCAAACCTGCGATAGCGCCTGTTGCTCGGTTCTGCATTCGAATCCTTGTGACGACCTCACCATCGATGACTTCGGTATCAGGTGTGAGATAGGCCACCTCGGCGATTCCTCTAATTGGTGCAACGAATCTAGGTCGTTCGGATTCCGCTGGAGCTTCCGCAGCTTCGCCAGCAGCTTCCGCAGCTTCGCCAGCAGCTTCCGCAGCTTCGCCAGCAGCTTCCGCAGCTTCGCTAGCAGCTTCCGCAGCTTCTACAGCAGCTTCTTCTGCAGTGGTTTCCGACAGGGTCGACTCGTCCCCATTACTCGATCCCCCGCCACATCCCAGAGCTGACAGCGTCAGGCTCACTAGTGCAATTCCCCAAATAAAACTCAGGCGATTCATGACTTCCTCCCTATTAAATGCCCCTCCTCAGTGGATTAGGATTATAGGGCCATTATCGTAAAAGCTCAACGTTATGGAGATCCAGCTAGGCTCGTATAGGTTAGTGCCGGCCTTTGATTCCACAAAATTTACTGGGCGTCTCCTTAGTTGCTATTGGTGGTGATTTAGCCGGTAAGTGCCTTAGTAGCGAGTAAAACAAGGCTGATTTCTCTCCATGGCCGGCTATTTCAGGCTCTAGAGGTTTGACCTATTGACCACGGCCGTATTGTTCAAGAATTCTCCGCACCTGTTCAATTGGTAAGGCCTCAGCGGTTCGCCCGTTGCCGGTGATAGTCGTGGCTTGTAGCATCGAATTGTAGACGGCTTCCTCTGTTGCCTCGAGCGTCGCTTGAAACAAGGGCGATACTCCATCTGGTTGCAAAACCGATCGCTTTCGCGGACTTCTGTCTCCAAATGTGGAACGCATCTCCTGTGAAGTCGAAAATGCAATTGCGAAATCCCCACTGCCATTGCTGTAAGAGGAACCAGTTCGGGCCAAGCCAAACACTGCTCGTGTGGCGATTCTCTTAAGGTCTCTTGCATCAACTGGCGCATCAGTAGCTACAACGAGCATGCAGGAGCCATCACCTAGATTGTCGAAAGAGGCAGAACCGCTGTTGTTGCCCTTATCAGCCACAGAGGGTGCATATGAATAGCGCTGGAGTTCTTTTCCAATTGGAACACCGTCAATTGTAAGGACACCGCCGTAGTTGCTTTGTACGAGCACACCCACCGTATAGCCACCAAATCGGTCGGGGAGTTGTCGAGATGAAGTGCCGACACCCCCTTTCCATCCGAATGCGCGCGTGCCGGTGCCAGCGCCCACCGAGCCTTCACTAATAGCTCCACCGGAGGCGGTGTCGATGGCTTCCCAGATATGATGCGGTTTTACATGTTGTCCACGAATGTCATTCAAACCCCCGTCGTTAGTTTCGCCAACAAGGGCGTTGACCGACCGCACGTCCTCGTTGCCATCAAGGCGTAGCATGTAGGCCACCGTCGCTTCAACTGCGGTGCCAACACTTAGTGTGTTCGTCAAGATGATTGGAGTTTCGATAGTGCCTAGTTCATCAACCTGAGTTGAACCAGCTAATTTGCCGAATGCGTTACCGACATAGACTGCGCCAGCGACTTTATCCTGAAAGAGGTTTCCATCGTGTGGAACGATGGCGGTGACTCCTGTCCGAATGTTGTCTCCCTGAATGATAGTCGTGTGCCCAACACGGACGCCTGCTACGTCAGAGATCGCGTTCAGTGGACCTGGTTGGAATACACCAGGTTCGACACCGAGGTCTCGTGTTCGGATACGGTCTTGAGCACCAGACAGTGTAATCATGGAAATTAAAACCGTGGCACCTGCAAACATCCAAATAAAAGCAGTATTCATGTCACACTCCTTGAGTGAATAGGTACATCTTGTCATGCCTTGTCGAATAACGACAGATGGATTAGTTCAACCACAGATGCGGTTATTGAAATAATCGCTGTTGTTTCGTCACGCGTGGTAAGGTGCTGGAGTCAGAAGGCTGACGTTTTGTCATCAATAATTCCTTGGAGAGTTTCCCATGCGTGAATCTGGAAAACAGGTGTCGAACATTAGAAATCAGTTGAATCGCCGGCAATTTTTTGGGTTAGGTTTCTTCGGAGCCTTAGCGAGTGGTTGCGCAACCCGAGCTGCAACAGTGTCAGGTGGCACGAGTGGTGCTGAAGCGGCTGTCGTAGTCAAACAGGCTCTTGACGATAACATTTACACGCGGATGCTTGGTCTTAAACCTCACCTACCTGCGATGGATCACATCACCTATCTCGGTGGATCTCGCATGCCATCCGAAGTAATGCAAGCGATGACCGAGGCCAACAAGCATTTTATTGATATGCACGAACTGACACGAGCCGCTGGTGTGCGTCTGGCTGAAGTGCTTGGTGCTGAGGCTGCGTTAGTTACCAGTGGTTCATTTTCGGCCATGATTCTTGGCGCAGCGGCCTGTTTAACCGGTAACGACGAAGCTAAGATTGACGCCCTACCAAACCCCACGTGGTCTAAACGTGAGTGTTTGACTCAGACATCGGGAAGGTTTGGTTACGATCGGGCATATCGTGCTGCAGGCATGACGATGATTAACGTTGAGACGCGGGAACAGTTCGCCAATGCGATTAACTCGAATACGGCGATGATTTCTGGTCTTGCGCGCCTTGACTATCAAACCGAAGATGATCCCAAGGCTATGAAAGTTCATGAATTACTAGAGTTCGGACGCCGAGCTGGCGTACCGGTGATTGTAGATGCCGCATCCGAATTACCACCTACAAACACCTTGACTCGTTGGGTGGACGCCGGCGCGGACTTGGTTGTCATTAGTGGAGGGAAGGGAATTCAGGGGCCACAGTCGACTGGAATCCTCGCTGGGCGGCGAGATCTGATCGAAGCGGCGACATTACACTCGGCACCGAATGCGAACTTGGGACGCGGTATGAAGGTTGGGAAGGAAGAAATTATGGGTTTTCTTGTGGCTCTCGACCGCTACGTTGGATTAGATCACGATCGAGTGTACGCCGAGTGGCGACGCAAGGCTGAGTACATCTCTAACGAACTCCAAGGCATACCAGGTCTTATGGCTGATGTCCCACAAGATGACCGTGGTAAACCAAGGGTGAATTTAACTTGGGACGAAAACACCGTGCCATTGTCCGCAGTAGAGGTTCGTGAGGGACTCAAGAACGGTGACCCGCGGATTGCCATAACTGGTCAGTCCATCCAGACGCGATGTATGAATGACGGCGAGGAAATTTTGGTCGCTAAGCGAACTCGGGAGTTTTTCAGTTCGGTGGTCGCTAAAGTATCCTGAGACTGTTCAAGAGTGAGGCCTACTTTTTGCAGGTGGGAGGCGCATGTCACAAGCGATCGTAGTACGAGAAACTGGTAGTGCTGCAGTGTTGAAACTGGAGGAGCATGATCCGGGCCCACCAGCAAGTGGGCAGGTCCGGGTTCGCGTGGTGGCCGCTGGCGTCAATTTTATTGACGTTTATTTTCGGACGGGTTTGTATCCGGCCCCTTTGCCATTCGTTCTGGGTCGTGAGGGTGCTGGCGTTGTTGACGTCGTCGGGCCTAATGTGAGTGGTCTGCAGGTTGGAGACCGAGTGTGTTGGGCGATGGTCCCTGGCGCTTATGCCGATGCCGTGTTAATTCCGGAAAGCCAGATCATTAAGATCCCAGACGGTGTATCGGAAGAGCAAGCGGCGGCTGTCATGCTGCAAGGCATGACCGCACACTATCTGGTTCACGGAACCCGTACGACCCGTGTTGGTGACACGGCTTTAGTCCACGCTGCAGCTGGTGGCGTCGGCTTATTACTTATTCAAATGTTAAAGCAGGCTGGTGCGACCGTATTTGGAACCTGCTCAACCGAAGAAAAGGCAGCGTTGGCTCAAGAAGCCGGTGCTGACAAGGTCATCAATTACACTACGGCTGACTTCACTGACGAAGTGCAGAAACTGACCAATGGTCGAGGCGTTGACGTCGTGTACGACTCGGTGGGGCAGAGTACTTTCGATGGCAGCCTACGATCCCTTCGTCCGCGAGGCCTGTTGGCGCTGTTCGGGCAGTCGAGCGGGCCGGTATCACCATTTGACTTGGGCCAACTCAATCCGCTCGGTTCTTTGTTTGTGACGCGTCCCTCATTGGTTCACTACATTCGGGATCGTGCCGAACTTGAGCTTAGAGCTCACACGGTACTGGAGTTGGTCGCTTCGAAAAAACTAGAAGTCCGAATTGGTAACCGATTTCCGTTAGCTGATGCAGCCGAGGCGCATCGCGCCTTAGAAGGTCGACGTACCGTTGGTAAAGTTGTGCTAAACGTGTGACGAGTTGTGTGCCACTTGTTTACCGGCCACCTTCGACATACGGTCCTTCGATGACAACATCCTCAAGGGCGGCAATGTCAGAGTCCATCTCCGTGTCGCCCATAGGAATGCCGTTCAGTTCAAAGAAGTAGGCAAGGATTGCCGCATACTCAGCATTGCGCAGACTCCCGGGATTGTCTTCCGGCATTGTCATCTGGATAAGATCCATGAATTCAGCGACTGGCGCTCCTGTCCAACTGTCCAGATAGCCAGCGCTCGAAAATTCGTCCTCCTGATGACACTCTGAGCACACGCTCGCAAAGAGCTTGCTTCCTTGGTTGGCTTGTGCAGCTGAATAAATTCCGTTCTGGATTGACTGCTGGTCCTGACTCTCAGCCGGCAGCACGGCAAAAGTTACAAATAAGGTAATAATCACAAGGATTTTCTGGTATGTCATCGCTATGTCTCCGAAAACGATCGCCGTCGATGCCTCACGTTGACTCTTATTGTTCCAGATTAGCTGATTTTGAAGTGCCTCTTCAACTGATAAGGTTCATGGAGCCTTTCGCAGTCTACCGTAGTACGTCACTGTTGTAAGTCCGAGTGGGAAATGTTCTAAATAATCGAAAGCACCATCCAACTCGTTTAGTCCGTCAAACATCGTTCGCATGTCCTGGTCAAACACACGAATATATCCAGACCCATCTTCGGCGACATACGTAATAAACGTACCATGGTCGTATCGTCGAAGCTCAGTGTTATCACGTGTGGCCCAAAGATAGCGGTTACCAATTTTACGTACGACCGATGTGACCTCTTCCACCTCTTCCTCTAGGTTTTCGACGATTCGATTCGAGCCAGTTTCACTGATCCGTACAAGTGCCACGCCATCCAAAACAACGTTGTTGGACTGTCCATTGAGGAACTTCGGGATCAGTACGAGCAGTGCTACCATGAGTATGCAGGGCAGATGATGGTTGCGTAGATAGAGTTGCAGCGATCGGAGTCCCATCAGACGATAATTATACCAAGTGAAATCAGTTTATCTGGTGTCCCTCACGATTCACGTTGTTATGTGCGTATTGCAATTAGTGACACTGGGATGGTCATGCTGTGTCACGCAAAGTTTGATAACGGATATCAATCATGTTGGATGAGTTAAGACGGGAATTCGCCGATGTGGACCGTCGGATTCTAGAATTAGTTGCTGAGCGACAACGATTGTCAAAAGCCATCGGCTCCGCCAAAAGGGAAGCTGGACTTCCCACACGCGACTATGAGCAGGAGAAGGAAGTCATCGATCGGGCACGGGCCATTGCTGATGAATGTCGCTTCTCACCTGAATTGGCCGAGCAGATCATGCAGGCTCTCATTCGATCGTCGTTGACCATTCAAGAAAAGGACCATGTTGCTGCCCATGGTGAAGGCGGTGGACGACGTGTATTGGTGATAGGTGGAAGAGGACGAATGGGACAGTGGTTCGTTCGCTTCTTACTGACGCAGGCGTTTGAAGTTGAGGTGGCTGATCCCGCTGGTGGCGTGGAGGGCTGTCATCATTATTCCGATTGGCGTGAGGCTGAGCTCTCGCATGACTACATTGTCGTGGCAGCGCCTTTAGGCGCCGCCAATGACATTCTTCTGGAATTAGCCGAACGTTCGTTTCCTGGTGTGATTTTTGACATCGGTTCCTTGAAGGGACCTGTTCAGTCTGGTCTTCGGGCGCTCGTCCAAGCCGGAGCGCGGGTAACTTCTCTACACCCAATGTTTGGTCCTGATACAGAACTATTATCTGGTCGACATGTTATTTTTGTTGATGTTGGCGTACCCGAGGCAAATAGAGCCGCGGAGGAGTTGTTTTCTTCGACGATGATCGTTCAGGCCCATATGGACCTCGACGGCCATGATCGACTCATCGCATGGGTGATCGGGTTGTCTCATGCTCTTAATATCGCGTTTCTCGAAGCGTTGGCTATGAGTGGAGAAGCGGCGCCTAAGCTTGTCGATTTGTCCAGTACGACGTTTGATGAGCAGCTTAGGGTTTCAAATCGAGTCGTACACGACAGTCCAAAGCTCTATTTTGAGATTCAATCGCTCAATGAGTACGGCACTGAGTCATTGACGGCCTTACTGAACGCCGTCGAGCGTCTCCGTGCCATTGTGCAGAGTGGCGATGAGGTAAGCTTCACGGATCTTATGGAAAATGGACGCCAGTATTTAGAGGGGCGCCGTCTGTAAAAGACCTAAAATCCTACTGGACAGTTTCTCGTTGCTATTGCAACTGTTGTTCGCGAGCTAGTACGCTCACGCCGTCCGTAATCCAATTTGGTGCATTCTCACCTTTAAGAAAGTGATTAAACCAATCCAGCACCCGGTGATGATAGTCGAGCTGGTTGGGCTTCTTTCGGAGGCTATGATTTTCGTCGTCGTACACCAGCATCACTAGGTCCTTACCGGCCCGGCGAGCGTAGTTGTACAGCTCGATACCCTGATGCCAGTCGACCGTGCCATCCTTGTTACCGAACGCTACCAACATTGGTGTGTTGAGATCCTCAATGAACAGCACGGGCGAGTTTCGAATATAGGCGTCCATGTCTTGCCAATAAGGCACGTCCATTCGCGCTTGACCCGTTTCGAAATGTGACGACTCAGGCATCCCTTGGTTCCAGTGAATGGTGCCAAACATACTGAAGAAATTGGTAAGAGGGGCTCCTGCCACGGCAGCTGCGAATGTGTTGGTCTGAGTTGGAATAAACGCGGTTTCGTACCCACCCCAAGAGTGTCCTACAAGTCCAATTCGATTCGGGTCCGCAATGCCCATCTGCAGCACTGCTGCCACCGCAGCTTCGACACACTCGGTAGCTGAGACTCCCGGATCTCGGTCCGAATAAACAATATCGGGTTGCAACACGAGGTAGTCCTGACTAGTGAAGACGCTGGTGTTGTATGGTCGCCGTTCCGATGGTGATACATATCGATGGACCATTTGTGAGCGCAGCTCGTAAACATACACGAGCATCGGATACTGTTTACTCGGATCGTAGTTGGGTGGATAGAACAATGCACCTTGGAGACGTTGGCCAGTTGGGTGCCGATAGTCCACAAGTTCTGAATGTCCCCAAGCATAGTTTTTCTGGAAGGGATTAGTGTTACTAATTTGCTTCGCAGGGGTTAGGTTCGGGCCACTCACGAAATAGTCTGGCGAATCATTGAAACGCTGAACCACGTACGCATACCGTGATGCATCGTCAGCTTTTATGATCTGGTCAATTTGACTATCAAGCCAGAGGAGGCGTTCAAGTTTGATTCCCTCTTCGATATTAATCCGCGCGTACCCACTTTTCTTGGTCCATTGACCGTATACACTGAGGTAGAAGGGGTCCGTTGTATTAATGCCTGTCGTTGTGTTTTCCAGCGCAATATATCGATACCGCGTAGCTTCGTCCGCCCCGTCGGTCAAACGCTCGTACGATGACCCGTCTGGTGCTACGAGCCAGATGTCATATCGCTCGTAGAGAAGGACCGACTCGTCGGCTATTGTCCAACCCGCAACGCCGTACGGGGGGCGTTCTTCGGTGGGGTAGTCGAATTCTGCGTCGGCAAACGACGCAGCAGTTTTACCTGTGATATTTGTGTGTTTGGCAGTCGCCAATTCATACGTCCAAAAGTGATCGTCTTTGAAGTACAGAAGATAACGGCCAGTCGTGCTGCCGCCATTGAAATGTCGGATTTTCTCGACCGCCTTGGTGCGAGTGCCGGTCTTTACGTCGATCACATAAATGTCCATCCAGGGACGACCAAACATCGTTTCGAACGCATAAGGGGTAGTATCTTGCGCCACCGCGAAAGTGTGACCGTCCAATACGGAGATTTCCTCCATCAGGTCTATCCCTAACTGCACGACACTGGGTTCATTCAAATGCCAAACCGCCAAGAGATTACGTTCCCGATCACGTTGCACTTGGATTTTCTGCATCGGAATAATTCGTCGGTCTTGACTGTGCCAGACGTCGACATCGGCAGGCTTTTCCTTATCATTACCGTCCGTGTCTCTTGCCGACTCACTGTGGGTGTCAGGGGATGCTTCCCATTGTCTTATTCCGAAGAAAACCGCAGTGCCATCATCTGACCAGCTGGGTTGTCTCTCGTGAACAATGCGAAAGTTTTTCGGGAAATTGGAATCGGCAGTGGAGTCATAGGTGAGAGCACTGCTTTGAGTTGCGGCGAGACCTCGCCAGGTGAGGATGTTGTGGGTGTCACCTTCGTACCCCGTTCGAGAGTGCGAGCGTAAAACGACCAGGTCATCTTCTTCAGATCGCCACGACAAGCCAGTAAATAGACTGTTGCTTGATGTGAGGGTGCGCAGCTCTCCTGTTTCTGGATTGAACAGCTGTACCCCGTTCCCAGTTCGTCCTTCAGCTGCTATGGTCATTGCGAGTAGGACGCCAGCATCTTGCCAGGCAAATGCTGATACGTTGGCGAACTGAACATCGGTATTCGTATTCAGGCTTCTTACCACGAGATCTGAGCCGATCGATTCAACGGGACTGTCTGTATCGCCACGATCTTGGTCAGCCTCAACCAGAGATGGAGTGCGATGGACTGCTAGGTAAGAATCATTTTCACTAAAGGCGAAGGTGCCGACACTCTTTATGACTTCGACTTCAAGCGAGTTCAAATCGAGAAGTCCCATATCAGCGCCTCCTGGTTTATTGGAGGAATCGAGATCCACTGGGGCATCGTCGGATTGGCCGATCGCATAGCCCAGCCATCGCGAATCAGCCGAAAAGGCTGCGTCCTCACCAAACGAGGCTACGGTTCGTGCGTCAGTTTCCGTGTTCGCAACCCGTAGTTCATTCTCTCCGTTCGAGCGCGTGATGGGATATGCCAACCACTGACCATTAGGCGATAAGACGCTGCCGCGACCAAGTGTTTCCCACTGACCGTAATCGGCTGCGGTTGGCGGCATTTGTTCCTGGGAAAACAGGCTGATCGAGAAAGTGCAGAATAGGGCTATGGCTAGGAGTCGTCGCGCGTGCGATATCAGTAGTGTTGGGATGAAAGCGGCGTCAGGGGCGTTTTGAACAGTAAAGGTCATGGGATGCCTCAGATTAAATTCATTCGCAGAACAACATCGAATGAATAATTAGGTCAATATTCTTGAAAAATTACGATTCCAAATCGAAGAAGGTTTCAAGGGCCGGGACCTTGCCGAGTCGTTGTGAGCGAGCGACTACCGTGTGAGGTCTTGGTGAGCGCATGATGTTCGAGAGCGCAATGTGAGCCTCGACTGTTCGACGGCGCGTCTCCTCGTTCGGTTCGAGCGTCCAAACGCCCCGTTCACCGGTACCACCTAGGGCAATACCATCTCGACGAGGCATCACAGTTATGGGCATTAGGCCGCCTTCACTGGTTCGAAGAAAACCAAAAAGTATGTAATTCAATTCTGGTTGAGGGACGAGAAAAGTGAGTTGGCCCTTGACCGGCGTTAATTCTTCATCGCCGAATAGAGTTCGTGATCCCAACCCCGTCGAATTAACGACAATTGGTTCCGGAAGTGACATAAGGTCATGGAGTGTATCGAATCTCCTAATTACAATGCGGCCACCAAACTGGGTTACATCGCGTACTAGTGCCTCAAGATAAATGGATGGCTCGATGCGCATCCGCGTTCCTCGGTTCACATAGGTGGAGGGAAAAGGATGTTCACCCGGCCCCAATAATTCCGTGCCCATGTGCAGGTGAGCTGGCAGAAGCCTATCCTCTGCCAGCCTTTCTGCTGAACGCGACGCCCTCACCTCATCTGTCATAGCGTAATCATCTATCCATGTAATGCCGTAGTTGGGACCAGCCATGAGTTGTAGTTGTCGATACGAGATTTCCACAGCCTGCCGGAATTGTATGTCCCAAGCGGGTGTGCGGCCTCCGATGGCTACAGCACGTGACGTTGGTGTGAATCCGGCCCACGCCTTATTGGAGGTAGTGTTTGGAGGGACGGATAAAGTGTAGATAGTGACCTCAAAACCTCGTCGCTGCAGTTGCCGTGCAGCCGTCAATCCTACCGTGCCGCATCCCAGCACTGCGACTCGTCGGTCACTCTGTGTTGCGGCCTCACTTACGAGGTCAGCAGCCAATGAGCCGGTACCCCATGCCAACGAGTGGCCGGCACCCCCGTGACCGTAATTGTGTACGAGCGTCTTATTGTCAAGTTTTTCGGCTCGGACCACAAAGCCGGAAGGTCGGTAAGGACGGAGTCCGACCGTAGTTCGAATCACACGGTTCCACGAGGCATTCAGGGTTGCAAGTTGGATGCGAGGTTTCGTTGCTGGTTGCAACAGGCTCGTTGTTCTAGACGCACAGCCAGTAAAGCCGAGCCCAAGGGCGGCCAACCCGGACGCTTTAAGCATCTTCCGTCTGTCCATCGAATGAACCCTTGTCTGTACTAGCTTTCCGCCGGTTCCAGTTCAGATTGTTCCTGTTTCTGTCGAAGGCGGTACTCCGGCTTAATGAGGTACATGGCTGCCGCGCAGGCTAGCATGATACCGACTAACGTCAAGAAAGCTGGACGATAGGTGTTACCAGCCTGTCCATACCACCAACCGACCGTGATCGGACCAAGCATTAAGCCGAGCGCTGTTATGGAGCTAAACGTACCGAGGATTTTCCCAAGATGGCCAGGCCCAAAAGTGTGTTTCGCGACCACTGGTTCTTCCATCAGGACGCCTCCATGCGCAAATCCCCGTGCTAGCTGGAAGATGATCAGGGTGACTAGTCCCTGAATTCCGAAGGCGAGTGAGATATAAAATGCGATCATTACGTAGCAGAGGGAAATCCCTTTGAGTGAATACCGATCGAAGAACCAACCAAAAAAGATCTTTGACGAAAAGCCCAGGATGAACGACAAACTTACGGTGAAAGCCACTCGAGTCAACGTGAAACCTAGGTCTTTCACAAGAAATGGTGTCACGTTTTGAGTGAACCCTTGATCGACGAAGCCAATGAAGAACTGCACGACACAAAGCACCCAAAACACTGGCTTCCTGAGAATGCTCGCAAAGGGGACCCCCCCGTCACCTTGGCCTTCTTCAATCAACCGGCCTTTTACGAAGGTGCGTGGTTTGGCCGTTTCATTACTGAATTCTCGACTGACTTCTTCCTTTGTTGGAGTATCCCTCACAATGAAGTACACGACTGGGAAGACTATGAAGAGGATCGCGAGACTCATGATCGGGAGCCCATTGTTCCAGCCAAAGGTTT
>PYIL01303682.1_pt1 | contig 12769 bp, 14 predicted proteins | sample 3578041 | NCBI WGS metagenome assembly PYIL01 (sample SAMN08408023, study PRJNA431606) | Marine metagenome isolate SA_KN192-05_S13_150m, whole genome shotgun... | biome: marine; feature: oceanic pelagic zone; material: water; isolation source: 150 m water sample, 0.2-0.8 um fraction ... | reverse complement strand
CCTGGTTGGATGCGACCATGAAGTGGAAGAAGCCGCCCGGCATTCGGATCCGGTTTCGGGGCCGGTTATCCACCTTCCCGGCTCCGGCGTCGGAAAACGCCTTATCTAGCACGTCAACGCACTCATTCATCGGTAGCAGGCTGGCAACTTCTTGGTCACTCAAATACAGGGCCATAATCTTCTCCTAAATCTCCTGGCATAATATTCTGGCTATTAGTGCTCAGGCACGAACGACAGCCCAGTATAGCACCGAGGATTCCCTCCGAATAGACGTTAAATCCAACACCTATTTTGCTACAATTATCGGGTGATTTATCAGCAGTGGATGAGGACAGATTCCGACGATGTATAAACCCCGCGTTTACGTCACCCGGCAGATATTCCCGGATGCGTTAGACCTCATAGAAAAACATGCGGAATTAGAGCTCTGGCCCGACGACGAACCGCCCTCTACAGAGCAACTTAAAGAGGCTCTATCTGAGGCAGATGGTGCAATCATCAACGTGATGGACCGGATCGACGTCTCTGTGTTGGACGCAGCTCCCAAACTTAGGGTACTGAGCCAGGTGGCGGTGGGTCTAGACAACGTTGACCTTGTGGAAGCCACCAAACGGGAGATACTTGTCGGCTACACCCCAGGAGTCTTGGCCAAATCCACCGCTGACTTGGCTTTTGCGCTGTTGCTGGCCGTGGCCCGCCGCGTGGTGGAAAGCGACAAGTGGGTCAGGGAAGGCAACTGGAAGATATCCCATCACCCCATGTTCTGGTTGGGTTCAGAGGTGAACGGTAGCACCCTGGGCATCCTGGGCCTGGGCGGAATCGGACTGGAGACAGCCAAGCGCGGGTTGGGATTCGACATGAAGGTCATCTACCACTCCCGCACCAGAAAACCGGAACTGGAGAAAGAACACGGGCTCAAATACGCTTCGTTGAAACGAGTCCTCACCGAGTCTGATTTCATATCTATCCACGTGCCGCTTACCCCTGAGACAAACCACTACATCGGCGCTAAACAGCTCAAGATGATGAAGCCCTCGGCAATCCTGGTAAACCTGGCCCGCGGCGCCGTGGTGGACACCGAAGCGCTTTATGAAGCCCTGCTCAAAGGGCAGATCGCCGGGGCAGGCCTGGACGTATTTGATCCGGAACCGGTGCCTCAGGAGCATCCGATCCTTGGCTTGGACAACGTGGTGGTGCTGCCCCATATCGGGAGCGCTTCCAACCGCTCCCGACGCGAAATGCACCTTCTGGCGGCCCGAAACCTGGTCGCGGGACTAAAGGGTGAGCGGCTGGAAGAGTGCGCCAACCCAGAGGTGTATGGCCCGCTGGGCATTTAACGCAGGTGAGGATGTTACAGCCCCACTTGATTATTCAGAAAAAGATCACTGCCTCAGAAAATCGCTCACCTAAAGCGCGATAGGTGCGCCGTCTTTTTCCAGGTAGACCACCTCAACCCCCTCTCCGATTTCCCTATGCACCAGCAAATGGGCCGCATCTATCCCATCAGCCCTTCAGTGGTGAATTCCCAAATTTGGCAGTCGATATCCCGCACCTAGAATGTCTCAATCTCGAAGGGAGTTTCGGGCCGCGGCCTCAACCACATGTCCGGTCATAATCTGTTTAACGAGAACAACCGTGGGTTCAAGAGTGGCTGTCGGGATGCCCGTCGACGTGATGGTTGCAACGAGTGTGGGGACAGTTGTAGGAGCAATAATATGGGTTTGAATCGGAGTCACAGCAGCGGGTTCTGCGCCCAAATCTTGCAGCCCTGGCGATTCCTGAGTCGGTGCTACCAGAGGGGTGGATGGAGAGTTCTCTATGCCTGTCTCGTAGACGGCAATAACCACATCCAAAACACAGAAAAGAAGAATCGTCCATGCATTGGGCATGTGCTGCCTACTCCGGATGGGACCACCGTTGGACATTGGTGAAGAGACCTCAGTGAAAGGAGATCGACCGAGGAAGATTGCTGGCGGAGAGGGCGGGATTCGAACCCGCGAGAAGCTTGCGCCCCTACACGCTTTCCAGGCGTGCCCGTTCGGCCGCTCCGGCACCTCTCCAGCATGGCGGGGAATTCCCGCCCACAGGACCCGGAAACGACGCGCCACCGGGAACCCTAAGACTCAGACATTATAGGTACCCCACCACTAGACTGTCCACAGACACAGGCATCAATTCTTCCTTGCTCCCCTTCAAATATACCTAGGTACTCCCCTATAATGTTTTCTGAAATCGTGATTCAGCCCAAAACCGATTAGGAGTACGTAGAACCATGGCCGATCCAGGCTTTGTTAAAGTTGCGCAGGTCAGTGAGCTAAAACCCGGCGAGATGATGGCGGTGACGGTAGAAGACGACCAGGTGTTGTTGACCAACATCGACGGAGAATTCCACGCCATTGACGATGTCTGCTCCCACGCCTATGCCTGTCTATCTGACGGAGACCTCAACGGGAAAGAGGTTGAATGCCCGCTGCATGGTGGTTCATTCAATGCCATCACCGGTGTCCCCATGAACCCACCGGCCAATGAGACGCTGCGCAAATTCCAGGTTCAAATAGAGGGTGATGATGTCTTCGTCGCTCCGCCAACCAGTTAGAAATTCGTCCTTTCCCACGTCTAGCAGTAGAGATGGCTAGTCGATGCCGGGTATCCGATCTAGAACGTTCAGGAAATGGATACCCGGCGCAGGCCAATAGATCATCCATACCTTGCCGCGTATGTTCTCCGCAGGCATTGCCCCCCAAGAACGTGAATCGTTACTGCGGGAACGATTGTCACCCATAACGTAATACTCGCCTGCCCCCAACTCCACCTTCCTGCCGTTGGACATGTCCTTCTCCGCCAGGTAAGGCTCGTCCAACTCGACGTCATTCACATAGGCAACACCGGCTCTTACTTCCACCGTCTCACCCGGCAGACCAATCACCCGCTTCACAAAGTCCTTCTTTGGATTACGTTGGACCGGGTCAGGGAATTGGAACACGATTACCTCGCCCCGCTCAGGAGGGCGAATCGCGTAACGGACAGAATCTTCGTCAGCCTGCCAGAAGGGGATTATGCTGGATAGCCGCCCCATATCTATCCGCGTGTAGACCAGCCGGTTGACCAACAGGAACTGGCCATTCTCCAGCGTGGGGTCCATGCTGGATCCGTCGACTTTGAAGTTGCGGACCGTGGCCTGCAGCAGAATGAAAACCACCACGGCCAACACAACCGCTTCTATTATTTCTCTTCCAACGCGCGCCAAGGGTTCTAGGCTCCACCAACGAGATATTTGCGAGTGATTCTTAAAAAGTATAGCACCCGACCTCGGCTTAAACTGCACCGTTTGTGCCTGGATGAACCGTCTGCTACAATCTGCGCCTAGACCAACCGGTCTAGAATCAACCCCTAATTTACCCACGAATCACGGAGGGACCAGCCCATGAGTTGGCGTTTTGAACTTCTGAATAAACCTTACGGCAGCGTTACCGAAGGCCCAGTCTGGGACGGCGAGAACCTGCTATTCACTCACATCGCCGCCAGCCGCATATACCGCGTGGACCACAATACCGATGAGATAACCGTCTGGCGTGAGGGCACCAACCGCACCAACGGCCTGGCCCACGATGAACAAGGTCAACTCTTTGGTTGCTGTTCCGGTGGCCGCGCCATCCTCCGGTTCGACCCGGATGGCAACAACGTGGTCATCGCCGACGGATTTGATGGCCATCAACTGAACACCCCCAATGACTTGGCCGTTGACCGCCAGGGGCGCATCTGGTTCACCAACCCGTGGAACGCCACCAACATCGATGACACCGAGATCGAAGAGCCGGGCCTGCGGGCTGTCCTCTGTGCTACCCCACAGGAAGACGGCAGTTACTCCGTAGCCAGGGTCGAGACCGACAGTACCATGCCCAACGGCATCCTGGTGTCCATCGACGGCAAGACGCTCTACGTTGCCGAGAGCAACAGCGAAGATGCCAGCATCGACCGGGAACTGCGGGCATACCCCATCAACGATGACGGTTCCTTGCGCCAATATGACACCCTTCACGCCTTTGGAACCAACAAACGCGAGGCCCAGCGCGGCATCGACGGTATGTGTCTCGACGCCGACGGAAATATCATCGCCACCGCCGGCTGGCCATCCTCGGGACCTGGCCCGCTGATCTACGTCTTTGATCCCAAGGGCCGAGTGATCGAGACCCACCCGGTGCCCTGCATCCGACCCACCAACTGTGTCCTGGGCGGGCCCGGACGCAACATCCTGTACGTGACCAGCGCTGAGGGTCACCTGTTTAAAGCGGAAACCGACCTGATCGGCTGGGCGCTATTCCCGTAGCCACCGGCAGGCTGGGTTTCCATACAGTCTGTTTTTCCACTAATATGGAAGCGATTGCTGGGCGATACTTGGATAGTCATATCGCCCAGCCCAATTCACCCACCGAGAGCTAACAACATGACTCTGCGAGGAAGAGGAAACCTCACAAATGCCGGGTTTACCAGGACGCATCTGCGTCAGGGCGGAGGACGCGGCAACGGTAACGACCACTTTGATGAACTCATCGGGTCCACCGAACTCGTCGTGTATCAAACACCCAACAAGAAACCCAAGGGATTCGAATCCCTGAAGGCGTTCCTGGCCGCCTCAGAATGCGAGTTGTTCTTCACCACGGACATCCCTCCGGAACTGAAGAACTACGAAGCCTTTCGGATCACCTATAAAGCAGGCCAGACCATTCCTGACCCGATTCTCCGTCGGTGCCACGCCTGGGCCCACGGGCGAAATTTCCTCCACAGTTTCTTCAAACCGATGTACGGAAGCAAACCCAGAGGTCAGTAAGCAAACAAAAAGCCCGCTGAAGATTCAGCGGGCTTTTTCGATTCCACGGATATGTACTCTTAGTTTCTTAAATCGTTCATGGCCTCAATAAGTGCCTCCGGGTCATAGCCAAGTTCAACTGCCTTATCGGCATCCTCCTGAGCTTCGTCATCCCTGCCCAAAAGGATATTAGCCAATGTCCGGTTGTAGTAGGCGTTCAGCCGGTACGTTGGCTGAACGCCCAGCCACTCTGCCAGCCGCTGATGCCAGATGTGCGGTCTGGCCATCCAACGCAGGAACCTTGGTTTTGCTCACCTGGAACGCAGAGCCCATTCCAACAACCAAAGCATGGCGATGAGCCCAGCACCTGTCCGCAAAACGGCGATCTTTGGCAGCTCATAAGAGCCTGTCGCTAACGACCATTCACCATGGTATGGGCCCAGAACATCAAGGGCGCCAACACTATCGAGACCAGCCAGAGGGACTCCATTGCCCGGTTGATCCGATCTAACTGGCGCTCAGTGTCTCCGGCGAACACCGCAAATCTCCCTCCGGCGTTCATGTTACCGCCACCGAAGTCGAAAATGCCTGAATTTGCATCCAGGGTACGAACTTATTTCCTCAGAACCTACTTGCGAGGGTGGTTCGCTAGGTGAGCGTCGGCTATCTCGTTAAACGTTTTGAACTGGACTCCATCGTGAGAAAGGATATACGCCGCCAGCCGCTCCAGCATCAACAGAACCTGGGGTCGGCCACTCACGTCGGGATGGATCGTGATCGGGAAAACCGCCTCGTCATACTCCCGGTAGACGAAGTCAAATTGGTCGCGCCACATCTGCTCAATATCCCGTGGATTGGTGAAACCGTGACTGTTGGGCGCGTTCTTGATGAACATCATCGGTGGCAGGTCGTCCAGGTACCAGTTGGCCGGTATCTCCACCAGGTCAGTCTCTTCGCCACGAACCAAAGCGTGCATCCAGTGCTCTGCCGGCTTGGAATAATCGATCTTGGTCCAGCGATCGCCTTTCCTCACGTAATAGCACTCAAAATCGCGGTGCATCAGGCTGTGGTCATACTTGATCCCGTGCTTTTGCAGCAGTTCGTTGGTGATGTGACTGAACTCCCACCACGGGGCCACGTATCCGGTGGGCCGCTTGCCGGAAACTGCGGTGATCAGGTCGATACACTTGACCAGAACCGCCTCTTCCTGCTCCGCAGACATGGCGATTGGGTTCTCATGGGAATAGCCATGCATGCCAATCTCATGGCCGGCGTCGACTATCATCTGGCACTCGGCGGGAAACGTCTCGATGGAATGACCTGGCACGAACCAGGTTGTCTTGATTCCCAGCCGGTCAAATAGTTTCAGCAAACGCGGAGTACCCACCTCACCAGCGAACATACCCCGCGATATATCATCGGGCGAATCCTCACCACCGTAGGAGCCCAACCACCCGCAAACGGCGTCCAGGTCAACGCCAAACGCACAGGAAATCTTCTTATCAGCCATGGTACGTATTCCCCTCCCATTCCCGAAATGTTCAACCACCGCCGCTTGAGTATACAGGCCCGAGTTAAGACTGCCCTTTACTAATCCCTTGGCTCCCAGGTGATAAGCAGTTCACGCATGTCGGTACGCCACAGAGGGACAAACCCAACGTCACTGGGAGCAAACAACTCATCAAAATTCGACTCGATCAATTGGCGCGCTCGGGCTCTATCTTGAGGTTTCACCACCTGTTCATCTAGGATTAGCTGTACTGCTTCCTCCCGGGTCGGCGGTCGTTGGTTCTCCCACCATGGCAGTTCGGGCATCACCTGGACGTCTGGCAGTATACCCACGTCCCACAGCACTGCTAAAAGTTCTTTCTGGCCCGGTAGAATCGTCTGCTTTTCACCGTAGATCAGCTCAAAGAGTCTGGCACGTCGATTGGGTGGAGGTTCGCTCCAGATGGTGATCATGACCCTACGGGCCGCCGTTGCCTCAAGTTGCCAGATGAACTCGGCTATATCACTCACGAAGTAGGTAACGTCGGCGGTAAAAGCGATGTCTCCTTGCGGATTACCCGCATCGGTTAAATAAGATGGGACGAGTTGGACATTGGTGATATCCGCTTCATGGGCCAACGACTCAAACTCGCCTCCCATTCCTGGCGACGGCTCAATATTGATAACACTGCGGCACCGGAGGGCCAGGGGAAGACCCACTCGTCCAGCACCGCCGCCCACATCGACCACCGTGTCTTCAGGTCGGACGTATGACGCTATGATTTCCAGGTTTTGGCCCAGCTCCCTATGGGGATCAAACCGAAACTGCCGCGCCGCTGCACCACCCCACGGGTCACCTGTTGGTGAAGGCTCGTAGATCCGCGAGTTCTGGGCCTGCACAGCTTCCAAACGCGCCGCATAAATTTCGACTGGCGATGGCATAGTCGACTAATTATGCTCTTGAAGCATCGGCCAGAACTTGTGGGCCGACTTGCCCATCATCCACTCCAAGTCGTCGTCAGATATCCAGGGCAGAGCGGTCTTTCCAAGAGTCACCTGTCCGATGTAGCCGCCGTCACGGGAGGATGGGAAGTTGGATCCCCACATCATCCGTTGGGGCGTGAACGCCTCTATCACCCGCCTAAAAAGGTCTTTTTCGACGTCGTTTAGGTCCGCATAGGGGCCGAGGCTGGTGCTGGAATAACGGAGATGTGCGTTGGGTAGCTTCGCCATCGCCTCCAGGGCTTCGGTCATGCCAGACTTGTCATCAGCGCCGCTCCAGCCGGCAAAATGGTCCGGCGCGAAAAGGACGTTGGGATGCCGATCGGCGATATTCGTCATGCGGTTCACTCGGTCGGGCTGGCCGCCGCCGCCTATGGATATGGGCACGTTTAGTTCCTCTGCACGAGTCCAGATGGCATCACAACTAGGATCATCGGCATCAGCCTGACTCTGAAGGCGCACACCGAGCATGCCGTGCTCATTCACCCAGTACGAGAGCTTGTCAGCGGCGTCAGGAGCTGCCGGGTCTAGGATGCCCACTGACACAGTGCGGGGTGCGTACAGCTTGGCGCTGTCGCATTGGTAGATGTTATCCAGGCCGTAGGTGGCGTTGGGCTGAACCAGCGTGGCACACTCCACTCCGGCTGCGTCCATCTCAGCGATCAGGTCTTCGACGTCGTTGCTGACCTCCGTGGACCAGCCGCTGGCGCCAGGGTCTAGAGGATGCTTGGTCTTATCGCTGCTGACCACGTGGGTATGCGTGTCGATAATCATGAAACGCTCCTGGAAGGAATTTACCGCACAGCCTAACACGCCCTTACTGATGAGGGAACTCGGAGCGTGAGCGGCCAATCCGTCATCCTCCCGAAAGAGGAAATCCAGGAAATTCTTCAGGGTAGGTGTTGGCTGATGAAGGCAATCTGGATTCCAGCCTTCTCTGGTAATGCCAATGGGTGGAGCTAAACGAGGTGAGCCTGAATTCATATTCCCCAGATACCGCTCGTCCTGTCCTTCCGCCGAAGGACAAGGAAAAGTGGTGGGCCCGGTTGGGATCGAACCAACTACCAGACGGTTATGAGCCGTCTGCTCTACCAGTGAGCTACGGGCCCGAGGAATGACGACAGCGCACAGCACTTCGCCATGACCAGCTTAGTCTTGAGGTTTTGGGAGTGTCAAGGAAGGGCAGAAAGGTCTACCGCCGACTAGACGAGACCCAAGTTTTTCAGATAGTCCGGGTCCCAGTCGGCCAGCCGACCGCGCTGCAAGGCCTCTTCCTGCGGTATCCGCGGTGTGGCCTCGCCCGTGGTGGGCACGGTGGCGATGACCGCGTCTGAGACCAATTTCTCGTATGTGTCCCCGTCAACACCCAGCAAGCCCTGCAAGATGCCCTCATTGTGCTGACCGAAAGTGGGCGAAGGTCCTTGGATGGCCAACGGGCTGTTGGAGAACTTGTAAGGGCGGCCAATGAACATCCTGGAGCCCATCTCGCGCTCTTTGGGATAGTCCACCCGCTCCAAGAAACCCCGACTCTTGAACTGGGGGTCATAATGGACGTCCTTGCTGTTCAGCACTGGCCCCGCCGGAATGCCAACACCCTGCAGCGCATGCATCAATTCGTACCGGTCCACGCCCGACGTCCATTCCTTAATGATCTCGTCTATCTTGTCGTGGTTCTTCTGCCTGGATAACAGGTCAGCAAAATCAGAGTCTTCAGCCAACTCAGGCCTGCCCATCAGCTGGCACAGGTTCGCCCAACCCTGGTCATCTCCCACCGATAGGGTGATCCACCGGTCATCGCCCAAGGCGGGATAGCAGCCCTGGGGCGCGCGGTAGGGATGGCGGTTGCCCATGCGTCCGCCCTCCCGTCCGTTTACCTGGGCGTCCATGATGTACTCGGACATGAACATGACACCGGACTGGTACATGCCCAGGTCAGCCCATTGACCCTGGCCGGTCTTATTCCGGTAGCGCAGGGCCGAGCCGATGGCGAAGAGCGCGGTCCAGGTGGATAGGAAATCGACGAACGACGCGCCAGCCTTAGCTGGACCCCCATCAACGTGGCCGGTAATCCAGCAGTGGCCGTGGGTAGCCTCCTGGGTGGTCGCCTGAGCCGGATAGCTGGAGTAGGGGCCGTCACCGTGGCCGTAGCCGGTGTTGGAGACCATGATGATGTCAGGTTTGATCTTCTTCATGTTGGGGTAGTCCAGGTCCCAACTGCGCATCACCCGGGGGGTGAAGTTCTCCATGACGACGTCGCTGACCTTGATCAGATCGCGGAAGTAGTCACGGCCCCGGGAGTCGGTCATGTCCAGGGTGATGGACTGCTTGCCACGGTGGATTAGGTTGTAGGTCGACGGCCGGTTCCACCAGTCGTCGCCCAGGTCGTTCTCGGGGAAGGCTCCGGCATAGCCACCAGTACGAGTAACATCGGGACGCCCTGGTCCCTCCACCTTGATCACTTCTGCCCCAAAATCAGCCAGCAGACCGCCAGCGTAGGGCAGGGCAAACACATATGTGGAGTCGATTATTCGGATGCCTTCCAATGGTAAGCGGGCCATTTTTGTTTCCTTTAGGTCCTTGTAAGAACATTCGCTTGACTGATGATTGGGAGATGGGGGCCACATCCGACTACGTCAAGAGTCTCAACTTCGTCGGACCTAACCTTCCCCTTTGCGAGGGGGAAGCGATCTCTTTAGATAACGTCTAGCTGTCTTAGGCGGACAAAGTCCTCACGGCTGTATTCCAGGCCGTTTATGTAGATCTCTGCATTGTGCTGGCCCAGGGTGGGGGCTGGGCGCAGGAACTGGTACGGGGTCAGGCTCAGGTTGAACAACACCGCCGGCACCTTCACCTTGCCGATAACCGGGTGTTCGATGTATCGGTAAAAGTTCCTGGATTCCAACTGAGGACACTCCAGCAGTTCTGACGGAGTCTGAACCAGTCCGAAGAGCATCCGGGCCTGGGCTGCCTTGGTAAACAGATCCCATTTGCCACGTTCTTTGATGGACTCCAGTACCACCTGGTCCAACTCGGCCGTGTTTCTCAGCCGTTGGGCTGGTTCGGCGAACTTGGGTTCCATCAATTGCGGGTCGCCGAAGAAATCTGCTATGTCGGCCCAGCTGGCCCCGCCACCGGTCTGGACGATGATCCAGCCATCTTTGCAGGGCATGGGGTGGCCAAAGTTACTGCCGGTGGCCGGACGCCTGGGCAGCGTGCCGCCCATGAATGGGTACATAGTCTGGGTGGCCATGGCGCTGGAAGCGACACATTCGGTCACGGAGACATCTATGTGTTGGCCTTCGCCGATCTCACCCGCCAAGAACAGACCCATTGAGGTGGAAGCTGCGCCGTTGAGGCCGCCCTCGTACTGGGCCTGGAAGCCGCCGTGCTTCAGCGGTTCTCTGCCTTGCACGCCACTGATGCTCATGATCAGGCCCATGGCGTAGTTGACCACTTCCTCTCCCTTGTATTGGGCGTAGGGGCCAGTCTGGCCGAAGGGCGTTATGGAGGTCATGATCAGGACGGGGTTTTCTTTGGCGAGGTCTTCATAACCCACGCCCAGATCGGCTAAGTAGCCCGGTCGGTATGACTCTATGACGACATCCACATGGGGTACCAGTTTTTTGAGGATGCTCCGGCCCGTGACCGTTTCCAAGTTCAGGGTCGCACCCTTCTTGTTCAGGTTCATCAGGAGATAGAACAAACTCTTTTCCGGGTGTGGGTCGTCACCAAAGAAGGGGCCCATGCGACGTAGGGACGCACCCGTGGGTGGTTCTACTTTCAGGACGTCGGCGCCATAGTCGGCCAGGAGCCGACCGCAGAAGGACCCGGCGATGTCCTCGCTTAGGTCCAGCACTTTCACCCCATCCAGAGGGCCAGATGCCAAGGGTGTCGGTAACGGAGATGTCTGGGGCGATTGAGTGGAAGTCACAGTGCTCTCATTAAGCTTCAATTTCACCGGAACCCATCAATCAGATTCCAGCCAAGCCTGGCCAGAAAGGCCAACAAACTAGGGCAGTAAATTCGGACGAATTGTAGCCGACATCATCGGCAGAGGCAATTGCAGGTTAGCCTCCAAAGTTCTCCGACAGCTTCGCGTTGAACTCATCCTGAGTGAAGCTGTGTTGCTGGGTGCCGAGAACCCGCACGGCATAGTGACCAGCCACGTTGCCCATCTGCGCCGCGCGTTCAATAGGAAGGTCGGCAATCAAACCCTTGATCAGACCACCCCGGAATGCGTCACCAGCGCCGGTTGGGTCCACCGCATCCTCAGCAGGCACCACAGGGACCGACACCGTGCCGGCCGTTGTGATGACGTCGCAGCCATCACCGCCCTTGGTCACGACGATTGTATCCACGGTCTCGGCAACCTGGTCTCGGGACATACCGGTGGTATTGGAGATCAGTTCCATCTCGTAGTCGTTACAGACCAACATCTTGGACTGTCTGATGGCCGTAGCCAGGGCTTCCGCCCCCCAAGCCGGTAGGGACTGGCCGGGGTCAAAAATGGAGTAGATGCCGCGCTTTTCATGCTCGGCGGTGTAATCGGCCATGTCTCCCAGGTTGCCTGGGGCCACGATGGCGAGGCAGTCTTTGGGGTCGACCGATGAGAAATCAAAGCCTGATTGCTGTTTCATTGCGCCGGGGTTGAACCCGGTTATCTGGTTGCTTGAAGTATCAGAGGTGATGTAAGCGCCAGCGGTGAGTTCTTCTTCGACGATGCGGATATCCGCGGTTGGGACGCCGATCTGTTTCAACCATTCAAAATAACGGTGGTAGTCCTGACCGATGGTGGCCAGGATGCGGGGTTTCTCCCCCAGCAGAGAAAGCGAATAGGCGATGTTACCCGCCGTCCCGCCAAAGTTCTCGGTGAGGCTGTTCACCGTGAAACTGACGTTTATATTGTCCAGTTGGTCCGGCAGGATATGCTCGGAAAACATGCCGTTGAAATCCATAATGCGGTCGTAGGCCATTGATCCGGAAACCAGGATGTCCATCTGTAGGGTCCCTCGCTCTTTTCCAACTATCTATTTTTTCTGTATTTAATCGACTAGCAGCCGTACTTACCAGCTATCTCGTTCAAGAATTCCACTTTATCGCCAATACCCAGACCCAGGTCGGCCGCCTCGCCACCGTTTATCTCTAGGACAAATTTGGCCCGGGACTCTGGCGAGTAGCGCGGCAAATCGTCCAACGGAGTCTCAGGGCCTGGAAAGGGGACATTCTCTGAAACGTCCACAACCTCGCAGCTAGAACCGATCCAGACTATGTCCAAAGATATCTCCATCTCCCGCATCCAGAAACGGAACCGCTCCGGCTTCTCAAAGATGAACAACATCCCAGTTCCTGCGTCCAACGATGCCCGCCCGGAAAGTCCTTTTATCCGTTGTTCCGAGTTCACCGCCAATTCAACCGGAAATTCCATGTCTTCTACACGGACGAGCGGCCCGGTATTGGGCGTTATATCGGGTG
>PYIL01128481.1_pt1 | contig 12825 bp, 11 predicted proteins | sample 3578041 | NCBI WGS metagenome assembly PYIL01 (sample SAMN08408023, study PRJNA431606) | Marine metagenome isolate SA_KN192-05_S13_150m, whole genome shotgun... | biome: marine; feature: oceanic pelagic zone; material: water; isolation source: 150 m water sample, 0.2-0.8 um fraction ... | reverse complement strand
GCTTCAGTTGAAAATGTTTTCTCCGTTCCCTGTATCCAGAAAACACACCCGGCTGGAACTTGCCCCGTTCGTCCATGATCGTTCGGTTCAGGGTAATTTGGTTCTGGTCGGGTCGCCACTGGGGCACTACCGGGACTGTGAAAAGAAATTGCTATTGGTGAGGCCACGGGTTTGAGTGCTGCAATGAGTCTTGTACTAAGCGTTGCGAAGTCAGAAGTTGCCATGTGTCTTTAGTTTCTAATAAATAAGAAGGTTGTTATTTGGCTTGAACAAAATTCAAGCTGGATGCAGGATTCTACTGTTCTCCCACAGTAAATGGAATTGAGGCCATTTTGGTACTCCAAAAAAGTGCAAGCGTTCCGCTATTTTGACTCATGTCGATGAACTGCCATGACAACTGGTCAAAGGCATGTGGCAAATCATCGACTTGCATCGTTGTGCGGAGGACGTCCCGGTCTGGCGTGTAATCATAGGCACCGAACAGCGCATCTTTTCGATCGTAATCGTAACGTTCCATGGCGGGCCATGTTGAGACGATAAAAGACCAGTTTTCGTTGGAAAGCTCGATAAACACCGTATATTCACCGGGTGGGATGCGCGTGTTGTTGATCAACAGTGGCATTTCTGTCACTAAGCGGGTGGATTGGTTGGCGCCGGCCCGCCAGACGTCCGCGCCGTCATTGAGCATTTCAATCCAATCCGGTGGTCCAAATAAGTCACGGCCTCGCTTGATCGGGCGACCGTAGTAAATATCAATCCATTTGCCACCAACGTAGCCGTACTGGACGTCGTAGATACCTCCAACCTGCACCGCTGAATGACCAGCTGGGCTGAGCACTCGCCGTTCTTGTGCGCCGAGAGTGAGTCCGGAAAATAACAACCCTAAAGTGACTGCCGGAATGATACCTTTCAAGCTGTGACCCCCATTTATTTTCTAACCTGGACAGGACGAACTGTACAGAACGCTAAAACCTTCGGTTGTTCGTCGTGCGTCAGCGACAGGCATCCAACATGGTATCAGTCGCATTTCGGTATTGTAGTAAGTTAGGGCGATTTTGTAGTGCCCTACGAGAGGGTTAAGTCGAGACCGGTTACGCGGAGTCTTCTGTAAGGATCAAAACGATGAATAAATTTTCACGCCGGGACATTATGTTGAAAGTGCCTGCAGTTGGACTTGCTTCAATCGGGGCCGCTTCACTGGCTTCTCGCGGAGTCTCTGCTCAGCCGACGGGGGTCGGTGTCGATTTGGAACCGTACCCTTCAGGATGGCTACCTGCGGGCGTACGATCTCGATTTGTCGACAACGTAAACGGACTGCGCATGCATGTGCTGGAGGCCGGGTACGAGACAGCCAATCGCCCGGCCTTATTGTTGCTGCATGGTTTTCCCGAATTGGCCTACAGTTGGAGAAACGTGATGGTTCCACTGGCCGAGGCTGGTTATCACGTGTTTGCTCCCGATGTTCGCGGCTATGGTCGCACGACCGGCTGGAGTCCAGATTACGACACCGACCTTGCACCATTTCGTGGTCTAAATAAGGTGCGCGATGCGCTGGGTCTTGTTCTGGCGTTTGGCTATCGATCCGTTGCTGCAGTGATTGGTCATGATGCTGGTTCGCCGCTCGCCGCGAGGTGTGCAGTAACGCGCCCGGATGTGTTTCCGGCGGTGGTGATGATGAGTGCGCCATTTGGTGGCACACCAACACTCCCCTTCGATACCGTGAATGATCCGCCAGGCGCTGGCGGTACTGACCAGCGCCCGAGTATCTACGAAGAGCTAGCTGCATTGCCACGCCCCCGAAAGCATTACCAGCGCTATTACACGACTCCGGGCGCCAACGAAAATATGTGGCATGCAACCCAGGGTCTTCATGATTTTCTTCGGGGCTATTACCATTTCAAGAGTGCGGATTGGGAGGGGAATAGACCCTATCGACTCGCGGCCAGGACGGCGGAAGAGTGGGCGAAAATGCCGAACTACTACATCATGCAGCTGAATCAGGGCATGGCAGAAACGGTGGCGGACTTCATGCCGCCGGCCGCAGAAATTGCTGCCAATACTTGGCTGCCCGATTCGGCGCTGCAGGTATACACCGAAGAATATGGACGTACCAGTTTTCAGGGCGGTTTAAACGGCTACCGGATGGGCCGTAGCGGTATCGGGGCCGAAGAGTGGGAACTGTATGCAGGCAGGAGGATCGATCAGCCGTCCATGTTTATTAGTGGGCTAAGCGATTGGGGTACTTACCAGAGCCCGGGTTCCTTTGAGAGGATGCAGGAAGTGGCTTGCACAGATATGCGTGCAGTACACCTCGTTGATGGCGCAGGTCACTGGGTCCAGCAGGAACAGGCTGAAATCACCAGTGATTTACTCCTAGAATTTCTCGGAGGTCTTGGCTAGCTCACCTTTTCAAATCGTTTGGTGTTTCGCGGTCGAAATGGCGTTCGGGGGACTTAATCGATCTGTGCGATACCGACACCATACTGGTAGACGAGACGTCCACCACGCTCTGCAGTTTGAAAAAGCAAAACGATTCCGATCAGACTCGCAGCGATAACAGGTGCCCACCGGCGTCTGTTGATGAGTCGGCCGGACCGTACTATTGCCAGTCGTAATACCGAGATGATGTTTATGTAAACCGTGGTCCGAAATGCCCACTCCCAGTGTTCGTTGACCACACTGTGTGCCATGCCTGGAATGCGCATCGTCTCGGCATCGGCTCGTCCGCTGAAATACGTTGCTATGAGACTGACGGCTCCGGCCAAATAGAGCCACGTGGCGACGTGGCGGAATGTGGATTGAGGATGCATGCTCAGCGACACTAGGTCTATGCAGGCAGCTGCTACTAGGAGGCCAATAGGCATGTGGGTCAGGAGTGGATGGAGTGGAGTCATGGGTCAAGGAGCCACCCGCCACGAAGAGACATGCGGCCACGTTCGGAGTTCGGTAAGTGCCCACTCATTGGTTTCGTCGGTATGGCAGGATGTGCACGGGTTTGGGACCCCGTAGCGTTCTGTATCCAATGGTGAAATGAACTTAAACGTATGACTACTCACATTAATATTGCCAACCGTTCTCGCAATTTGCGGCATGTGACACGCGACACACGCACTTCCTTCGCTATTTGCTGCATGCTGCGTATGTATCTCTAAAGAGTTAGCCGGACCGGCTTGTAGCTGCGGTTGATGGCATGACGTACAGACTTCGTTCCCCGGGGCAAGAAGGTCTGCGTCGTAATCGGTGCCATGCACATCGTGACAGCCAGAGCAGGTTACGCCTTTGACGTACATCTGGCTTTGCACGTAGTCGTTCCCCTGCATACGATTTTTGTGTGCGGACCCTTCCGGCCAGTGCGTAAACGTTTCCTCTCCAAGGTGCGGTGTTTCAAGCTCCCAGACCTGATCGAGACGATTGCCTGGTGTAAAACCAACTGGCCAGTCGTAATACCGACCGGCGATCGGATTGTCATGGGGTATACCTTGCGAATGACACTGAATACACACGTCAGTGGCACGGATATGGTCGAGTCGGGCGGGATTGACTACTGTTTCGGCGATTGGGTCACGGACGTGTGTTTCACCGGGTCCGTGACACGCTTCACATCCCACGTTCCATTCCGTGACTGTCTTGGTGCTCGTGTCGTAGTTGACCGAATGACACCCGTCGCAGAGAGGTCCCGTTGGTCGTTGCATCTGGTCCTCTGGGTAATGTTCCACCCACCATTCTGTGCCGGGTCGTGCCCCGTAGCGTCGCCATTCCCGATTCTGGACATCCCATTGCGCCGGAAAGACGAATAGGTCATCACCACGCTGTGTGAAGTATCGCTGTTTCCACTTGCTGCCATAGGTAAAGGCGACGTCTTCAGGCCGAAATGTCACTAAAGGATTTGGGGTGTCGAAATCTCCCAAGATCGCGTCGGGTCGTTCTTGGGGGTCGAGCAGAACGTTTGCCATCAACGTCTCTTGCCAGCGGGTATAGATGTCGACGTGGCAGTCGCGACACGCTGTTGAACCGGTGTAAGCATTGCTAACGGCACTGTCCGGTGTCGGCGCGTTCTGCTCGGTGCATGCAGAACCGAGCACAGCGGCCGTTACCACCAAAAGACCGAACACGAATGTGGGTTGAGACACAGACATGAGTCTCCAGTGTATAACTGGTTGTCTGATGTCGGTTATTTCTGGTCATTTAAACTGGCGCCTGGTGGTGTTGCTCGTCACAGGCTTACTTGCCATGGTGTCCGCTGTGTCAGCTCAGACAGACGACAACCCTCGGTGCGCAGTTCTTTGCTTACCTGAACTAAAGGTTGAACCGAACGTTACCTTTGAGAATGTGTTTGGTCGGGCGCGTGTCGAACCACTCAATGCCGAGGCGACCGGCGAGTCGAGTCGTCTTCAGCCCCGCGAGTCGGCCTTTGAGATGGTGCTAGCTTTGGGCATTCCCACTGAAATCCCTCGAGTTGGGATCACTCTTGAAACGATCTTTTCTCCACTCGGGGAATCGGATATGAATCCGTTTACGGGTGTCACACGGTCCGACCTCAATGGTGCTGTGTTTCGCGACAACGGACTTGAGTTTGAACTGGAACTCAATCTTGACTGGTTAACAGCACGACAAACGGGCGGTTGGATCGAGAGTCATTTTGATGTTGTCGACAAGTTCAGTCCGGCGGAACGTCCGACCGACCGCAGCGCGTATACCCACAAGCTTAATTTTGAACTGGATACGGCCTTTCTAATTTTCAAGTGGTTACCGGAGGGCAACTGGCTGAAAAATGTCGAAATAGAAGGCTCGCTTGATTACGTAGCGAGCGGATTACTTCAGGCCGGTGACATTCATGACAACGTCCGCTATCTGCAGGATGCAAGTCGCTGGTCGTTTTCGCTGGTTGCCGTTCTCCCGGTTGCCCCCATGTTTCCGTAGGGCAAATTTGACTGCAATTTGCATGGAATTTCGCCGTTTAGCTTTACCAAGGAAACCTGTTCATCGTATCTAACAGAGACACGCCTGTACAATACCCGGAACGCAATCCTATTGCGGGTTGTGTGAAGAGTATTGAAGGCACCGGGAGTTCCTACGTTTCTGCGATCCGTGTCCCTCCCGTTTTGTCACGAGCCAATGTATCGATTTTTCACTAAGACGATGCTCGTCGTGTGCGCAGGTGTGGCTGTTGCTGCGCCTGCCGGTGGGCAGCCCACTCAACCACTTATCGCGATCGAGCCATTTACGAATTTGTCTGCGCGTGTCGAGGACGACTGGTTAGCGCGCGGTCTTGCGGAGACTATAAGCGCGGATTTGGAGAAGGTTGGGACGCGAAGTGTCATTACGGCAAGACCCGGCACTGAAGAGTCAACAATAGTCACTCTCCAACGCCGAGGTCGGGAACTTGGTGCGGATTGGTTTGTAACGGGAACCTTTCAACGCAATGGTCAAAGCTTTCGTGTTACAGCGCGATTAACTGAATTGTCGGTCGGGGCCACGACTGAAAGTGTGGTTGTCGATGGAACAATCGATGACATGTTTGCTTTGCAGGACCGAGTCGTTGCTGGATTACTGGCTAACGGGACCCCCTTTGGATCACCAGTTGAGTCTCTTACTCAGGGCAATGACATTGTCGAAGCCGAACAAGCGTTGGTCGAGGAATCGGTTCGGCCGAGCGTGTCACCGGTTGTGACTGAGCCGGTTGATCAACCAATTCAAGTGCCAGGCGACGTTGTTTCATCCGCTGCGGGACCAGACCGTGAGCGAACGGACGATGCTTTGCCGGGAGGATCAGGCGAGGTATTTGGAATATTGGAGGGGCGACCGCGGGTACGTCCCATGCGAACCGAAAGCCCACCAACCATTGATGGACGCCTTGATGATCCGGTCTGGCGTACGGCGACCATGCTTAGCCAGTTTGTTCAACAGGCGCCGCTTGATGGGGCGCCAGCGACCGAGGAGACAGAGATCTACATTGCGTACGATAACGAGAATCTCTATTTCGGCTTTTATCTGCACTACGCGGACCCGACCATCATGCGTGCGAGTCGTGTCGATCGAGATACCGCCTATTTGGATGATCTCATGACGGTTTACTTCGATACGTTTATGGATCAACAACGAACCTACGACTTTGATCTGAATGGCTACAACGTGCAAGGCGATGGGATTATCAGTTCCGGCGGGCGTAGAGGCAGAATGGGCCCGATTCCTCCAGCGGATCGGTCATGGGACACGCTTTTTTACAGTGGTACGCAGATCGTGGCCGATGGGTATACCGCGGAGATGGCCATTCCGTTCAAAAGTATTCGCTACCCGCAGCAACCTCCTGGTGTTGAACACCGGTGGGGGTTTCAGATTGTGCGTGAAGTCAAGGCGAAGAACCAAGAGAACATTGTTTGGGCACCGATGTCTCGTGACGTCCAGACGTTTATGTCACAAATGGGAGTGCTTGAAGGGATGACCGACCTTTCGACGAGTCGGAATCTTGAAATCTTGCCCACCATAACGGCGATTCAAGCGGGTTCACTGGGTCAAACGGGTGCCTTCATAAATGACACGACACCAGAAGCAGGTGTCAATGTGAAATATGGCGTGACGTCGAACCTTACGGTTGATTTCACGGTCAATCCTGATTTTTCGCAAATTGAATCCGACAATCCACAAATTGACGTGAACCAACGGTACCCTCTCTTTTATCAGGAGTTACGACCGTTCTTTCTCGAAGGTGCCGAGATTTTCGATTTTACTTCTCCAATTAACTTTGTACACACCCGCACCATTGTTGACCCAAATTATGGTGGCAAAGTGACTGGCAAGGTTGGTCGCGCGACGCTCGGATTTCTTGTGGCGGATGATGCGGCAGCTGGGAAACGGGATGACTCGTCTGACCCGGCATTTGGAGAGAACGCAAAAGTCACGATTGGCCGGGCGCGATACGACTTGTATTCCGAGTCTCATATCGGCGCGACTTACACCGACCGCGAATTCATGGATAGCTATAGCCGAGTTGCGGTGATGGATGGGCAGTTCCGCCTTGGACAAGCCACTCGTTTGAATATTATTGCTGCCCAATCACAGGATCGTGATGAGGACGGGAACGAGCTCGTTGGACCAGCAGTAGGAGCGTTTTTGCAGCACAGAGGCCGAAACTTCACGGCCAATACGTTTTTCGGGCGGATTGATCCGGACTTCAGGACCGATGTTGGGTTTGTGCGTCGTGTTGACCAGCAGAACAATTTTACCAATATTGGTTACCGCTGGTGGCCTGAACACTGGATTATCAATTGGGGGCCAACCGCGAATTACCAGTTGAATTTTAATCATGCCGGTATTCGAGAAGATGAATCAATGGGTGGCGGGGTGAACTTTGAATTCGCGAGAAATATTAGCGCGAGCGTGAAGGCTGACCAGACGCTCGAACGATTTGGTGGCATCAATTTTCACAAGACGTCATACAACGTGTCTGCGAGTACCAGCACCAATCGATTGTTTACCCTGCGTGGCAATTTCAGTGCCGGAGATGAGATTTATTTTGATCCGGAGAATCCCTATTTAGGACGGACTGTGCAAACGCGTCTCTCTACGGTCTTGAGGCCCACTCCGAGATTGACATCGCAAGTGGACCTCAATACCAGTCGTTTTACCGATATTCGCGTGGGAGCTAAAGAAGTGTTTCATGTCAAGATTCTGAGAGCGCTCAGCACGTTTACGTTTACGGACCGGATGCTCATACGCAATATCACTGAATACAATTCATATAGTCGAAAGCTCGGACTGAATATTCTTCTTAACTATCGACTGAATGCGCTGACCGTGTTTTATGCTGGGTATGATGACCACTATCGGCAGGCCGATTTAATTCCGGATTTGATGGACGACGAATTTTTTCCGGCAACGGCGTTTCGACGAACGAACCGGGCGATCTTTATGAAATTACAGTACCTTTTCCGGTATTAATAGTGAGGACGACTGATGGGTGAGACGTTCGAGAAACTTGACAAGAAAAAGACGGAGTGGCAAACACTTCTTGCAGATGATTCGTACGCAGTTCTGTTTAAAGAAGCCACCGAACCAGCGGGTACGAGCACGCTCAATGATGAGAAACGTGACGGAACATTTGTTTGTGCGGCGTGCTATCTCCCGTTGTTTGAGTCAACAGCCAAGTACAACAGTGGGACCGGTTGGCCGAGTTTTTTCGATGCAATTTCTGACCATGTGGGCACAAAAACAGACTTTAAATTGTTGTTGCCTCGTACTGAATACCACTGTGCACGGTGTGGGGGACATCAGGGGCATGTATTCAAGGACGGACCTGCTCCGACTGGCCAGCGCTACTGTAACAATGGTGTCGCACTGAAATTTGTTCCCTCTGATGAAGACCTCCCGCCACTCCGGCCCTAGCGCTCGGCGTTGCGCAGGATGACGCCCGTCCGGCGAATCGCCCTCGGCGTCTGGTTGGTCGTCACCATCGGACTCAGCATCCTGTACGCCACGCGACAGGAGTTGATCAATCCAATCAACTTGGTGGTTCTTTTACGGCAAGCTGGGACATGGGTCCTTCTTGGGTACGTCGTTGTCAGTATCTTGCGCCCTGTGACCCTGGTTCCGAGCACGGTCTTGATTGTTGTCGGAACGTTGCTATTTCCTGACCGGTCTGTCTTGGTGTTCGTGGTGTCGCTGCTGGGTGTTGTGGTGTCATCTGCGCTTATCTACTATTTTTTTGACATTTTGGGTCTTGCCGACATCTTTGAACGTCGGCATCCGAGTCAGATTCGTTGGCTTGAGGACCAGTTGCGCCAGCGGGGTCTGTGGATCGTTGTGGGGTGGTCGGTTTTTCCGTTCGTGCCAACGGATGCCATTTGCTACGTTGCCGGGACGCTGCGTATGCCTATCGGAAAGTTTCTGAGTGGTGTTGCGATTGGGGAAACCCCGATCATTGCGTTCTATGTCGCGGGCGGTACTTGGTTGTTTGGGTAGTACACACCACGCATGACACGAAGTGTCTTCAGTTGATGCACTGAGCGTGGTACGGGCGTGCTTGTTGCGTTTTGACTTGTGATGCGAGCTCTTTAGTTTAGGCGGCGTCTTTGATGGCGGCGACTAAATCAAGCACAGCCTGCTTGCCATCTCCGAAAAGCATCAATGCATTGTCGGCAGCAAACAGTGGATTGGGGATTCCGGCGAACCCAGGGGAAAGACTTCGCTTAATGACAATCACCGTTCGTGATTGATCGACATTGAGAATCGGCATGCCGGCGATAGGACTCGACGGGTCGTTGCGGGCATCAGGATTGACGATGTCGTTTGCGCCGATCACGATGCTGACGTCCGTTTGTTCGAAAGAGGGATTAATCGCGTCCATTTCTTTGAGTTTGTCGTATTCGACGTCAGCTTCGGCCATCAACACGTTCATGTGTCCGGGCATGCGACCGGCGACTGGGTGAATGGCGTACTCGACCTCCACGCCTTGTGACTCAAGAAGTGTGGCGAGATCGCGTACTTGATGTTGTGCCTGCGAGACGGCCAGGCCATAGCCGGGCACAATGACGACCCGACGAACGCCATCAAGCAACATCGCGACTTCTTCGGCAGAGGTGCTTTTAACCCGGCCCGCATAGACCTCGTCGGCATCCGACTGGGACCCACCACTTTCGGCGATGGCTCCAACGAGAACATTTATCAAAGATCGGTTCATCGCTTTGCACATGATCATCGTCAGGATGATTCCAGAAGCTCCAACGAGTGAACCCGTGATGATCAAGATGTTGTTGTTGAGCACGAATCCGGTTGAGGCAGCCGCTAGGCCTGAATAGGAGTTCAGCAACGCGATGGCCACCGGCATATCGGCGCCGCCGATCGGAATTGTCAGGAGAATGCCGAGCAGTGAAGCCACAACGACGACACCCACATAAAATTCGGTGTTGGCCGGCTCGGTTACGACCATAACGCCTAACCCGAGCGCTGTGATTGCCAACACTCCGTTGAGTATTTGCTGTGCGGGGAAAATTACAGGTCGATCAGGCAAGAGCAACCCGCGTAGTTTGTCGAATGCAACGAGGCTTCCCCAGAATGTCACGGAACCGATAATGCCGGAGGCCACCGTGGCAATGGTGGTTTGCGTCGAGGGGTCTGTGTCGCTTACCAGCACAGCGCCTGCGACGAGTGCAGAGGCGCCGCCGCCAAAGGCATTGAGCAGCGCCACCATTTCCGGCATTGCGGTAAGTTCAATTTTCAGTGCGAAGGTGGCTCCAATGGTCGCCCCAATCACCACGCCCGCAAGGATCCAGGCGAACGCGTCCATCCCTGCGCCAAAGATCTGTTGGTCGAGTAACGTGGCCACGATGGCCAGCAGCATGCCGGTTGCCCCAAAGAGGTTTCCGCGCACAGCCGTCCGGGGGTGAGTCAGTCCTCGAATGCCAAGAATAAACAGCACCGATGCGACGAGATAGATAAGGTCGATCAGGACGGTGTCCACTAATCCTTCTTCTTAAACATGTCGAGCATGCGATGCGTTACCAAGAAACCACCGACCACGTTAATGGTGGCAATGACCAGTGCTAAAAATCCAAGGATCATGGTTGTTTGGTTTGACGATGAAACCGACAGCATCGCCCCAATGATTGTGATCCCGGAGATTGCATTACTTCCCGACATGAGCGGGGTGTGAAGCAACGGCGGAACCTTGGTAATAATTTCAAAGCCCACAAAGACCGCGAGCATGAAAATAGTTAGGAGCGGTATGAAAGTATCCATAGATCTTTTAAGAGACAGATTGCAAAAGTTCCTTCACGCGTGGATGTACGACTTCCCCATTTTGCGATACCAGGGTGCCGGCCGTGATTTCGTCATCGAGATCAAGGGTTAACGCATGGTCTTTTACTAGGTGCAATAAGAGTGTCGAGATGTTTTTCGCATACATTTGAGATGCATGATACGGCACGGTTGCAGGGAGATTGGAGGGACCGAGAATGGTGACACCATTGGTGACGATCACTTCGTCAGCTTGGGTCGCTTCGCAGTTGCCTCCACGTTCTGCGGCAAGATCGACGACCACAGCACCTGGGTCCATGCCAGCGACCATGTTTTTGGTAATTAAGATCGGTGCAGTTTTCCCGGGAATGAGTGCTGTCGTGATGACAACATCACTATTGGCAACAACGCGAGTCATCATTTCACGTTGGCGCTCAAGGAACGACTCGTCTTGCGCTTTAGCGTAGCCACCGGCATCTTCAGATGCACTTGTGTCAAGAGGAAGTTCAACGAAGGTTGCTCCGAGACTTTCGACTTGCTCCTGCACAGCGGGTCGGACGTCATAGGCTTCGACACGGGCACCAAGCCGACGGGCTGAAGCAATGGCTTGAAGACCGGCGACGCCGGCCCCCACGACAAAGACCCGTGCCGGAGTGATGGTGCCGGCGGCCGTCATCATCATTGGAAACATTCGCGGCAGGGTCTCAGCAGCAAGCAGTACCGCTTTGTATCCGGCAATGGTAGCCATTGAGGACAGGGCGTCCATGCTTTGTGCCCTGGTGATCCGTGGAATCAGTTCCATCGAGAACGACCGAACGCCTTTAGCCGCCACGCGTTCTGCGACGGTGGGTTCACCAAGTGGTTCAGAAAATCCAATAATTGTTTGGTTGGCTTGAAGTGTTTCTAGGTCGGCCAGTCCGGTATCGCTAGCGGCACCTGGACTTCGAACTTGCAGCAGGACATCCACGTCAGAAAAAAGTTGTTCTCTGGAACTTGCGATCCGAGCCCCTTTTTCGACGTACGCCTGATCAGGAAACCCGGCGGATTCGCCTGCCGAAGGTTCCACCAGAACGTCAAGAGACGCTTTGGTCAATGCGGGGACAATACTCGGAACCAACGCGACCCGACGTTCGCCAGGGAATAACTCTTTAGGAACACCGATGATCATGGTAGCCGGAATACGACGAGCTCGCCTCCATAGCCGCCTCCGCTGACGGCTACAACGATGTGTTGCTTGCCATCAACCATATAGGTCATTGGCGAACCTGTTTGCATTTGCGGAATATAAACAGCGCCGAGTTCCTGTCCGTTCATCTTGTCGTAGGCACGGAGCATTGCACCTTGTATACCTTCTTCGTTCGTGAATGCCCCACCGTCCCCAGCAATAACGAGGGTTTTTGTTATGAGTGTTCCAACTCGCCCAGGTCGCCCCGTCCGCGGGACGTCGACACCTTCGAGCAATCGATGATTTCGAATGTTATCGGCGGTTTCCCCATGGGCAACCTGCCAGAGAAGTTCGCCTTTGTTGAGATCAATTGCACTAATCCGACCCCATGGTGGTTTGATGATTGGAATACCTTCAACGTTCAATGCTTCTTGTCGCGCGCTTACCCCCTCGGGGCGTCCGCGGATGAAGTTCATGTCGGAGCGGTCCGGATCATTGACCAGGCCGAGATTAGTAACTTCTGTTTTCGAGTACTGATAGAAGATGCCGGTTTCAGGATCAAACGATCCACCTGGCCAATTGACTCCGCCCGTTGATGCAGGGACTTGGAGGGTACCGTACTTCCCGTCTGCCGTTCCGACAGAAGGCGGAATGAAGATGGACCGTCCGTACCGAAATTTATTAAGGACCTCAAGCGCACGTTCCCGCAGTTCTGGAGTGAAATCAACCAGGTCCTCCGGCATGATGCCTTGCTGGTCAAAGGCCGGCGGTTTTGTGGGGTGAGGTTGCGTTGGAGACAAGACTTCGCCGGGAATATCGGATGGCGGGACAGGGAGTTCTTCAATCGGCCAGACAGGTTCACCGGTTTCACGGTCGAAGACGTACAGCCATGATTGCTTCGTGGGTAAAGCCACGGCTTTAATGTCGCG
>PYIL01177025.1_pt1 | contig 12829 bp, 12 predicted proteins | sample 3578041 | NCBI WGS metagenome assembly PYIL01 (sample SAMN08408023, study PRJNA431606) | Marine metagenome isolate SA_KN192-05_S13_150m, whole genome shotgun... | biome: marine; feature: oceanic pelagic zone; material: water; isolation source: 150 m water sample, 0.2-0.8 um fraction ... | reverse complement strand
TGTTGAGCAACTATCTGTGTTGCTTTTGTATTAATATCAAATGCCATAGACTCTTCTTTTTCGCATGAATCTACTCCCGTCATTGCACCTAGATGAATTACTACATCTGATTCTGTTTCTAGTAAAACATTTGAAATCATTTCATGATTTTGTAAATCCATTTTCAAAGGAGTGCCAAATTCTGGCTGTGATTTATTATAGCAAGAAAAAACATCATGTGAATTTGATAAATCTTTTATTAGTTGGTTACCAACTAAACCTGCTGCCCCAGTAACTAAGAATTTCAAATTTACCACTTAAGAGTCCATGGTTGAGGATGAAGTGTTTTTTCATCTGCAAGTGGTTCCCACCATACATTATTTTCTATATACCATGACACTGTTTCTTTTAATGCATCATCAAAATCAAATTGTGGTTTCCATCCTAATTCATTTTGAATTTTGGATGAATCTATAGAATAACGTTTGTCATGACCTGGTCTATCTCCTACATACTCAATAAGATCATTTGATTTACCCATTATACTTAGAATTTTTTCTACAATAGTTTTGTTTGAAATTTCATTCCATGCTGTAATATTATATGTTTGTCCATGTTGTCCATTAGTGATTAAAGATTCGATTGCTTCTACATGATCCAATGCATAAATCCAACTCCTGATTTGATTACCATCACCATAAAGTGGAACTTTAAGATCTTTTTGTGCTCGAATAATAGTTTTTGGTATAAGCTTTTCTGGAAATTGATAAGGACCAAAATTATTGGTACATCTAGTAATTATACACTTAGTGCCATAGGTTTTTGCAAAAGCACCAACTAAATGGTCTGCTGCAGCTTTTGTTGCAGAATATGGATTACTTGGATTTAAAATTGATTTTTCAGTAAATGATCCTTGGTTTTCAGCATCACCATAAAGTTCATCAGTGGATATGTGAATGAATAGTTTTTCGTGTTTTTTTGCAGACTCTAAAAGTGAATGTGTGCCAAGAATGTTTGTTTCTAAAAATTGTTTTGGATTAGATATACTTCGATCAACGTGAGTTTCAGCTGCAAAGTTCACTATAATATCTACATCACTCGCAAATTTTTCTACAGTCTGAAAATTTTTTATGTCATCTTGAATAAATTGATAATTTGTTTTATCTAATTCTTCTAGATTTTTTTTATTTGAACCTGTAGTAAGACTATCAATGTTAATTATTTGATCATTTGGATTCTTCTTTTGGTGATTTCTGATAAATGTACTTCCAATGAATCCCATTCCACCACAAATTAAAAGTTTCATAATTACAACCTTTGAATTAATTATTTAACTATAATGTCAGAATGATTTTTTATTCAAAATAATTCTTTAAATTTTCTAGTAATGGTAATTGTTTATCATTATTTGAAATAATTACATCAGTTAATGGCCAATTAATATTCAAACTTGGGTCATTCCAAATTATACCACCTTCATCTTCTGGTGAATACTCATTACTTACTTTGTAATGCACAGCAGCCTCTTTACTTAAAACACAAAAACCATGTGCAAATCCTTCAGGGACGTAAAGTAAATTGTGATTATCTTCAGAGAGAATTTCGCTAACCCATTTTCCGTATGTTGAAGAGTTTTTTCTTATATCTACTGCAACATCAAAAATTTCTCCTTTTACTGCGGTTACTAGCTTAGCTTGGACTTTCGGATTTTTTTGAAAGTGTAAACCACGTATTACGCCACGAACTGAATGTGAAATATTATCTTGAATAAATTTTGTATTAATTCCATTCTCAGTGAATATAGATGGTTTATAGCTCTCATGGAATAAACCTCTGTCATCTGAAAATAATTGTGGTTCAATAAGTATAACATCTGATATGCTTAATCGTGTGAATGTGAATGCCATAACATTTACGAATGTAAATATGATAAATATGTTTTAATGTTTTTGATCTTGTTTGTTGAGTGATTCTATGTATGCATTAACAGTTTCTTTAGGTTTTCCAATCATACCAACTTTACCTTTGTCTAAATACATAACAGTATCACAGAAATTTTTTACTGGTGTCATATCATGGCTTACGTATATTATTGCTTTACCACGTTTTTTAAAATCCATTATTGTATCATAACATTTTTTTTGAAAACTTACATCGCCTGCAGCAAATACTTCATCTAATAGCAATATATCAGGATCAACTAAAACTGATGTAGAAAAAGCCAATCTCATTTGCATTCCAGCAGAAAAATTTTTTACTTTTGTATCAGCAAATTTTTCAAGCTCAGCAAATTTAATTATATCATCAACACGTTTAGAAATTTCATTTTTATTAAAACCAAGTAATACACTACTTTGATAAATATTGGTCACGGCAGTAAGTTCAGGATGAAAGCCTAAACCTAGGGCAAGTACTGGAATAATAGTTCCTTGAACATTTACTGAGCCAGAATCAGGTCCATAGATTTTTGAAATTATTCTTAGTAGTGTTGTCTTTCCAGCACCATTACTTCCTATTATACCAAATATTTCACCATGTTTTACGTTAAATGATACATCATCTAATGCTTGTAAAATTTCATAATGTTTTTTCTTTTGAAAGAAACTAGTTGCTGCTTCAAAAATTGAATCTCTTTTCTCATGATACAGTCTAAATTTTTTAGAAACATTTTGTACAGTTACAGCATCTTGATCCATTTCAAACCTCCTCAACTATTCGTACTTGATATTTTCTAAATATCAAATATCCAATTATGACAATTATTGATGTTGAACCTACTGCATACAGTACAGAATTAACTGATGGGAGAATTCCATATAAAACTACATGATGTGCCATAGTTACAACTTGTACTACAGGAGAAAATTGTAAAACTGATTGTACATAGTCTGGTAGCATATCAAATTGATAAAAAATTGGAGTTAGAAAAAACCCTGCATGTACAACAACCATCCAGATAAATTCAGTGTCTTTGAATTTTACATTAAGTACAGATAGAGGTAATGCCATACCTAAAACTAGTAAAAATTCTAAGGCTAAGATTAAAGGTAGAGCGAGAATCGTTATTGGAGGCGTATATTCAAGTGCAACCATAAAAATTCCTAAGACAACTAACTCAAGAAGTAGCATTATTGCGGCAGTTACTCCAGAACTTAACCCAGGAATGGCTCTTGGAAAATAAATTTGGGTCATAAGTGAAGAACGATTAGTTAGACTGTTCAAAGCAAAAGTTGTACCATTTTTGAAAAAATTATAACATATAATTCCTAATAAAAGATAGATAGGAAAATTTTCAATTTCAAATTTAAACATTGTTGAAAATACAAAAAATAATACACCTAACATTAGTAATGGTTCAACTAAACTCCAAATTATTCCAAGCACAGAATTTTTGTAGCGAATTTTAAGATCAGATACAGCAAAATTAAATAAAATCCCTTTGAATTTCCACATTTCCTCACGAACAGTAGTCATATTGTAAACCTGAATGCAGTTGAATATAATCTAGTCTTAAAATTCCTCTTGAATTATTACTCAATAGATTTTATTGAATAATCCCATGCTAGATTTTTGTTGTAAAATGGGTCACCATTTTTTAATTTTGGCCATTTTGTAATGAAATGATAATGATTTTCTACTGCAAAATGAGCTTGTTCTTCTAATGTATTACTTTGCATTTTAGCCTTTATAGAATGAGAGCCTTCATGTATGAGTTTTGTATAAGGAGTATAAAGAATCTTAAAACCTAAATCAATTATCTTAAGACAAAGATCTGTATCACCATAATAAACATCAAAATCTTCATCAAATCCATTTATCTCATTAAAAATTTCTTTTTTTGTTATCAAACAAGCTCCAGTAACAGCTGAACACTCTCTAATAACATTTAAAAAATTAAAGTGTATATCACTGTCCTCAGCAATATTTTGAAAAGGATGAAATGATGCACCAGATTCTAATATGATAGAACCTGCATGTTGTATTGCATGATTTGCTAAAATAAGTTTTGGGCCAACAACTCCAACATCATTTTGATTACAAAGACTAACTAAATTATTAAGCCAATCGTCTTTTAAAATTTTTGTATCATCATTAAGAAACAAAAAGAAATCTCCTTTTGCATGTTTAACAGCTAAATTATTCATCTTTGAAAAATTAAACAGTCCATCATAATTTAGAACCATACATGATAGTGATGCATAATATTGCTTTAGATTAGAATCTGTGGAATTATTATCCACTATTATTATCTCAAAATTTTTGTAAGTAGTAGACTTTTTGATTGATTTTATGCATCGTTCTAAGATGTTTTTATTATTCCTTGTTGGTATTATAATACTCACAAGAGGTTCATTTTTGAGATTAAATTCTATTGATTTCTTCAAAGAATGTAAATCATTAATGATTTTAGTTTTTTCAAAGGTAGGATTTTTGTTAGTTTTTGAATAATTTTTGGAAATTAATTCATAATTAATGCTGTATAATGGTAAAGCAACATGACCAATTTTATTAGAATTTTCAATAATTTTTTTAGTTATGTAATATTTTAGATTTGTAAAATCATCACCAAATTGTATTTTATTAAAAATTTCTTTTTTTGTAACTAAAAATTGACTTATGTAATCAACACTATCAAAAAGATATGAAGACCAATCTGGTTTAAAGAAGGGATTAATTCTTAAATTATCTTCATCAAAATAATCATGATCTGTGTAGACCATATCTGAATCTATATTCTTGTTTAAAAACTGTGAAACTTTGAAGAGTGAATTTTTACTTAATTTATCACCTGATTGTAAAAAACAGATATAGTCTCCATTGAAGTTTTTTTGTAGATCGGTTATTGTTGAAATATATGTAATATTTTGATGACTTTCTTTTTTGTTATCAATGAATGAATTATCTAACTTATCATATAGTATAATAATTTCATGATTACTATGAATCTGTTCTTGTATTGTTTTAATTGTCATATCAATTTGTTCTATATTATCTTGATTAGCTATTACTACAATGGAAAATTTTGGATTAATCTCTAATAATTCATTTTTATATTGTAAAATATTTTCTGAAATTTCTAATTCAAAGTTTTTCATATATTTACGGTACAGTGCATCCTGTGACTCAGTTTTTGACTCTAATTGAAAAACATAATCCTCAGTTGGATTTCTAAATAGATCAAATTTTTGTTTAGATAATTCATTAGATGCAATTCTAAGAAAATATGATATACCATATACACGAATTACTTCTAAAGATTTTTCGAGTAACACCCTAGTTTTTGATACCATTATTGTTCATCCTTTTGTTCAAGCCAAGTTTTCAATGGGATCAAATAATCTCCCACGTAAGGATCCTCAAATCCTACTTCAAGCGCCCATTTAATAATTCTAGAATAATCAAATTCTAAAAGGTCATGAGTAGCAGATATTTTGAGATCTGGGTGTACCTGACAAACTGAAGTAATGGTTCTAAATGCTGCTTGGTCATAATCACTTTCAAAATCAGTATCAAGTTCAGTTTCTATATTATCTTTGAAGTAACTTAACATTTTTTCAGCGGTTAAAGACCATGAAAAGTCTTGTGAACGATTTAATGCATTCTGTGATAAATCTTCTTGAAGTTTTTTATTGTTTGCAAATAACATGATTTTCTCAGTTATGTCAGATATATTTTGTGGATCAACAAGTAATCCTCCATCTTTGACAATTTCAGGTGGGCTAAATATGTTAGAAGTAATTGCAGGAACACCACATGCCATTGATTCTACCAGCGGAAGTCCAAATCCTTCATGAAATGAGGGAAAAAGTAATGCATCAGAACCTTGTATGATATTAATCATTTTTTCTTCTGGTACATAACCACACATTACAATACCAGGAATTTTTTGAGCTTCTTCCCAAACAATGTGATCATTTTTTCCGATTACTATAAGATAATGTGGAAGACCGTTAGATTTTGCTTTCCTAAAGGCTTCAAACAAACCAAGAGTATTCTTTCTAGCCCAATTTCGTTCACTTACATGAACAAAATATGGTGCATTTTTAAGAAAAAAAGTTCTACACATTTTTTTTCTTGTTGATTCCTTATTTTCAGGTGGTTTGAATTGTTCATGATCTACACCATATGGAATTACATTAATTTTTGTCTCTGGGATATTAAAATATTCAATTAGTTGTTCTTTGTCTGAAATTGTTGATGTATGAATGTGTGGAACTAAATGATTCTGGTTTTTCCATTTAGATACTTGTTCTTCGATTAAAGGTTTGTTTCGTTTCCATAAAGCATTACTTCGAAAAACTTTTGGTCCTAATACAACTTCATCAATTCCAACAATTCCAATAAATGAATTTTTACTTGAAAGAACTGTTTTATTTGGAAAATTATAACCACCCATGTTAGGAACGCTAACACAATCATAATGTTGATTTACATCACCTATTCCTGCAGATGCTTGCATTGTTGCAGAAACGATAAATTTTTTTTCCTTATTCATTTTTTTTGCTAATTCAAGAAATAATTTTTGTGTGACCAAAGTTAAACTTGATGCATGTAAACCATAATCAATACATAGACTAATTTTCATAGTTATTGTTCTCGATAGAATCTACATTTTTGTTAATATAAAGCAAAAGTTTCATCTAAATCAATATTAATTCTACATAGACTTTAATTATATACAAAAATCTTTATTTTTTAATGAAAAAAGCTCTCATAACAGGCATTACAGGTCAAGATGGTGCATACTTAGCAAAACTACTGTTAAACAAAGGATACAAAGTGTTTGGAGGACATAGAAGTATTAGTACACCAAACTATTGGAGATTAAATCATTTAGGCATTTTCAACAAAATAAAATTAGTTCCATATGATTTACTTGACTCTGGTTCAATTTCTGAAATTTTAAAAATTACAGATCCTGATGAGGTATACAATACTGCAGCACAAAGTTTTGTTGGCACATCATTTGAACAACCACTTTATACATATGATGTAACAGGTTCAGGAGTTGGAAGATTACTAGAACAAATTAAGAGATTTAATAAAAAAATTAAATTTTACCAGGCATCATCAAGTGAAATGTTTGGTAAAGAAAAATCATCAACAAAAAATGAAAATACCCCATTTTACCCAATTAGTCCTTATGCAATAGCAAAAGTTCAGGCTTACTGGATTACTCGTTTATACAGAGAATCATATGGCATGTTTGCAGTTAATGGGATTTTATTTAATCATGAATCACCACTTAGAGGTATTGACTATGTGACACGAACAATTTCAAATGGAGTTGCAAAAATTTCATTGGGTATTGAAAAAGAACTGAAACTAGGTAATCTATCTGTAAAACGTGATTGGGGATTTGCACCAGAATATATGGAAGGAATATTCTCTATGATGAAACAAAAAAATCCTGATGATTATATTCTAGCAACAGGTGAAACACATTCAATTAGAGAATTCGTAAATGAAGCATGTAAAGTGGCAGATATATCAATTAAAAAAATAAAATCAAAGAAAATTAATTTTAGACCAAATGATATTCAGATTATAAAAGGAAATAATAACAAAGCAAAGAAAATACTAAAATGGAAACCAAAAACAAAATTTAAGAATTTAGTAAAAATTATGGTCGATGAAGATATAAAACGATGGGGAAAATTTTTGAGAAAAGAGTCTCAGCCATGGGATGTACATAATATCAATTGATTTTAAAAAAAGTATATTTTACTGAGTGTAAAAATTAATTACCTGATTTTCTACCACGCATTTTATCCCATTTTCTCAAAAATGTCAAGATTTTATTCTGTCTAATTAGTTTGATTTCATTCTGAAGATCTATTTTTACCTGTTCTAGATAGTTGATCTTTGCTTCATACTTATAGCGTAAATAAGATAATAATTCATCATTCTTTTTTAATTTCATTTCTTCGGTTATGTTACGTTGTCCCGCTAGAAACAATAGTTCTTCTTTATGTTCTAAATCTAGATTAATCATTGCATTATCTTTTGCAGTTATTATATCTTCAAGTTTAGCCACTTTATCTGAAACACCTGATATTGCTATATTATTTTCTTTTAGAAGTTTTTCTAAAACTTGAATCCTTGCTAGATTGTGTACCTCTCTATCTCTAAGCACTTTAACAACATATTCATTTACATAATCAAAATTTTCTTTTAGTTTTTCACAAGTAATATCTTTTGTAAATTCTAATAACCATTTTACATTTTGATGATCAATATTTTTGGAATATTTTGCCGAGAAAACATAATTAGTTACAGTAGATTCAGGTTCAGCTAAAATTGAGTCAACTAATTCCTGTGGAATTGAATAATGCTTTAAATCTGGATCAAATAGATTTGTTTCTTTTTTAAGTCTAACTAATTTTTTTAACGAGAAAGATGAATAAAATAATGTCAAAATTAATGAATTTAAATTAAAATTATGTAAGATAATTGGTGAAAAATTAAAGTCATTATTTAAAAATCGTATTCTATTTGTAATGTAAGCAATATTAGAAATTGATGAAATTATACAACCATCTATTTCTAATACATCTGATAGTTTTTTAATAAAATCAATATTATTTGGTATTGTCTCAATAATATTTCCTATTAGAATTATATCGAATTTTTCTTTTGAAGAATTTGTAACAGTGTTAAGAATTGTTAGATTACAGCCATTATCTTTAAGATATTTGGAAAAATCAGTTGAATAATGACCAAGTTGTAAGATTTTTTTCTTACTACCTGCTGTTAAACCACCTTCTTGTTTAATTAACTCAAAGGTCTCATGTAAAATACCAGTTTTCCAAGTCATTTTATATCCTTGATGAATTTCCCTTTGGGTAAAGTTCTTAATTCAATTCCATGTGGACCTGAAAACTTTCCTTTCCCAGATATGGTGTGAATATATCCATCACATTCATCTATAGATAATGTATCATCTTTAGCTAAATCATTTTGGGTTTCTTGTAAGAACTTAAATTTTGTTTGTCTAAGTTCTTCATCAAAATAACCATAATGAAAAATTTTCATTCTACTCCGTATAGAATTATTTGAACCAAAAGCTTTCTGAGGAACGTGTGGACAATGAGCATTTCCATCATAACTTGTTGGTTCAAATTCCAGGTCTGCTGGTTGTGGAGAAATTTTCATCAATCGTTTAAACCATTCCATAGAATAACTACCATCATATCTATACTGATCTGGTTTGTCCCACATGTAAAGAAATTCAAATTCAAAAATAGCTTTTTCTGGGTATAATATAGTTAATTCTTCAAAAAAAAGATCTTTTGCATCGACTTGTAAAATTTCATCTCCGTCTAAAGTTAATACATAATCAGGATCCCTTTCTAATGCCATTTGTAAAAGTGTATTTTTATCTCGTGTATCATCAAAAGGTAGAGAATGTTGATTCCTGACTTCTACAACTTTTGGAAAACTCTTACATATTTTTACAGTATTATCTGTTGAACCATTATCAATAACTACAATAGAATCACAAATGCTAGAAGCTGCATCAAGAGATTTTTCAATCCATCTTTCAACATTCTTTAATCTATACATAGCAACTATCTTTGGTAAAGCCATGCCTATATGAAAAAATTATTCATATAATAACTATTTTGAGTAAATATCAGAAATACTTTTTAAATTTGTGATTCAATCCAGTCTTCTAATACTACCTTAGGTGTCCAATTCAATAATTTTTTTGCTAGTTCATTGCTTCCTAGACTAACTGTAATTTCACCATCTAATGGTTTAGAGAAATATGGTTTTGGATTTAATCCAAATTTTTCAATAATTATATTTGCTAATTCTAAAATTGTAATGGGTTTACCTGTACCAATATTAATAAAACCAGATTTAATTTTTGATTCCATTGCTAAAAGATTTGCATGTGCAACATCTTCTACATACACAAAATCCCTAACTTTTGAACCATCACCATTAATTTGAAGTTGTTTTTTTTCTAATGCGTTCTTTAAAAATTTAGTAATTACACCTGCATAAGCATCAGATTGTCCCTTACCATATATGTTAAAATATCTTAAACCAATAATTGAAACATCACTTTTAGAAAATTTTTCAGCTAAATATTCATCTTCAAGTTTTGTTTCAGCATAGGGACTTAATGGCATTCTTTCCGAAATCTCTAAAGTTGGTACATCTTTTGCATCACCATAAACACCAGAACTACTTGCAAATACAGTTTTTATTCCAAATTCTTGAGATAATTCAAATATATTTTTGGTTCCTAAAACATTTACATCAAAAAATTTTTTTGTTTGTTTATACGAGTCTTGAACATCAACTAATGCGGCTTGATGAAAAATTCCATCAGCGTTTTTAATTATTGGTTTTAATCTTTCTTTGTCTAAAATATCTATTCTATGGAAGTCAATCTGATCAATAATATTTGAAATATTTTCTATCCTACTATTGTAAAGATTATCTATAACAACTACATCATGATTATTTTTTAATAAATAATCAGACAAATGTCTACCAACAAATCCTGCTCCACCAGTTACAACATATCTCATATTAACTAAAAAATATCATAGAATAAATGCGTAATTGTTTATGCAAGTGATTTTACTTTTTCAATGTTACCAAAGTCATCACGTTTGTCATCTATAGGAGTTTCTAAGATCATAGGTATCTTCTTTTTATTCATAATTTGTATAATCTCAGTCATACCTTCTTCACCAATTTGGCCCAAACCTATATGCTCATGACGGTCACGATTTTCATTTAACATTCCTTTTGAATCGTTTAGATGTAAAATTTTCAAATTCTCAAAACCTATAGTATTTTCAAAATCATTTAATGTCTTTTTTACACTAGTCTTGGTTCGAAGGTCATATCCTGCTGCAAATGCATGACACGTATCAAAGCAAACACCAAATCTATTCTTATTTTTACACTTTGAAAAAATTTCTGACCACTGTTTAAAATCTGAGCCTACCGAGTTTTTCTGTCCAGCCGTGTTTTCTAAAAGAATTGTAACATCTGCATCTGTCTCTGCAACTTTGTTCAATGCATTAACTAATCTTTCAATACCTTTTTCTTCACCAGTACCACGATGACTTCCTAGATGAGTTACAAGATATGGTATTCCAAGTGCATCACATCGTTCAACCTCTTTAATCATAGTTTTAATTGATTTATCGTAACCCTCTTTATCAGGAGATGAAAGATTCGGTAAGTATGGCATATGTACTGTTGTTGCAAATCGATCAATTTCTGATGTTGAAAGTCTATCTTTGAACTCTTTAATTTCAATTGGGTCTAATTCTTTAGCAAACCAACTCCTAGGACTCCTTGTAAAAATTTGAAATGCATTACATTTCCTTTGAATTGCATTACTCACTGCATTTGCAACAGAACCAGAAATTGATACATGAGCGCCAATCTGCATGATTTTTCTATAATTAATTATAATTTAAAGTACGAATATAATTATAAAATCTATGATACACCTAATAGAATCTTGTATAGTGATATTGCTTCTGATTCATCTTTTGGGCCAACAACAACAGCAGAACCACGTTTCATAAAACTAACAGAAAGATCATCTGTACGAAGAGACAAACCTATCTCACCCCGATTCTCAACTAAGAATCCTTTTTCTTTGGCAATACTTGTAACATTATCTACATTTAGTTCGACATTATATGTAGGCGTAATTGAGAATGTACGGCTTCCCATATTTCTTCCACATAATTCTTCTAGAATAAGTTCTTGTTTTGGAACTTCATTTTTCTTACCAGAACCACAGACTGAGCATTCTTCTTGTTTGAACATTTTAACAGATGAAAATTCCAAGTTCTCTAAATCTACACTCAAGAATTTTTCTGAAGATTTTGGTATTCTTCCAATTAGGACATCAACTGCCTCATGAACTTCTAGACCTCCAATAACAGAAAGAATTGATGGGTGTACACCTTCTATACTGCAAGTTGGCATTGAATCTTCATCTAATGTTGGAAATAAACAATGATAGCATGCTGTCTTTTTTGGCAAAACTGTAAACACTTGACCTGTAACACCAACCGCAGCTCCTGTAACAAATGGAATATTTTTTTCTACACAGGCTTTGTTTAAGGAATAACGAGCATTAACACTGTCAAGTGCATCTATTACCACATCACAACCTTCTACAACATCAAATGCGGTATAATCATTTACAGAAATAGGTAATGCTTCGATCTCAATTTCTGGATTAATTTTTTTTAATTTCTTTGCTGCAACCTCAACTTTAACTTGACCAACATCATCCTCATTAAACATTATCTGCCTGTGTAAATTTGAGAGCTCAATTACATCTCTATCAACAACTCGAAGTTTACCAACACCCATTGCAGCTAAACGTGATGTAATTGGATTACCAAGACCACCTACACCAACAACACAGACCGTTGAATTTTTTAATTTTAATTGTCCTTCATAACCAATCTGTTCTAGCATGACTTGTCTAGAAAATCTATCAAGTTCTTTCTCAGAAAGATCAGAACCTCCAGCTACAGCTGGAAGTATGTAAATTTCATCACCATCATTTAGAGGTGTATCAATTCCATCAGAAAATGCTGCATTCTTTCCATTAACGTAAATATTAATCAGTGAACGTGGTGATCCGTCTGCTTCCAATACTTTCCTCTTAAAGTCATCACCCATACTTTCTGAAATTTCTTCAAAAGCCTCTTTTAGTGTAGAAATGTCAAGTTCTGTCTTTTTTTCGCCTCCACCTCCATTGAGAACTGATGGAATTGTAAAAGTAATCTTTGCCATTATACAATCATCCTATCACTGCTGAAATTTTTGCAACATCAGCTTGCATTACTTG
>PYIL01027651.1_pt1 | contig 12829 bp, 10 predicted proteins | sample 3578041 | NCBI WGS metagenome assembly PYIL01 (sample SAMN08408023, study PRJNA431606) | Marine metagenome isolate SA_KN192-05_S13_150m, whole genome shotgun... | biome: marine; feature: oceanic pelagic zone; material: water; isolation source: 150 m water sample, 0.2-0.8 um fraction ... | reverse complement strand
GTAATTTTTCGCCAACATGCTTCAGCTTCATTCCTTCTATATTGCACAGCATTAGGAAGTTTGTGATATGGATCCGCCCTTAAATTAATAAGCTCTTCAGTGGTTTCTGCCCATTCTTGTGCCACAAATAAAGCTCTATCAGGCGTCATATTTGGGCTTCTCTTTAATATCCTAGGAGTCAACTCTTCTATAGAGGAGTATGATTGAAAAGCCGGTACTTGTTTTTGTTGCTCTATCCAGCGACGATAATTATTGGGTGCATTACTAGGGCTCGACTCTTTTAAACCAAAACCCTCTATATTTACCAAATGGCTGACCTTTTCAGGCGCAATACCAGCATATAAAGAGGCAATATTAGCTCCCATACTATGCCCAATTAGCATTGCAGGCTTATCACTAGAATAGAACTGTATCATTTCATCTAGATCAGCCAAGTAATCAGGAAACCAATAATTACTTCTAATATGTTGTGATTTTCCAAATCCACGTAAATCCGGCGCAATTATTCTCCAGTTTGACTTAAGCGCATCAACAACAAATTGAAATGTTGAGCCAGTATCGGCCCATCCATGCAAATAAAATAAAATGGGATCATTCTCTTCACCCCAAATTCTAAAATGATGATTAACATCTCTTATCTTATGAAAATCAGATCTTCCAATCCTTATTGGTTTGTATGTTTTCAAATTATTACCTAAGGAACAAGTATGGTTGATCCTGTAGTTTTTCGAGACTCCAGATCCTTGTGTGCCTGAGCAGCATCCTTAAGCGCATAACGTTGATTAATATTTATCTTAATTACACCTTTAACGACAAGATCAAAAAGTTCTTTAGAGGCATTGAGTAATTTCTCTCGAGTATTAATAAAATCAGCCAATATTGGTCTCGTCACATACAATGAATGACGCGAGGCAAGCTCAGAAGGTGGAAATGGATCTACAGGACCCGAAGCATTGCCAAAAGTAACCATTACTCCATGAGGCCGTAAAGAATTCAAGGAGGCAAAGAACGTATCACGCCCAATAGAATCATAAACAGCAGCTACGCCTTCACCATTAGTATAAATTAACACCTTCTCGGCAATATCGTCATCAGCCATAATAATATGATTGCATCCATGAGATTTAGCTAGCTCAGCTTTTTCTTCTGTGCTGACAACCCCAATAATATTTGCACCAAGATGACTTGCCCATTGACAAGCTATGAGACCAACACCGCCAGCAGCTGCATGCAATAATATATTGTCACCTGACTGAACTTTATAACTCTTCCTAAGCAAATACCATGCAGTCAATCCTTTTAAGAATAAAGCAGCTGCCTGATCATCCTCGATATCATTTGGAATTGGAACGAGTTGACCTGCATCAAAGTTTCTTCTATCTGAATAAGAGTCTGTTGGTCTGCCCGTATAAACTACCCTATCGCCAACTTTAACCGCAGTCACATCCTCCGCAACTGCTTCCACTACACCAGCAGCCTCGCTCCCTAAACCAGTTGGCAAAGGCATAGGATACAATCCAGACCTATGATATGTATCAATAAAATTTAAACCTATTGCACTGTGACAAATTCTTGCTTCACCAGATTGTAGATCATTTAATTCAACCTCTTCGTAATTTAAAACCTCTGGTCCTCCATACTCTTTAATTCTAATCGCATTTGTTTTCATACTACTTTTCCATGGTTAAAATAAATAAGAATAACTAAGCTTTACCGAAAATACTAAAAATATATGATAAATATTTGCATGACTGAATAGGTTCTGATGAGATTGGAGAAATCTTTTGATACAAGGAGAAAAATATGGGACGTCTTCAAAATAAGATTGCATTAATTACAGGTGCAGCCCAAGGAATTGGATTAGCTACAGCAAAATTATTCGTAAAAGAAGGTGCAAAAGTCTTATTAACCGATATCAATGATGAAACAGCACTTCATCAATCAAAAAAAATTAACACAAAATACCCAGATCAGACACGGGCTATAAAACATGATGTAACCTCTATTGATGACTGGAAAAATGCTGTTGACTTCATCAAAACGGAATTTGGGGGCGTCAATATTCTAGTTAATAATGCAGGTATCATGGCTGTGGGTACAATTGAAGATGAAGATTATGATCAATGGAAACGAGTCCATAATATAGATCTAGATAGTGTTTTTCTCGGATGCAAATACACAATACCTAAAATGAAGGAACAAAAAGGTGGCTCTATAATTAATATCTCATCAATATCTGGAATAATCGCTGGACATAATCTAGCTGCTTATAATTCAGCCAAAGCTGCTGTAAGACATCTAAGCAAATCAGTTGCTATACATTGCGCAAAAGATCAAAATGATATCCGATGCAATTCAATACACCCTGTATTCATTGATACTCAATTATTGGATGGATTGTATAAAAAATTAGGAAAAGAAGCGGCCATAGAAAAATTATCCCGGCAAATTCCTATGGGAAAAATTGGAGAAACAAAAGATGTCGCCTACGCCATTCTATATTTGGCTTCAGATGAATCTAAATTTGTAACTGGTACTGAAATTAGAATAGACGGCGGAATAAGCGCAATATAAAACTTACATTTATGGCATCAAATAAAGACATCATAATAATAGGTGCCGGTCACTCTGCTGGTCAGGCAATTATCTCTCTCAAGCAAAAGAAATATTTAGGAAAGATTACTGTGATTGGTGATGAACCTTGGTATCCATATCAAAGACCACCTTTATCAAAATCCTTTCTAAGTGGAGATATTAGTCGTGAAAGACTGTATGTGAAACCCGCTCAATATTTTGACGACCTAAATATAGATTTTCAATTCAACACTCATGTAGAACGAATAATTCCTGAAAAAAATATTGTACAAACCAAAGACTGCGATTTTTCTTTTGGCAAATTAATTATCTCGACTGGAGCGCGCCCTAGAGAACTGAATATTAATGGAACATCACTAAAAAATATCTTCTATCTAAGAAAAATTAATGATGCTGAAAACATTAGATCTTCACTAAAGAAAAATAAATCAATTGTCATCATAGGTGCCGGATACATAGGTCTTGAAGTGGCTGCAATTGCAATTAAATTTGGCATGAATGTTACTGTAATTGAGGCACAGGATCGAGTAATGAATCGCGTAGTTTCAAAAGAAATATCAGACTTTTATGAAACAGAGCATAAAGAAAATGGTGTTAAATTTATATTTAACAAAGAAGTGATCTCGTTTGAAGGAGATAAGAGTGTAGAGCAAGTTGTTCTCTCCGATCAGAAATGTATTAAAACTGATATTGTACTAATTGGAATTGGAGCCATACCCAATACAGAAATTACCAACCACACAAAAATAAAAACAGATGATGGTATTGTGATTGATAATAAATGTTGTACTGAAGAAGAGGATATTTATGCAATTGGGGATTGCACAAGTCATTGGAGCAGCATATTTAATAAGAATATCCGTTTGGAGTCCGTCCAAAATGCTCTCGATCAAGCTAAAATTGCTGTCAATAATATATGCGGTATAAATAGTATATATAATACGGTTCCATGGTTTTGGTCGGATCAATATAAATTAAAATTACAGATTGCAGGAATCTCTGAAGGCTACGATAAAACTATTATCAGAGGTGATAAGGAGAAAAAATCATTTTCATGCCTTTATTTAAAAAACAAAATATTGATCGCTATTGATGCCATTAATAACCCAAAAGACTTTATACAATCAAAAAAAATAATTGCAGAAAAAATACCGCTCAAATTAGACAAGCTAAACGATTCTAAGATTGAATTAAAAGATTTAACCTAAATACAATAAAATTTCATGAAAAAGATTTGCTCATGGTCAGGACCAAGAAATGTATCCACTGCCTTTATGTACAGTTTCGCTCAACGTGAAGACACTATAGTCGTTGATGAGCCACTATATGGGCACTATCTAAGAATAAGTGGCGCGAAGCATCCTGGGCATCATGAAATTATGCAAAAAATTAATTGTGACGGAAATGAAGTCATGGAAATTCTAATGGCACAAAAAAGCCCGCATCATAAGATATTATTTTTGAAGCAAATGTCCCATCATCTCCAAAGAATAAATAGAGATTTTTTATTAGAAACAGACAATATTTTTCTCATTCGTGACCCAAAAGAAGTGCTTCCTTCTCTAACGAAACAACTGCCGAATGCCTCAATTAGGGATACAGGTCTAGACCTCCAGTGGCAACTCTTTCAAGAATTATGCTCAGCTGGAAAAAGTCCTGTTGTTATCGACAGTAAAGAATTATTGATTAATCCAAAAAATATTCTAATTCAATTATGCGAACACCTATCAATACCATTCTTAAAAGAAATGCTAAGTTGGGAGCCTGGGTCAATAAAGGAAGATGGTATGTGGGCCAAGTACTGGTATCAAGAAGTCCATAGATCTAATGGGTTTATACCCTATAAACCCAAGCCTGATTTATCTGTAGAATTATTATCACTTTTTAATGAATGTCGACCTTACTATGATAATCTATTTGAGCACGCATTAACCGCAACCCACAATGAATAAAATTATGATACTTGACCCAAGAAATAAAGAAATATTTATACATATCAACGGCGCGCTTGTTCCTAGGGAGCAAGCCAAAATCTCAGTATTTGACAGCGCAGTGCAAGGAGGGGATGCAGTTTGGGAAGGTTTAAGAGTATACAAAGGTAAAATTGCTGCACTTAACGAACATTTAGAAAGACTGCAAGATTCTGCCAAAACGTTGGCTTTTTCGTCTATACCTGATAATAAAGAAGTGAAAAAAGCAATATTTGAAACCCTTGAAGCAAATCAAATGTGGGATGAAACTCACATTCGACTTACTTTAACAAGGGGCGAAAAAATTACATCTGGAATGAATCCAAAACTCAATCAATCTGGGTGCTCATTGATTGTTCTGGCTGAATGGAAACCACCAGTATACGGAAATAATGGGATAAAAGTTATCACCTCTTCTGTGAGGAGAAATACTCCAGAATGCTTAGACTCAAAGATACATCACAATAATCTTCTTAATAATATATTGGCAACTATTGAAGCAAATGTTGCTGGTGCTGAGAGTGCAATAATGCTTGATGTAAATGGATTCATTTCTGAAACTAACGATACTAATTTATTTATTGTCAAAGACAATTCAATATATACGCCCTATGCTAAAAGTTGTTTGCCCGGTATAACAAGAAAAATGATTTTAGATATTGCCAGTGAAAAAGAAATCGATAACCACGAAAAAGACCTCTCTCTAACTGAACTCTATACAGCAGACGAAGCATTTACATCTGGCACGATGGGAGAATTAACACCTATTATTGAGGCTGATGGGAGAATTATTGGCAAAGGAAAAGCTGGAGATACAACCAAAAAAATGCAAAAGTATCACTTAGAATATGCATACAAAAATGGTGCAGAATTGCCGTTTAATATCAGTAAATAAAATTAAGATTTAAAATAATTCTCAAGATATTCATCAAAAGATAATTCATCCGATGACTCCATGTGAGACTGTCTTTGAAGTGAAGCGCTCGCTTCAGCCCTAAAAAGATTATTCTTTGAAGCGTCAAGTGGCATAAGGCTTGAAAAGTAATCCTTGCGCTCTTTTGAGAGCATTAACCCATATTCTGAAAAGCTTAACCCTGAATCATTTAATTCCGACAAAAGCCTTGCTGAGGGAGTTCTTTCTGGATCTTTAATAAGCTCAATTTGTGCCTCAACTGCTCTCACGTATCCCGAACAATTCTTTTCTTGGTCAATCGAATAAGCTACTTGCAAAATACCTTTCATAAGATCTAAAGCCCAATCCTTTAGTGTAATTTCTTTTTTTTCTAAAGTAAGAGAGAAATTTGGCTTACGGCCATAATTTGCCGTGTTAGTATGATTTTCCATCGACTCTTTGCTGGTTGATTGATCAATCAATGGGCTATCTTCTAATAAGCAAAATATCAAAAAAGTTTCAACAAACCGCATTGTTTCCTGACTGATTCCAACTGGGTCAAAAACATTAAGATCAAGAGATCTAATTTCAACGTACTCTACCCCACCTCGATCAAGCGCCGTGGTTGGCCTTTCCCCAGAAGCTGCAACTCTTTTCGGTCGCACAGGACTATAATATTCATTCTCGATCTGTAATTTATTTAATGAAAGTTGTTGATATGCATTATTTTTTCTCAAACCAAACTCAGCATAAGAATCCTCTGGTGCTGATATGGCAGCTTTTAAATCTCTAACATAATGATCTAGGTTATTCAGTGAGATATTGATATTCGATTGCACGGTACTTGTATATCCTAAATCACTCATGCGCAATGAAGTTCCATAAGGCTGATAAAAAGTATTGTTATCCAATAAAGGCATGCCTAATGAGTTTTCTTCGATGAAAGATTTGCATATTGCAGGTGAAGCGCCAAATAAATACAAAATTAGCCAACCATACCTTTTAACATTCCTAATCATCGACATATAACTGGCAGAACGAAATGAGGTTAACTGATCATTGTTTTTTTCAATATCCTGAAAAACTGGCCAAAAATCATTAGGTAAAGAATAATTAAAATGTATGCCGGCAATAGCCTGCATATTTCTGCCATATCTTAAGCCCAAACCATTACGATAGATTGTTTTCATGGTGCCAACATTTGAAGTGCCATACCTTGCTAAAGGTATTTCATTATTACGATTTAACCTGCAAGGCATACTGGCAACCCACAAGAACTCTTCATCAATATGGTCATAAGTAAATTGATGGATATCGCAGAGTAAACTCATCACTTCCCAAGTATTAGAAAAAGCAGGAGTCACAAATTCCAATAATGCTTCTGAGAAATCAGTAGTAATAAATTTATTTGTTAGAGCTGATCCAAGCTTGTCTGGATGGCCGCTTAATGATAAGTCTCCATCTTTTGTTACTCTAAGAGACTCTTTCTCGATACCTTTTATTCCACCACAGAATATATTTGGTTTTTCGCTAGTGGAAATCGACTCCAGTCTTTTTTCAAGAATCTTACCCATACCCGGTCATCTCCGATCAAAATACCCATTCTTATAGATGATTAATTCTATCATCTTTGGAATACATAAAATAATCACAAAAATTTTCTTATAAGGCTTCACTTGAGAAATAGAAAATGATTAAATTGAGTCTCATTAATGAACTATAGGATATGACAGTCATCCCTTAACGAAAAACTGTCATAAAAATGATATGAAATTTATTCTAAAAACATTATTTATAATCAGTATTCTCTTCACTGCCCCTATTTATGCAGAAATGAATTGTATTTATCCAGCAAAAGTTGATATCCCTAATGGCAGTATTAGTACAAAAGAAGAATTTACGGAAGGCTACCAAGCAGTTAGAAAGTGGGTAGAAAGCATGACTGAGTATATGGATTGCGTGGATGCAGACACAAACCAAATGATTGCTTTACTAAAAATAAATCAACAACATACGCAAGAAGCTGAAGAAACAATAATTGAACATCAGGATAAAAAATATAATGCTGCAGTGGAAGACCAACAGAAAGTAGCAGAACTGCTTAACATTCAAGTTAGAGCTTACAAGGCAGCACAAGAAAATAATTAAATTGTAATCAAGCATTTGTAATTGTGGTGATGTGGTTATTTTTTACTCAACTGTGATAACTAACTTACCTTAAAAACCCTTTAATTAATTATTTTCAGCACAAGGGATTAGACATGAATAAACCTGTTCGAGTTACAATAACTGGTGCTGCCGGTCAAATTGGCTACCAACTGGCATTTAGAATTGCTTCAGGCCAAATGTTAGGTAAAAATCAACCAATTATCTTACAGTTACTTGAAATTACACCCGCATTGACTGCCCTAAAAGGTGTAGTCATGGAACTTGAAGACTGTGCTTTCCCAACACTCAACAATGTTATCGCAACAGATGATGCAAATACCGCATTTAAAAATAGCGACTATGGATTATTGGTAGGTGCTATGCCAAGAGGACCAGGGATGGAAAGAAAAGATTTATTGGAAGCAAACGCCAAAATATTCACACAACAAGGTAAAGCCATTAACGATCATGCCAATAAAAATATACGTGTTTTAGTGGTAGGAAATCCTGCAAATACGAATGCTTTAATCGCAAGTTCTAATGCACCAGATATCAGCTCAGAGAATTTTACTGCTATGACTAGATTAGATCATAATCGAGCTAAAGCTTATATATCTAAAAAGATTGGCGTAACAAGTAACGATATTTTAAAAATGACAATATGGGGAAATCATTCGGCTACGCAATATCCCGATATTGATCATGTGCTTTGCGAAGGGCAACCAATCGTTGGTAAAGTAACCCAAGAATGGTTAGAGAGTGATTTTATACCAACTATCCAACAACGCGGTGCAGAAATAATCAAAGCTCGCGGCGCATCTTCGGCTGCTTCGGCTGCTTCGGCTGCCATAGACCATATGCATAACTGGGTAAATGGAACACCTAAAGATGATTGGGTAAGTATGGGCATACCATCAGATGGAAGTTATGATATATCTCCAGGCATAGTTTATTCTTTCCCAGTGCGATGCAATAAAGGAAAGTATCAGATTGTTCATGATCTTAAATTGAGTGAATTCAGTAAAAAACGAATGCAAATTACTGAACAAGAATTAAGAGAAGAACGAAAAGCAATTGAGGATTTACTCTAATTTTTAAGAAACTTAACCGTTCAGTGCGAAGTTAAATTTAAGCCATTCATCATTTCTATTGAATAATGATTGATATATCATAGACTCAATTCTTAAGCACATATTAAATATATACGGAGTCTTTCATGCCTGAAATCATAGTCGATTTATTCTGGTTACTGGCATTCATATTTATTGTTTTATTTGTTGCCTACCACAGAATAAATCTGATGGTTTCATCCCTAATTATCACAACCTCAACGTATTTATATACGTCTTTTGGCGACGGTAATTTTATTTGGAATATGACCTTATGGTTGATCGCTGGAGCTCTTCTTACTATAAATATAGTGCCAATCAGGAGATCCAGAATCTCCAAACCACTGCTCGATATTTACCGAAAAATGGTTCCTAAAATGTCCAGCACTGAAAGGGAGGCTCTTGAAGCTGGGAATGTTTGGTGGGACGGCGAATTATTTTCAGGTATGCCAAATTGGGATGTTTTAATGTCAATGCCAAGTCCGACACTATCTGCCGATGAAAAAACTTTCCTTGATGGACCCTGCGAAGAACTATGTTCCATGCTTGATGACTGGGAGATCTCACATGTAAACGGAGATCTTTCTGAAGAAATATGGAAATTCATAAAAAAACATAAATTCTTCGCTATGATCATTCCAAAAAAATATGGTGGCCTTGAATTTTCTTCTTATGCCAATGCAATGGTGATAACAAAATTAGCAAGCAGGAGCGCAGTTGTTTCATCAACTGTCGGTGTCCCAAATTCACTAGGACCAGGTGAATTGCTAATGCATTATGGAACTGAAGAACAAAAAGAACATTATCTACCAGGATTAGCATCTGGAGAAGAAATACCTTGTTTTGCATTAACCTCACCTGAGGCCGGCTCTGACGCTTCAGCAATAATTGATTCTGGAATCATCTGTAAAGATCAATGGAATAATGAAGAAATAATTGGTATTCGACTAAATTGGGACAAACGTTATATAACACTTGCTCCAGTGGCCACAGTGCTTGGCTTAGCTTTTAAACTTCACGACCCAGATCATCTTATAGGCGATGCAGATGAATATGGAATTACTGCGGCACTGATCCCAACAAATACTCCTGGTGTATCTTTTGGTCGTCGACACTACCCAATGAATATACCTTTTCAGAACGGACCTACAAGTGGTCAAGATGTTTTTGTTCCTCTTGATTACATTATCGGCGGAAAAGATATGGCTGGTAAAGGTTGGAAAATGTTGGTGGAATGCCTTTCAGTAGGTAGAGCTATTACATTGCCATCAAGTGCAGCAGGCGGAGGTCAAGCTGCGGCATATGCTTCTGGGGCATATACACAAATAAGAAAGCAATTCAATCTACCGATCTCTGAATTTGATGGCATTAAGGAAGCATTAGCTAGGATAGCTGGTTATGCATACACAATGAATTCAGCAATCTCAGTTACATCCGGGGCCATTGACGAGGGAGAAAAACCTGCCGTTCCATCGGCTATCCTTAAATATCACTGTACAGAAATGGGACGAAAAGTGGCAAATGATGCAATGGATGTTCATGGCGGTAAAGCAGTAATGATGGGACCAAAAAACTATATAGGTCGAAGTTTTATGGCTACTCCAATAGCCATAACGGTTGAAGGTGCAAATATATTAACTCGCAGTCTAATTATATTTGGTCAAGGGGCAGTTAGATGCCACCCCTTTGTTCTAAAGGAACTTGAAGCCGCTGAAGAAAAAGATCAAAAAAAGGGCTTAAAGAACTTTGATAAAGCTTTATTTGCTCATATTGGATATGCGATTAGTAATTTATCAAGATCATTGATTCTTGCAATAACACAGGCTAAATACAGCAAGTCTCCTGTAAACACCATTACAAAACGTTATTATCAACATATCAATAGATACAGTGCGGCTTTTGCGGTGGCCTCTGATTTTGCCATGCTCTCACTTGGCGGAGAACTCAAAAAAAAGGAACTTTTATCTGCAAGACTTGGAGATGTGCTTAGCTCAATATATTTAGCCTCAACAGTTCTAAAACATTACGAGAACCAAGGTTGCAAATCAGAAGACCTACCTTTGGTTGAGTGGTCAGTAAGAACTCAAATGTATGAGGCGCAAGAAAAACTTCATAATTTCCTGAATAATATGCCAAATAGAATACTGGCGTTCTTTCTAAGGTGTAATATTTTCCCACGAGGTCGCTCCTACTCCCCTCCATCTGATATATTAACCAAGAAAGTAGCAAGTCTAATTACCGCGACAAGTAAAAGTCGTGATCGGCTCAGTGAATTTGCATATACAACTCTTGAGCCGGGAAATCCATTAGGACTGCTTCAAGAAGCACTTTTGCTATCAGAAGATGCTGCGCTTATAGAAGCAAAACTTAATCAAGCAAGAAAAGATGGAATAATTCAAAGCAGTTATCTCGGGCATCAAATCGAAGAAGCAAAAAAACAAGGATTACTGAATACACAAGAGATAGAAAAAATTAAATTAGTTCACCAAAAAGTTTCCGACTTATTATCTGTGGATGATTTTTCACAGAATGAGTTTGGTAAAAAACAATAAATGTAACCACTACTTGGATTGGAGAAGAAATTGATCAAAAGAAACTACATCTTACTTATACCTTTACTAACTATGATAGCGTCATGCAATCAAAATAAAGAAAATAATCAAGTAGCCGTTGAGAACAATGAATTCGTAGCATCGGCTCCAAAAATACAACGAAATGTTGCGCCAGAAAATGCTGTGGTTTATTTTATTACGCCAAGTCCAAACGCAGTGGTATCAAGCCCAGTAAAGGTGGAATTTGGTGTAACTGCAATGGAGATAGTTCCTTCAGGACAAAATACGCCATTAACAGGTCATCATCATATTATTATTGACGCAGATCTTCCGGATATGAATTTCCCAATTCCTGCTGATGAAAACTACATACATTTTGGTGATGGAAGCTCAGAAACAACTCTAAATCTAGATAAAGGAGATCATACATTGCAATTACTCATAGGCGATTATCTTCATATACCGCATAATCCTCCTGTGTATTCAGATAAAATTACCATTACTGTAGAATAAACTAAACCTGATTTTTATATTTAAATTATATAATAATGAAAAAAACTAACACACCAATTGGAATTAGCGGTCTTGCTGCATACATACCACCATATCGAGTATGGTTAAATGATTGGTGTGAATGGACCAATAATCAATGGCCGAAAATTAGGGAAGTAGTCGGTCGAAGTTTTAGACTGCGTGGCAACCATCAAAGTGTCTATACAATGGCTGCAACAGCTGTTATACGATTAATTGACCAATACGATATTGATCCCAGCAAGATTAAGTTTCTTGCTTTGGGCACCGAATCCAGTACAGATAATTCTGCTGGAGCTATCATAATTAAAGGCATGGTTAATCAAGCACTCATCTCAAAAAATAAAACTCCAATTCAAAGAAACTGTGAAGTGCCAGAGTTTAAACATGCTTGCTTAGGAGGAGTTTATGCCATGAAAGGCGCGATAAGACACATCGCATTTGATGGCGTAGGAAGTCAGGCAATAGTAGTTTGCTCAGACATCGCTGAATACCAAATTGGAAGTAGCGGTGAACCAACACAAGGTGCAGGTGCTGTGGCAATGCTAATTGAAGAGAACCCAAAACTTGTTGAAGTAGATCTCAAAAATTCGGGCTCAGCCTCAGATTACCGAATTCTTGATTTCAGAAAACCAATGATTCGTTTTTGCAGACAAGAAAGAAATCTCAAACAGCAAGTACAAGATTTTCCTGTTTTTAATGGTAAATATTCAACCACGTGTTACCTGGATGAAACACTGCATGCTCTAGATGACATGTACAATATAAGAGATTTAGATCCTATCAGCTACCTCCGATCGTTAAAAACTGTATTTATGCATCGCCCTTATCGAAAGATGCCAGAAACTGGGTTTGCCATTGCTTATCTTTTTGCACTTGCTAAAGGTAATGTCAACGATCAAGCTGAATTTAAATCTTATTGTTATGAAGCTGGTATTGATCCAATCAAGGCAACTGAAGAAATAAAGACATATTCTCCAGATCTTAAAGAATTAGCCAATCCAATCGACCTCAGTAAAGATGCCTATCCAT
>PYIL01136636.1_pt1 | contig 12831 bp, 16 predicted proteins | sample 3578041 | NCBI WGS metagenome assembly PYIL01 (sample SAMN08408023, study PRJNA431606) | Marine metagenome isolate SA_KN192-05_S13_150m, whole genome shotgun... | biome: marine; feature: oceanic pelagic zone; material: water; isolation source: 150 m water sample, 0.2-0.8 um fraction ... | reverse complement strand
TAAAAGAAGCAAAAAATATATTAAGTACCAATGGGTTACTTGCTTTAGAGATAGACACTAGGTCCGGAGATAAACTAAAAGAACTTACCATAGATTACACAAATGTAGAAATTGTATGTGACTTAACAGGAAGAGATAGATATGTTTTTGCAACAAAATGATTTGAGTTTAGCTGTTGATGCAATAGAAAAAGATGAAATAATAGGACTACCAACTGAGACGGTCTATGGTTTAGCAGTCAATCCATATTCTTCGAGTGCAGTCAAGAAGCTTTTTGCTTTGAAAGAAAGAGATGAAACAAAGCCTGTGTCATTATTGGTAGACTCTTATGCAACATTTTGTAATTTAGATATTGTTAGCGATTATGGTGAAGTGTTGCCTTTATACTGGCCAGGTCCACTTACAGTAATTGTAGAAACTAATGAGGAATTTGCCCACGGTGTTGGAACAAGGGGTCCATTGAGTATTGGGGTTAGAGTTCCTGACCACAAAACAGCAGTATCTTTATTAAAAGTAACAGGCCCGCTTGCTGTAACTAGTGCAAATCGTTCTGGAGAAAAAGAAGCAAAATCCCATATTGAGGCTGAAAGTATCTTTAAGAAGAGTCTTCCCTTTTACATTGAAGGAGATTCAATCCTGAAAGAGGCTTCTACTGTAGTAGATTTAAGAATATCAGGTGGAAAAATATTAAGACAGGGCTCTTTACTCTGGCCACCAAGTTACTGTTAATATATAGTTATGAGTAAAGGCGCATCTCAAAAAAATCTAAAGGAAATAGATAATACTATTGCATCTTTGATAGAGAAAGACTTAGAAAGACAAAATTCACATATACATTTAATTGCTTCTGAAAATTTTGCCTCTAAAGCCGTTATGGAAGCTTCAGGCTCCGTACTTACTAATAAGTATTCAGAAGGGTTTCCTGGAAGAAGATATTATGAAGGTTGTCAGGTTGTAGACGAAATAGAGCAACTTGCTATAGATAGAGCTTGTGATCTATTTGGATCTGAGCATGCAAATGTACAGCCTCATTCTGGTTCTTCAGCAAACCTGGCTGTATATCTTGCACTAATCAACCCTGGAGATACAGTGCTGGGTATGTCATTAGACCAAGGGGGGCATTTAACCCATGGTTCAGCAGTTAACTTTTCTGGAATATTGTATAATTTTATTTCTTATGGTTTAGATGAAGAGACAGAACTAATTGATATGGATAGTGTCGAAAAATTAGCAATTAAGCATAAACCAAAAATAATAATGGCAGGCTACTCATCTTACTCTCAGAATTTGGAGTACAAAAGATTCAGAGAAATTGCTGACAAAGTAGGAGCATATTTAATAGTAGATGCTGCTCACTTCATTGGTTTAGTTGCAGGGAAAGTAGTTGAAAACCCTACTCCATATGCAGATATCGTTACCGCTACTACTCACAAAGCATTGAGAGGTCCAAGGGGAGGTCTTATTTTATGTAAAGAAGAGTTTAGTAAGGTAATAGATAAGAATATTTTCCCTGGGGCACAAGGTGGTGCACTAAATAATCAAATAGCCGCTAAAGCAGTTTGTTTTGCAGAAGCTCAGACCAAAGAGTACGAAGCTTATGCAAAACAAATATTAAAAAATGCTCAGGCCCTATCTGTTTCATTTTCTAATGAAGGGTTGAGAGTAGTAAGTGGGGGGACTGAGAATCATCTTGTTTTAGTTGATACTAGAAGCGTAGATGATCAACTTACTGGCAAAGATGCAGGGATTTTGTTAGACCAGGTTGGAATAACGTTAAACAGAAATGCTGTTCCATTTGACCCTCGTTCTCCATTTATAACATCAGGGATAAGAATGGGGACACCCCCAGCAACTACTTGTGGGATGAAAGAGAATGAAATGACATTGGTAGGTCGTTTGATTTCAGATACTTTAAAGAATAGAGAAGATGCTAAAAAAGTTTCAGATCTAAAAGAAGAAATTCATAATTTAGCCCTAAGCTTCCAACCATATGGGAAATAAAAAGAAAAATAAACAGTTATTTGAAGTTAATTCAAAAAAAGAAAATATATCCGGCTGGGTGCTAACTACTTCCTTTGGTTCTTCTGTTATTAGTGGTTTGTTGGTTGGCCTCTTGGTCGAATACTTTGTTGAGATCAATCCTTACGGAGTGATTATTGGAATTATCTTAGGCTCTATTAATGGATATTATAGACTTTGGGTTTACTCAAAAAGGTTATCAGATGAACGTAGAAGTTAAATTAGTGTATAGGATGCTTAAGAGGTCAGTCCCTCTTTATGTTGTTGTTTTATTTTTTTCCTATCTAAAATCAGATCAGGCATTTATTACTTCTCTAATTGCTAGCTTTACGGTCACATTTATATTTCTACTTAATGCCTATACACAATCTTATACTGCAGCAATCTCGATAAAGTTATATTATTTTTCTTCTCTATTTGGTTACTTCATCCGTGTGGGGCTTTCCATACTTATCTTGGTTTTGTTTAACATTGCATATCCTATGGATTTGGTAGTCTTAACTTTGAGCGTAAGTGTTTTGTTCCTAGGAATGCTTGGAATAGAAGCTTTTATGCTTTTAAAGAAAGATAGAGATTTGGATTGGATTGAATGATAGTAGCAGCTGAATCATGTGATATTATCAATGGGATTGTCTGTACCCCTACAAGTGTAAATGAACTTTTTGTTTTCAAACCTATTTTCTACATTGGAGAAATGGGAATTAGCAGGACGCACTTCTTAATTATTTTTGCAGCACTTCTTGTAGTAGCATTTTTATTTTTTGGATTAAGAAAAAAATCTGTAATTCCTTCACGTATTCAATCAATGGTTGAGTCCTTGGTCACCTTAGTTAGGGAGGATATAGCAATGAGTGTGATAGGGAAAGGAGGAGAGGCTTATGTTCCATACCTGCTTTCAATCTTTTTGTTTATTCTTGTAGGTAACCTTTTTGAAGTTACTCCTCTTATTAATTTTCCGATTACTTCCCGTATAGCAATACCTTTGTTTTTGTCTCTAATAACCTATGTCCTTTTCCTTGTTGCAGGGATAAGAAAGCAAGGAAAAGAGTATTTTACCCATTTGCTTTGGCCCCCAGGACTTCCTGTAGCATTAAAGCCCTTAGTCGGTTTCATTGAGTTTGTATCTACATTAGTAGTTCGTCCAGTCAGTTTAGCCATTCGACTATTCGCAAATCTCGTAGCGGGACACTTAATGTTAAGTTTGCTATTAGTTTCAGGTTACTTTTTTATATACCAAAATGGGGTATGGCCTGTACCTGGGAAGATTCCAATAGGTCTTGCATGGTATACATTTGGTTTGGCTATTTATGGATTTGAGATAGTAGTTTCAATATTACAAGCATATATTTTTACGCTCTTGTCAGCAGTGTATATACAAACATCATTGCATCCGGAGCATTAAATAAAAGAAAAAAAATAGGAGGATAAATTATGGAGGAAGCAGCAGCTGAGATAGTTGTAAAAGGTTATGCCTTAATCGGTTATGGAGCAGCAGCAATTGGTCCCGGTGTTGGTATCGGAATCATAGTTGGTAATGCAGTTCAAGCTATGGCACGCCAGCCTGAAGCAGCAGGTATGGTAAGGACTACTATGTTCTTAGGTATAGCTTTTACAGAAGCATTAGCACTAATTGGTTTCGTCTTGTTCTTCTTGGTCTAGGAGTTAAAGATGAATATAAATATAGTTAATTTATTTGCAGAAGCTGAAGAGAGCTCATCAGGTTTAGAGTTGCTTTTACCGGCAACCTCTGAGCTTATTGCAGGAATTTTCGCTTTCGGTATTGTTTTCTTTTTCGTTTGGAAATGGGCATTACCCGCATTAAGTGAAACACTTGATGAACGATCAAATGAGATAGAAGGACAAATTTCTGAAGCAAAAAATACTAAATGGGAAGCTGACAAGACTAAGCAAGAGTATGAGAAACTTGTTTCCAATGCTGATAATGAGGTCAAAAAGATCCTTGATGAAGGAAAAGCTACTGCAGAGAAGCTAAAGGAAGGTATTTTGGAAGAAGCAAGACAAGAAGCTTCTGAAATAGTATCAAAAGCACGCTCAGATAGCGAAGCTGAAAAAGAGAGAATTGCTAGTGAGATAAAGTCTGAGGTAGCAGATTTGTCCCTTGCAATTTCAGAAAAAGTCGCTTCTTCTATGTCTAAAGAAGACCAAGAGAAGTTAATTGATGAGTTCATCAAAGATATGGAGTCTTCTGAATAATGAGTTCAAAAGCTTTTTCTAAAGGGATTGTTGAAATAATTGATTCATCAAAGAATAAAGATAGAGTTGAAAATGAGATCCTCTATGTTTTCGATACTTTATCAACTCACAAAGAAGCTCTTGATGTATTCAGAAATTTTGGCATGCCCCAGGAGAAAAAGATAGAAGCAATGAATAAATTACTCGGAAAAAGAGTAGACCCTATGACTTTAGATTTAATTGCTCTCACCATATCTCAAGGCTATGGAGACAACTTAAAAGATATTTCTCGACATGTTGCAGAATTTCTTGCAGAGAAAAGGGGAGCAGCTGTTGCAGAGGTTGTATCAGCTATTGAATTAGATGAAGATACTAAGAAAAATATAAAGAAAGTATTAAAGAAGAAATTTGGAAGAAACGTAGAGCTTAAAATGCAAATCGATGAAGATGTATTAGGAGGATTAAGAGTTAGCGTTGGAGAACGTACTTTTGATGGCCTTGTTTCTACACGACTCTCAGAAGTCAAATCAGTGTTAGGAGGTAGGTAAGAGATGAGTGATTTATCTTTAGATCCAAAGGAAATTACAAAGTCGTTACAAGACAGTCTTAAAGGCTGGGAAAAAGAAGTAAAAGATGATTTAGTTGGCCATGTTCGGACAATTGCAGATGGAGTTGCAAGAGTAGTTGGTCTTGAAGATGTTATGGCTTCCGAGTTGTTAGAATTTCCAGGTGGTTTAATTGGAGTTGCTTTAAACCTAGAGGAAGACTCAATTGGTGTTGTGTTAATGGGTGATGCAACTGGTGTTGAAGAAGGAATGCCTGTTAAACAGACCGGAAAAGTGTTATCAATTGGAGTAGGCGATGATTTCTTAGGTAGAGTTATAGACCCACTAGGAACCCCAATTGATGGGAAAGGACCAATTGAATATAGCGAAACGCGAAGACTTGAAGTCCAAGCCCCATCAGTGGTTGAGAGACAACCTGTATCTCAACCTCTTCAAACAGGAATAAAAGCTATTGATTCGATGATTCCTATAGGAAGAGGACAAAGAGAATTAATTATTGGTGATAGGCAAATTGGTAAAACAGCAGTGGCTATAGATACAATTATTAACCAAAAAGATACTGATGTGAAGTGTATATATGTTGCTATTGGTCAGAAGTCATCAACTGTTGCAGAAGTGATAGAAAAACTAGAAGAAAATGGTGTAATGGAGAAAACAGTTGTAGTTAATGCTCCTGCATCAGCAGCTGCAGCTCTTCAAATGTATGCCCCATATGCTGGATCTGCCATTGGTCAGCACTGGATGTATAACGGCGAACATGCATTGATAGTTTTTGATGATTTATCAAAGCAGGCAGATGCATATCGACAAATTTCTCTACTTCTCAGAAGACCTCCCGGAAGAGAGGCGTATCCAGGAGATGTATTTTATCTTCACTCACGGCTACTAGAAAGATGTGCAAAACTTTCTGATGAATTGGGGGGAGGCTCTCTTACTGGGCTTCCAATTATTGAGACAAAAGCAGGAGATGTATCTGCATTCATCCCTACTAATGTTATCTCAATTACTGATGGTCAAATATATCTAGAAAGTGAAGCTTTTTACTCTGGAATACGTCCAGCTGTAAATCCTGGTACCTCTGTATCACGTGTAGGTGGTGCAGCACAAACAAAAGCGATGAAGAAGGTTGCTGGTCCTTTAAGGATTAACTTGGCTCAGTTTAGGGAATTAGAAGCATTTGCTGAGTTTGGTTCTGACCTTGATGAAGCTTCTCAGGCTCAATTAGATAGAGGTAGAAGAGTTGTTGAAATGTTAAAGCAGCCACAATACCAGCCTGTTACCGTTGAAGACCAGGTCGTTACCTTATTTGCTGTAACAGAGGGATACTTTGATAAGGTACCTGTTGATGAGATTCCTGAGGCAGAGTCTGGACTTTTAGAGTACATAAGAACAAGACATGGTGATTTGTTAGAAAATATTAAGACCTCAGGTGATTTACCAGAAGATGGACTGAAGGATGCAGTAGTTGCATTTGTTAAGACTATTACTAAAGGAGATGATAGCTAAGTATGGCAAGTGCTGAATTACGAATAATTAATCGAAGAATCAAGAGTGTTAAATCAACAAAGAAAATTACTCGTGCGATGGAACTTATCGCTTCTTCCAGGATAGTTAAAGCTCAGCAGAGAATGGAGTCATCAAACTCCTACATAGAGGTGCTTGATGAAATTGTTCAAGAGCTTGTGAATCTTGGTAGTATTGGTCAAGATAATTTAGAACAGGAATCTAATAAGGTTGCTTTAATTGTAATTACTTCAGATAGAGGCTTAGCAGGTGCTTACAACTCTAATATATTGAAGCTGGCAGAGCAGAAGTATCAAGAGGTTGCAAGCAGCAATAAAGAAGTCGACCTCTATGCTATTGGAAAGAAAGCAAGTGGCTATTTTACTTATAGAAATATTGACCCCACAAGTAGTTATGAAGGCATTACAGATGAGCCAAAGTTTGAGAATGCATTTGAGGTCATGTCTTCAGTTATTGAATCTTATAACAATGGTGATCTAGCTGAAGTTCACATACTTTATACAAAATATGTTTCTGCACTGACACAAAATGCTATTGTAAAGCAGCTTCTACCTCTTGTGAAAGCAGAAGATAACTCAAATGAGCAAGAAGGAGAAAAGACAGGCGGGTATTCCTTCGAGCCTTCAGCAGAAGAAGTTTTAGAAGAGCTAATTCCAAAATATATGAATGCAACATTGTTTGGAGCGTTATTGAATAGCTCAACTTCTGAGCATGCATCGAGAATGAGAGCAATGAAAGCTGCTACAGAGAATGCTGAAGATTTAGTTAAGGTTTTAACAAGACAAAGTAATCAAGCAAGACAAGCGGAAATCACAACTGAGATTTCTGAGATTGTTGGTGGTGCAGAGGCACTTGCTGAATAGAAAGTTATAGAAAGGGTTAAAGATGAGTGAAGAAAAAGGAAGAGTTTCCAAAATTGCGGGACCAGTAGTTGATGTTGCTTTCCCCCTAGATGCATTGCCAGAGTTAAATTATGCATTAGAGGTAGATGTAACAATAGAAGGTCAAAGCAATACTATTATACTTGAAGTTGCACAACACCTAGGTGAAGGTAAAATTCGTGCTATTTCAATGCAGGGAACTGATGGTTTGCAAAGAGGAGCAGATGTAACAAATACTGGTGCTCCTATATCTGTTCCGGTTGGACCAGAAACACTTGGGCACATCTTTAATGTTTGGGGAGACGCTTTAGATGTAGATACCGATTCACTAAACATTAAAGAAAAGTGGCCAATTCATAGAACCCCTCCTCCTTTTGAAGAAGTTACTGCACAAAATGAAATGTTTGAAACTGGGATAAAGGTTATTGACTTACTAATGCCATATGTACAGGGTGGAAAGATTGGTTTATTCGGAGGTGCTGGTGTAGGAAAAACAGTTCTTATTCAAGAAATGATTAACAGAGTTGCTACTCACCATAGTGGTGTCTCTGTATTTGCTGGAGTTGGTGAAAGAACAAGAGAAGGTAATGACCTTTTTAGAGAGATGGAAGAGTCAGGAGTTATAGATAAAACTGCTCTTGTATTTGGACAAATGGATGAACCACCAGGAGTAAGATTAAGAGTTGCTCTTTCAGCTCTGACTATGGCTGAGTATTTTAGAGATGTAGAGCAACAAGATGTTCTGCTTTTCATTGACAATATCTTTCGTTTTAGTCAGGCAGGCTCAGAGGTTTCAACACTTTTAGGAAGGATGCCTTCAGCTGTTGGTTATCAGCCTACATTAGCTGATGAGATGGGTTTCCTTCAAGAGAGGATTACCTCATTAAAGGGGAGGTCTATTACATCTCTTCAGGCAGTTTATGTCCCTGCTGATGATATTACTGATCCAGCACCGCACACTGCTTTTGCTCACTTAGATGCTAGAACAGTACTATCTCGAGCAATTTCTGACCTAGGTATCTACCCTGCAGTAGACCCACTGGACTCTTCAAGTAGAATTCTTGATCCAAAAATAGTTGGAGATGAGCACTACACAACAGCACGTGAAGTTCAAAGAGTTCTTCAGAGATACAATGATTTACAAGATATCATTGCGATTCTTGGACTTGATGAATTATCTGAAGAAGACAAGTTAATTGTTGGAAGAGCTAGAAGAATACAGAGATTCCTATCACAGCCAATGTATGTTGCTGAACAGTTTACAGGAATTGAAGGAAAATTTGTTTCTATCAAGGATTCAGTTGAGGCATTCAATACTATATTGAGTGGAGACCTTGATGATATTCCTGAACAAGCATTTTATATGACAGGTGGCTTAGATGAAGTGCATGAAAAGGCAAAGGAGCTTCAGAGCTCTTCTGCATAAAGATGTTAGTAGAAATAGTAAGTCCTGAGCAGAGTTTCTTTTCTGGAGAAGCATCAATAGTTATATCAAGAACTCCCGATGGAGAGATTGGTATCCTTGAAGGCCATGAGCCAACTGTAGCTACTCTTGTTCCAGGTGGACTAACAGTAGATTCTAATGGAACAAGAACAAGTTATGCAATATCAGGTGGAGTTCTACAGATAACCGGAGAGAAAGTGCTTGTATTAGGAGAAGCTATTGAAGAGGTTGAAGGCAATCATGAAGATGCTGTTCAAAAAGGCTTAGAAATGGTTTCTACAGAAACTACAGAATAACTAGCAGTGAAGTCGCTTCTTGCATTCCACGCACATCCAGATGATGAAGTTATGGGAACTGGCGTAACATTAGCAAAATATTCAGATGAAGGAGTAAGGACAGTAGTCGTTACTGCTACAGATGGATCTGAAGGTGAAGTAAGAAACTATGACAATTCTGAAGAAATAAAATCCAAACTGGCAGAAGTAAGAAAGAAAGAACTAGAAGCAAGTTTAGATACATTAGGAGTTAGTGATTATGAATGGATGGGATACAAAGACTCTGGAATGATGGGGGAGGACTCTAATAAAGATCCTGAATGTTTTTGGCAGCAAGATTATTTTGGGCCAGTGGGGAAATTAGTTCATATAATTAGGAAATATAGACCTGAAGCCATAATCACATATGATCCTTTTGGCGGATACGGACACCCTGACCATATCCAAGTCAACAGAATAGGAACTGCAGCATTCTTCGCATCAGGAGATATAGATAAGTTTCCTTTAAATGAAAATGAAGAATTATGGATTCCTGAAAGATTATATTTTACCTCATGGTCAAAAGCAAGAATTCAAGCTAGAAGAGAGCAGATGTATAATGCAGGGCTTATAACCAAGGACGAACTCAATAAATATAAAAATATAGGTGTTAGTCAGGACGATATTGATGTTGAAGTAGATGGCAGGAAATATGTGCAGAAGAAAATTGATGCATGGAAATGTCATAGAACTCAGCTAGGAGATGACTGGTGGGCCTTTAATATTCCTGAGGACTATAGAGACGATTTTTTAGGAATAGAAAGTTTTATCTCAGTATTCAATAGGGGAAAATTTAAATCATCAACAGAGATAATTTAATTTATTCATAACTATTTATCCAGAACAGCTAGGATTTTCTTGAAATAATTTATAAATGGTGGAATGAAAAAAAGACCTTTTATTAATATAGTCCTCGCAATTTGGTTCCTCTATTTCTTTCTTGTCTCGATAAAGTTACTCGAGAAAGGAATTAAAACACTTGGTGCAGAATATACAGATCAATTATTTCAATCTGTCGAGAGTCCTTTTGCTGGCCTATTAGTAGGTATCTTGGCTACTGTTTTGGTTCAATCTTCATCAGTTACTACTGCAACAATAGTCGGCCTTGTTGGGAGTGGTTTATTAAGTTTGAATTATGCAATCCCAATGGTAATGGGAGCAAATATAGGGACTACTGTAACAAATACATTGGTTTCTTTTGGACATGTTAGAAGAGAGCAAGAGTTCAAAAGAGCTTTCGCAGCCTCTACGATGCATGACTTCTTTAATTTGATTGCAGTTTTAATTTTGTTCCCATTAGAGCTTGCTACAGGTTTTCTGAGAAAACTGGCCATAAGCACAACTGATATTATTGTATCAACAGGTTTCACAGTTACAAAACCAAGTAGCCCAATAAAAGCAGCCATCAAATCAGGATCAAACTTGATTGTGGACTCAATATCAAAAATTTCATTCATTGAGAATCTTCATATCCAGTCTGAAAGGATTTATGCAGGGCTATTAATCTCACTAGCAATACTATGTATTTTCTTTAGTTTGAAGAACATTGTTTCAAATATGAAATTACTGATGTTAAATAAGATTGAATTTGGTCTTGATAGAGCTTTAGCAAGAGGTGGGGGAGTATTTGCTATTGCAGTAGGAGCCCTTATCACATTTTCTGTTCAAAGCTCAAGCATTACGACCTCTATACTTGTTCCAATTGTAGGTTCAGGGATTCTGGCAATCGAGAATGCATTTCCAATAACACTAGGTGCAAATATCGGTACAACAATTACGGCTGTTTTAGCAAGTTTTGCAGTTGAAGGTACAGAAGGATTAACTATAGCCTTGTGTCATGTCTTTTTTAACTTAACAAGTGTTGCATTACTATATCCATTTAAAGCTTTGCGCAACTTTCCAATTAAGCTTGCTATGCTTTTAAGTTCAGCAACAGCGAGAAGAAAGTATATAGCAATTATTTATGTTTTAGTAACTTTTGTGTTTCTTCCACTTTTAGGGATAGTATTATTTAATTAAGGAGAAAAAATGAGTGATTATTCACTAGATTCAATTGATGCAAAATTAGCAGAGATGCTAACAAATAGTAGCCATATGTTTGACTTGTCAATGAACTGTTTATTAGGAGATACAAATTTAGATTCTGTAAAAGAAAATCTATACTCAACTGATAGCTTAATCAACGAACTTCACAAAGATGTTAGAAGAGAGCTGATAGTTCACTCTGCTGTAAATTCAAGAAAGCTTGATGTGCCACTGTTATTAGCTTATATGACTATGTCAAAAGACATAGAGAGGATAGGCGATTATTGCAAAAATATATTTGAAATTGCAGAGACTGGGAACTCTTTTACCAAAGGCGATGATCTTGACTATTTTCTTAGCGTAAGGGATAAAATTAGTGGTTTTATAGTTAGTCTTCAGACATGTCTTAGTTTAGATCAAGAATCTAAAGTTCAACAGCTAATAAATTCAGGAGCAGAACTTGGGAAAGAAATTGATCAGAAAATAACCAGCTTGTTGGAAAAGAAGCTGGAGGTAGAGTATCCAGTTGCTACTACTTTATTTTATAGATACCTGAAGAGAATTATCTTACATATAGTCAATGCTTCTACTGCTATAATCATGCCTACAGATCAGATTGACTATATAGACGAGTAAGCCTTGTTTAAGTAGAGACTTCCCAAGTTCCAAGAGACCTTATGAGCTTATCTAAATCTCCTTCTCCTTTAGAGGCTTTCGCAGCATCTATCTGACCGTGTACTTCTTCATTGTAAGTATCTCGTTCTATTTTTCGAAAAATTCCAACGGGGGTTGGACCGTAGGGGCCATGAGATAGCCTACTTAATGAGAAGGCTACGCTTGGATTTTCTTCCTGAATATCATGGACATAAATATCATCCGAACTTATATCAGCCTTATTAACAACTTCAGCTTTCCCATTCTTTATAGTAACTGCAAGTTCATCCTCTGCTCCAAAAGTAACTGGTTTCCCATGAATAAGATTTATTCTATTTGCAACCTTCCCCTCTTTAGTAGTTAATTGTTCAAATGCTTTGTCATTGAAAACATTGCAATTCTGGTAAATTTCTACAAATGCAGAACCTTTGTGGCTACTAGCTTCACGAAGGACATCTGCCGTTAAGTCTCTATCCATATCTATAGATCGTGCAACGAAACTTGCTTCTGCCCCAAGAGCTAGGCTCATTGGGTTAAGAGGCATTTCTACTGTCCCAAATGGTGAAGATTTTGTCTTCTTCCCCTCTTCACTGGTTGGTGAATATTGGCCTTTTGTTAGCCCATAAATCTGATTGTTGAATAATAAAATCTTTATATTTACATTTTTTCTTAATGCATGAATAAGATGATTTCCTCCTATTGAAAGAGCATCCCCATCTCCTGATACGACCCATACAGACAATTCCTCATTAGATACGGATATACCCGTTGCAACAGCTGGAGCCCTTCCATGTATAGAGTGAATTCCATATGTGTTCATATAATATGGAAAACGTGCAGCGCATCCTATTCCAGATGCAAATACAATATTTTCTTTAGGAATTCCAAGTTCAGTCATGTAATTCTGAACAGAAGCAAGAATTGTATAGTCACCACATCCAGGGCACCACTTGACCTCTTGGTCGCTTTGGAAATCTGTCCTTTTGTATGTTACAGGTACTTTACTCATCAATTTTTTCCTTGATTTGTTCCTTCAACTCATCAGCTGTAAAAGGAACACCTTCAACTTTGTTAATACCTACTGCATCAATAAGGAAGCGTTCCCTAATTAATTTTAGAAGTTGTCCTGTATTGAGCTCAGGAATAATAATTTTCTTATATTTTTTGAGAACTTCACCTGTATTGTCTGGGAAAGGATTTAGATACATTAG
>PYIL01121290.1_pt1 | contig 12836 bp, 12 predicted proteins | sample 3578041 | NCBI WGS metagenome assembly PYIL01 (sample SAMN08408023, study PRJNA431606) | Marine metagenome isolate SA_KN192-05_S13_150m, whole genome shotgun... | biome: marine; feature: oceanic pelagic zone; material: water; isolation source: 150 m water sample, 0.2-0.8 um fraction ... | reverse complement strand
GCCAGGTCGTCGAACAGGCCAATGTCCTTGACCACCAAGTCCATGGTGAAGTTGATGTCACGACTGCCGTTGAGGATCACCTGGCTCTCGGTCTCGTGGACGAACGAGTTGCCCGACGAGATCCGAATGGCCTCGTAGGTTGTGGCCAGGTCCATGCCGGCCGCCGCCGCGGTGGTCAGTGCCTCGGCCAGCGATAGGAGGTTGGCACTGGCCAGGTAGTTGGTCAGCACCTTGAGCACCGACGCAGAGCCCAGCGGGCCGGTGTGGAGGATCTGCCTGCCCATGGCCGTGAGCACCGGCAGCACCGCCTCGACGGCATCACGCTCCCCGCCGGCAAAGATGGAGATGTTGCCGGTGGCCGCCCGGTGGCAACCGCCCGACACCGGGCAGTCCACAGCCGACGCCCCGGTGACTTCGACCAGGGAACCGAGACGGCGTACCTCGGCCTCGTCGGTTGTGCTCATCTCCATCCACACCTTCCCGACGGACAGCCCGGCCAACACACCGTCGTCGCCCTCCATGACTGTCGAACAAACGGCCGGCGACGGCAGACAGGTGACAACGACGTCACAGCCCTCGGCCATCTCCCTCGGCGAGTTGGCCCACCCGGCCCCTCCATCGAGAAGAGACCGGACGGCATCCGGGTCAAGGTCCCGAACCACGACGTCGAACCCGTTCCGGATCAGGCTGCCAGCCAGTTTCCCGCCAACGTTGCCGCATCCGATGAATCCGACGCGCATTGCATCCTCCTCTCCACTTCCCGTCTCGAACCCGATGGTGACGCTGTCCGGCGAACGCTATCTCCGGCCGGTTCCCCGCCGCGGGAGCAAACACAGGTCTCCGCCTAGCCTGATGAGCGTGTTCGGGCGACCGCAAGGGACGACACGGGGACGGATCGGCAACTCCGCGGCGCTGATCCTGACCGTCGTCGTTGGCGGCACGATCGGCTACCTGATCCTTGGCCTGGGCGTCGTCGACGCCGTCTACCAGACGATCGTCACCATCTCCACGGTGGGCTTCCGGGAGATTGCCGACGGGCAACCCGACACCGCCTGGAAGGTCTTCACTCTCCTGCTCATCCTCGTGGGCGCCGGCTCGATGCTCTACGGCGCAACCTCGGTCATCGAGAGCATCGTCGAGGGCCGGATCAGCGGCCAGTTCTGGAGGTTCCGCATGCAGCGCACCATCGACGACCTGTCCGACCACCTCATCCTCTGCGGAATGGGACGGGTCGGTCGCTCAATCGCCACCTTCGTCCGTTCTCTCGGCCAGGAGGTCGTCGTGGTGGACATCAACGAGGAGCGGGTCGTCGCCGACGACCCCTTGTTCCTGATCGGCGACGCCACCACCGACGATGTGCTCCGCCGGGCCGGCATCGAACGGGCGGCCACACTCGTGGTGGCACTGGGCGCCACCGTCGACAACCTCTACGTCACTCTCAGCGCCCGCGATCTCAACCCGAAGGTGTTCATCGTCTCGAGGGCCGACGACCCGGAAAGTATCGCCAAGATGCACCAGGTTGGCGCCGACCGGGTGGTCAACCCCTACGAGATCGGCGGCTTCCGCATGGCCAGCCTGGCCACTCAGCCCAACGTGGCCGACTTCGTCGACGTCGTCGTCCACGACGGCACCTTCGAGGCGAAACTTCGGGAGATCCTGGTGCGGGACGGCTCGCCGTTCGACGGACGGACCCTCGACGAACTCGAAGTGCGAGACCAGACCGGGGCGGTGATCCTCACCGTGCGCGACAACGCCTCCACCTTCCACACCGACGACCTCGGCGGACGACCCTTCGCGACTGGCGACGTGATCGTGGCCATCGGCCCAGATCACTGTCTCGACGCTCTGGCCGACCTGGTCACCGACTGACCGCGCCGCACGCGACGTGCCCTAGCCTCAAAAAATGGTCGAACCTGACGGTCACCGATTTGACACCCAGGCTCTGCATGCCGGGCAGCGTCCCGACCCGACGACCGGGTCGCGTGCTGTGCCCATCCACCAGACCACGTCCTACGTGTTCGACTCGGTCGACCACGCGGCAGGCCTGTTCAACCTGGAGACCAGCGGCCACATCTACTCACGGATATCCAACCCAACGGTCGCCGTCTTGGAGGAGAGGATCGCCGCCCTGGAGGGCGGGGTCGGAGCAGTAGCAACGGCCAGTGGCCAGGCCGCCCTCCACCTGGCGGTCGCCACCCTGCTCGACGCCGGAGACCACATCGTGTCCAGCCGCAACCTCTACGGCGGCAGCCACAACCTGATGAACCTGACCATGCCCCGGTTCGGAATCACCACCACCTTCGTCGACCCCCACGACCCGCAGGCCTTCCTCGACGCGGTCCGACCCGAGACCAAACTGTTCTTCGGGGAGGTTCTCGGCAACCCGGGCCTTGAAGTACTCGACATAGCGGCCGTCGCCGACGCGGCACACAGTGCGGGAGTGCCGTTAGCAGTCGACTCCACGTTCGCCACTCCGTATCTGCTGCGCCCCATCGAACACGGAGCCGACATCGTCACCCACTCGGTGACCAAGTTCCTCGGCGGCCACGGGGTGGCCATCGGAGGGGTGGTCGTCGACGGCGGCCGCTTCGACTGGGCGGCCTCCGGACGATTCCCCACCCTGTCCGAGCCCTACGACGGGTACCACGGGATCACCTTCACCCAGGAGTTCGGACCCCAAGCGCTGTCTATGCGAGCCCGGGCCGAGGGTCTACGCGACTTCGGGGCGTGCATGAGCCCGGCGAACGCCTTCTACCTTCTCCAGGGGATCGAGACGCTTCCCATCCGGATGGCCCGCCACGTGACCAATACCGGCCGGGTGTTGGACCTCCTTGACGGCCACGAGGCTGTGGAATGGATCCTGCACCCCGACCATCCCAGCCACCCTGACCACGAACTGGCCAAGCGCCTCTATCCGAAGGGTTCAGGCGCGATCCTCAGCTTCGGTGTGGTCGGCGGACGGGAGGCGGGTCGGAAATTCATCGAAGGGGTGCAGTTGGCTTCGCATCTGGCCAACGTGGGCGACGCCAAGACACTGGTCATCCACCCGGGGTCGACCACCCACCAGCAGATGAGCGACGCCGACCTGGAGGCGGCCGGCGTCGCCGAGAATCTGGTCCGGGTTTCGGTGGGCCTCGAAGACCCCGACGACATCTGCGCTGACCTGGACCGGGCCTTGCGGGCCTCCCAGCGCTGAGCGGACAATGCGAATATCCGTCGGCGATCGCAGCGTCAACCTGGCCACCGGTGGGGTTCCGCTCGGCGACGACGACCGGCCACTGGTCCTGCTCATCCACGGCTCTGGCATGGACCGGTCGGTGTGGTCGCAGCAAACCCGGTTCCTGGCCCACCACGGCTATCGGGCCGCGGCTGTGGACCTCCCGGGGCACGGGGAAACCGACGGGCCAGCTATGACCACCATCGACGGGATGGGCACCTGGGTGGCCGAAGTGGCCGAGCACCTCGGCCCCCCGGCGCACCTGGTCGGTCATTCGATGGGTTCCCTCATCGTGCTGGCCGCCGCGGCGGCCCACCCGGAGGTCATCGCCTCGGTGCTCCTCATCGGGGTGGCGGCCAACATGCCCGTCCACCCCGACCTTCAGGGTGCGGCCGACGACGACGACCGGCTGGCCGGGCAGTTGATCGCTGGGTGGGGCCACAGCCCGGACCAGCACCTGGGAGGTAACCCCACCCCGGGCCTGTGGATGATGGGGGGCACCAGGGCGGTTCTGGACCGCAGCCCGTCTGGAGCCCTGGCCCTGGCCCTGACGGCCTGCGCGGCCTACGGCGGCGCCGTGGAGGCCGCAGCGTCAGTGGCCTGCCCGGTGACGCTGATCCTCGCTGGCCGGGACCGGATGACCCCCAGACCGAACGCCCAGTCCCTCATCGATGCCCTAAGTGACCCGACGGTGGTCGAGTTACCAGAGACCGGCCACATGGCCATGATCGAGGAGCCCGACGTGGTGCGAAAAGCCATCGTCGATCACTTATCCCGCTGCTGACCGAACCGGCCGAAGAACTGGATTCTTAGTTCTGCACCAAGTCCCGGAACGGCGTTTCCTTCGGCGGGCCAGGTTCCTTGGGGAGGCCAAGCACTCGCTCCCCAATGATGTTGCGCTGTACCTCATCGGTGCCCCCGTAGATGGAGGGCGCTGGGCTGAAAAGGGTGGCTTCCTGGATCCGGCCGTCCGTGGCACTCGCCGAAGCGGCCAGCATCCCGTCCGCCCCGATGACCAGGTTCCCGACTTCCCGGCTGCGTCGCACCAACTCGCTCATAGCCAGCTTGGCCAAGTTCCCCTCGGCACCGGTGCGACTCCCTCCGGCCTTCGCTCGGGCCATGTTCAACCTATTCACCTCGCCCAGGACGTGAAGCTTGACGATCTCCTGGCGGATCACCGGGTCGTCCCCACAGCCCAGCTTCTGGGCCAGATCGGCGATCCACTGGATGTCAACACCCCGTCCGCCGTCGCCCTCCGGGCCGTGGGCGACCACCTCCACGAAGTCGCCCACGCGGGCGTCGAGCCGCCCGGCCTTCGGTCCCTCGGGCACCTAGACAGGCCGCCGGCCACCGCCGCCCAGGCTGGCCCGCTCCACCATGAGTGTGGTGTTGGCCACCGCCCACCCGTTCCCGACCCCTCCGATCAGGTCCGCCTCGGCCACCCGTGCCTCGTCGATGAACACCTCGTTGAACAGGGCCCGGCCGGTCATCTCCCGGAGGGGCCGGACGTCAACACCGGGTTGGTCCATGTCTAAAGCGAAGTAGGTGATGCCCTGGTGTTTGGGGGCGTCCTGGTCGGTGCGGGCCAGCAGCATCCCCTTCTGGGCGACCTGGCCGCCGGAGGTCCACACCTTCTGACCGGTCACCACCCACTCGTCGCCGTCGCGTACCGCCCGGGTCTGCAGACCGGCCAGGTCCGAACCGGCACCCGGCTCGGAGAACAACTGACACCAGGCAACGGTGCCGTCGAGGATCGGCGGCACGAGGCGGTCGACCTGGTCCTGTGTGCCATGGGCGGCGATGGTCGGAGCGGCCAGCATCGCTCCCAGACCTACCGGCGGTCCGACCACGTTGTGGGCGGCCATGGTGGCCGCCACCGCACCGGACTGCTGTCGACCCCACCCGCGGCCGCCAGCCTCGACCGGCATAGAAGGGGCAGCCCAACCTGCCGCGGTGAGGAGGGCCCACCATTGGGCCACCGTCAACTCCGGGTCCCAGTTGTCGTCTAGCCACCCACCAAGGTCAGCCCGAATCTCTTCCGGGGTTACTTCGTCCACGGACACGATTCTGCCATCGTGAAAGGTCGACGGCTGTGTCCGGGGGGGTCATCTAGGGTGGCGTTGCTGTCCCCGCGAACTCCAAGGAGACCTAACCGGTGCGCTGGTCGTCGCTGTTCATCCCCACACTGCGCGAGGCCCCTGCCGAAGCGGAGGCAGTCAGCCATCAACTTCTGGTCAGAGGTGGGTTCATCAGACAGTTGCAGTCCGGCCACTACTCGATGCTTCCTCTGGGCTGGAAGGTCCACCGACGGGTCGCCGAGATCCTCCGGCAGGAGATGGACGCCATAGGAGCCCAGGAGGTGCTCCTCCCGGCGATCCACCAAGCGGCGATCTGGCAGCAGTCGGGCCGGTGGGACGCCATCGGCGACGACATGTTCCGGCTGGTCGATCGCAAGGGCGCCGACCAGGTGCTGGGCATGACCCACGAAGAGGTGATCGCATCTATCGGTGTCGAGTTGTCCTCCTACCGGGACCTGCCCCAGATGTGGTACCAGATCCAGACCAAGTTCCGTGACGAGCCCCGACCCAAGTCGGGGCTCCTACGGGTACGGGAGTTCACCATGAAGGACTCCTACTCGATCGACCTGGACGACGAAGGTCTGGACCGCTCGTTCAACCTGCACCACCAGGCCTACCAGCGGATTTTCGCCCGCCTGGGCCTACATGCCATTCCTGTCGAGGCCTCCTCAGGGGCCATGGGCGGCAGCGACTCGGTGGAGTTCATGGTCGAGTCGGACGCCGGTGAGGACGACGTGGCCGTGTGCTCCGGTTGCGACTATGCGGCCAATCTGGAACGAGCCACGGCGACGCTCGCTACGGTCGAAAGTCGCCCGGAGTCCGAGGTGCCTGAGCGCTTCCCCACCCCCGGGATCCGGACCATCGACGCTCTAGCGGAGGCCGGCCACCCGGCCGAGCACCAGATCAAGACCCTCGTCTATCGGGTCGACGGCGAGCTGGCCCTTCTGCTGCTGCGCGGTGACCACCCGTTCCAGGAGCAGAAGTTCCTCGACGCCACCGGTGCCTCAGAGATAGCTCTCGCGGAAGAGGCCGACATCCGGGCCGCTTTGGGCGCCTCGCCGGGGAGCCTTGGCGCGGTCGGGGTGGACGGACTCGTTGTCTACGCCGACCAGGCGCTGGAGGGTCGGGCCGGGATGACCACTGGCGCCAACGAGGACGATGTGCACTACTCCGGGGTGAGCGTCGACCGGGACATCGGCGTGGACCGATGGGTGGACATGCGGGGAATCATCGACGGTGAGGCCTGTGCCTCCTGTGGAACACCCCTCTCGGTCGTGCGTTGTATCGAGGCTGGCCACATCTTCAAATTGGGCCGGAAGTACGCCGAGGCCATGGGTGTCTCGGTATTGGACGCTGACGGACAGTCCCGGACACTGACCATGGGCTCCTACGGCATCGGCGTGGGACGGGCCATGGCAGCGGTGGCCGAGACCCACCATGACGATTCCGGCCTGATCTGGCCAATCAGCATTGCCCCCTACGAGGTGGTGGTCACGGTTGTCAAGGTGGACGATGAGGAGTCGATGGCCGCCGCCGAGGTGATTTATGACAGCCTGCGGGCCGCCGGTGTCGATGCTCTCCTCGATGACCGTGACGAACGGCCGGGGGTGAAGTTCGCCGACGCTGAACTGGTGGGTATCCCCCTCAGGGTCACCGTCGGCCCTCGGGGACTTCAGGCCGGCCATGTCGAGGTCGGTCTGCGAGCCGACGGTTCGCAGACCGAGGAACCGATCGGCACGGTGGTTGACACCCTCGTGGGCCGGGTCGAAGCAGGACGTCGGGCCGGTTCCTGAGGCGTTGTCCCCAGATGGTCACCGGCTAGCGTTCCCCCGTCCCCTCGACCGGAACCCGCATGGCCACCGTCCTCGACCACACCAGCCCCATCAGGCGCCACCAGAAGGTGGTGGCCACCGTCGACCTTCCCGGCGTTCCTGAGGGCACGCTGGGCAAGGTTCGGGTGGCCAACGGCTTCGCCTGGTACCGCTATTGGGTGGACTTCGAGAACGGGGTGGAACTCGGCCACGTCGACCACGGGAACCTTGTGAGAGCCGGCGACTGGGTCCGCTTCCAAGTAGAGCGTGCGGATGCCAGCCTGCAGGCCAGCGAAGAGGTCGACCACGCCGACAGCGACGATGGCGACGACGGGGGCGAGACGGCCGAGAATCGATTCGGGGTGCCCGAGTACATCCTTGAGCGCAGCCGCGAGGCGCGGGCCCGCCTCGGGACCTGAGACTCAGTAAGCCAGGAACCTCTGACTGGTCGGTGGTCGCTATCCTGAGGCGTTCCCGCACCACTCTCGGAGGTTGAGTTGACGTTCAAAGTTGGCGACAAGGTCGTGTACCCGCACCACGGTGCCGCGGTGGTGGAGAAGAAGGAAAAGCGGAAGGCTTTCGGCACGACCACCGAATACCTGGTGCTGCGTATGACCCACGGCGAGATGGTTCTTTCGGTGCCCATTGACAACGCCGAAGAAGTGGGGATGCGCTGGCCGATCTCAAAACAAGACGTCCCGGACCTTTTCGCGGTCCTCGAGAAGCGCGACGTGCGCGAACCGGCCAACTGGTCACGCCGGTTCAAGAACCACCAGGAGAAGTTGAAAAGCGGCGACGTCTACCAGGTAGCCGAAGTGGTAAGGAACCTGGCCCTCCGGGAAGCCGCCAAGGGCCTGTCGGCCGGGGAGAAGACCCTCTACAACAAAGCGCTAAGCATCCTCATTTCCGAGCTGGCGTTCGCGCTGAACACCACCGAGGACAAGGCGCTCGCCAAGGTGGAGGCTGCCCTCGCCTGAGCCGGGCCGAAAGGACCGGCCCGCTGGTCCTCGGCTACCATCGCGGTCCCATCCGAGGAGGCCGTGGTGACCGAACGACGGATCGTGGTTGGTATCGAGGGCTCCGGTTATGCCCGGGCCGCCCTGATCTGGGCCCTCGAAGAGGCGCAGCACCGCTCAGCGGTGGTAGAGGTCGTCACCTGCTACTCGCCGACCTACGTGCCGGCCGCGCCCGACCTCGGCTACGTGCCCCTTGATCCGCTGGACCTAGTCAACGAGGTGGAAAAGCTCCAGGGCCAAGTGATCGAATCTGCGCTGGAGGCCGCCGGGCATCCGGAGGTTGAGGTCCGACGCACCATGCGGAGGGGTCGGCCCACGGAGACGCTGATGGCCATCGCTGAGGGTGCCGACATGCTCGTCGTAGGGAACCGGGGAAGAGGTGGGTTCGCCGGGCTGCGGCTCGGGTCAGTTAGCCAGGCCATCTCCCATCACAGCCCGTGCCCGTTGGTGATCGTGCGTACCGGACTGGCCGACGACTGACTCCGGTGACCCTCCAAGCCTCGCTCCTGGATCCTGAGGGTCTTGGGAGTGCGACGGGCCATCAAGATGCGCGAGAGTGTCGTGTCGGAGACGTTGACCAAAGGGGGTTTCGATGAGTGATTCGGAGGAGGTGGGCAGCGAGTCCACCGATCTGATCGCGAAGGTGGCCGGACCGGTCGGTGGACTGTGGGTGGCCTATAACGACCACGGAATCTGCGGAAGCGGCTTCGCCAACCTCACCACCTTCGCCCGATTCCGTGAGGAACTCCACGACCGCACAGGGCGACCGGCCCGTCTGGCCGAGGCCCTTCCGGCCGACTTGTTCGACCTAATCGAAAAGTCCTTCGCCACTGGAGACCGTGATGAGTTGACCTTTGACCTGCGCGGCGCCTCACCGTTCCAGCAGTCAGTGTGGGAAGCCTGCCTGGCTATTCCGGCCGGCGAGACCCGCTCCTATTCCGACCTGGCCACCGAAATCCACCGACCGAAGGCCGTCCGAGCCGTGGCGTCGGCACTGGGAACTAACCCGATACCGGTCCTGGTTCCCTGCCACCGGGTACTGCGCAGTGACGGCAGCCTCGGCGGCTACGCCTACGGCCTCCCTATCAAGGAGCGTCTCCTCGACCGGGAGGCAGTCCGCTCCGCCGCCTGAGCGTTCACGCCCGGCGGTCAGTGAGATGAGCGAGGACGTCGAAGGCGACATCACAACCGAGGTTCGGGGTCGGATCCTGCTCATGGGAATCGACCGGCCGGCGAAGATGAACGGCTTCACGCCCCGGATGCGAACCATGCTGGGTGAGGCGTACACCCGGCTCGATGATGACGACGACTTGTGGTGCGGGGTTCTGTTCGGCCACGGAGACCACTTCACCGCTGGCTTGGACCTCCCCAAGTTTCAGGAGTGGATGCGGTCCGGGAACCGGCGTAGACCCGAAGACCAGGTGGATCCGACAGCTCTGGGCCGGCGCTGTACCAAACCGATCGTTACGGCGGTACACGGGGTGACCTACACGTTGGGCATCGAGCTGATGCTGGCCGGCGACATCGTGGTGGCGGCCGACGACTGTCGCTTCTCGCAACTCGAGCCGCTTCGAGGCATCCACGCCACCGGCGGGGCGACCATCCGGTTCATACAGCGATGTGGCTGGGGTAACGCCATGTACCACCTATTGACCTCGGACGTGTTCGACGCCGATGAAGCCCTACGGGTCGGCCTGGTCCAAGAGGTCGTCTCAGCCGGCACCCAACTGGACCGGGCTGTCGAGATTGCCGAGGTGATCTGTGAGGGAGCCCCTCTGGCCGTGCAGGCCACCAAGGCCTCGTCGATGCGCTACGTCACCGAGGGCGAGGCGGCAACCATCGCCGCGTTCGGCCCCGACCAGGCTCGTCTGGCGGCCACTGAGGACGCTGAGGAAGGGGTTCGGTCGTTCGTGGAGCGCCGTAAGGGCAACTTCACAGGCCATTGATAGAACCGGGCCGAAGACCCACTACGGCCAGGGGAGATCGGCTAGTTCGTCGCGAAGGCGAAATTTGAGCACCTTGAGGGTGGCGTTACGGGGCAGTGGCCCACCGTAGACCACTAGTTGTTCGGGAATTTTCTGGCGCATTAACCCTGCCTCGGTGCAGGCGGCGACCATCTCGTCGGACTCCAATGGCTCGGCACCATCGGCAGTCTCGACTACCGCGCAGACTCGTTCGCCTCGTTCCAGGTCGGGCAGGCCAACCACGGCCACTGCGCCGACTTTGGGGTGGCCGTAGAGAACATCCTCGATCTCTTTAGCCGAGATATTCTCGCCTTTGCGGATAATGACGTCCTTGACCCGCCCGGTGACGGACACGTGGCCATCGTGGCGCATCACGGCCAGGTCGCCTGTACGGAACCGGCCCTGTTCGTCGAATGCGTCAACGTCCAAGGCGGGGTCCTTGTAGCCCTTGAATAGTTGTGGCCCTGCGACAGCCACCTCCCCCTCCTCTCCGTGATCACAGGTGCTGCCGTCGGGTCGAACGATGGTGACCTGGGCTCGGTGGACGGGCCGGCCTTCGGTGTGGGCCAGTTGGTCGTCGGTGTCGTGCGGTGAGCCTTGGCAGATCATGGGGCTCTCGGTCATGCCGTAACCGTGTGCCACAGGTAAGCCCATCTCTGCCAGCACCTCGTGGTACACCTCAGGTGGCTTGGGGGCGCCGCCGCCGGACAGCATCCTTAGGGACGGGATGAGCGGCTGGTCGGCTTGTTGCCGCTGTGCGCCGAGGAACATTGTGTAAAAGGCGGTGCTGCCGCCAGCCATGGTGACGCCGTGGCGGCGGTAGGCGTCAATGGCGGTGACCAACTCGAATTTCTCCACTAGCACCGCGGGGAAGCCGTTAGCCAGCATGCACCCCAGATAGTCGGGACCGCCGATGTGAGCGTAGGGAAAAGCGATGGAGCCAACGTCCTCGGAGCCCATGTCGAGGGCCTGAGCCAGACCGACGCCGCCGGCAATGAGGGTGGCATCAGTGTGCATAGCCCCCTTGGGGTCGGAGGTGGTGCCTGAGGTGTAGTAGATCCACCGGATGGGGTCGTCGCCAGTCGGGGGGGGCGATACCGGGTCCAGGGTGTTCGGGTCTCCGTCGGGGAGGTCGTGATAGGCCACAAGAACCTTCGGCGGCTCGTCCAGGCCGGCGGTGGCCGTCGCCACCATGGCCGTGTAGTCAAAGCCGTTCCACTCGCCGGGAACGAGCACCATCTCCGCGATGGTCTGCCGTATGCAGAATCCGACTTCGCGTTCACGGTAGATGTGGATAATCGGGTTCTGAACGGCCCCGAGTCGGGACAGGGCTAGAGAGACAACGATCGTTTCGATGCGGGTGGGCAGCACCCAGGTGACCGGGGTTCCCTCACCCACCCCGAGTTCGGCGAATCCTGCAGCAGCCCGTTCCGCTCGCTCCCGGACCTCGGCGAAGGTAAGGACGCGGTCGGCTTCGTCGATGAGCATCGGCCGGTCGCCGCTGTCGGCGACACGGCGCTCAAGTAGTTCCCAAAAAGTGTGGACGTCGTAGATCGGTGCGCTCATAAGTCGTCCCTACGGAGGGTCAATAATGGATACCACGGTATGCGCACCAGAACCCGCCGGTCACAGCCGGGGCATCCTCCTACACTGGCTAGCAGCCGGGATGTGGCGCAGTCTGGCAGCGCACCTGCTTTGGGAGCAGGGGGTCGGCGGTTCAAATCCGCCCATCCCGACCAGTAATTCGTTTGGTGACCAGCAGAGATTGGGTAACCGATCTGGTCAAGGTAGACACCACGGCGGGGCCGATGTCGGGGGTGGGTCGTACACCCGGACGGCTGAAGCGATCGTTATATGGAGAAGAACGGCTGCTACTAGTGGACAAGCAACTCCCTCTGGAAGACTGACGGCATGTACAGGATTAGAGAGAAGGGCAAGAACGGGACGCTGGAAATCACGTCCGACTTACTAATCCGCACGATCAGGAGACGTTTCCGGGGCGAGAGGGAGACCATCCCGCTCCGGGAGATCACGTCGGTGAGGCACGACCGGAAACAGATGAGGACCGACGACGTACAAGTGGTGACCTCTGGTCAGGTCTGGGAGTGGAAGGTCAAGAACGCCGAGAAGTTCGTTGCCGAACTGAATCAAGCACTGGCTTCGGGCTAGCGCTGCGATTCTTCAGGAGTCGGGATTCAACAGAGGCTTCTGCCCCAGTGCTCCAGCTTTGAGTTCAGCCTCAATCCGAAGAGCCTCTTCCCCGTCGCTCGTTTCCATGAACCGGAATGTCAGGTGCTCGTGGATGTAGTCCCTGATGACGTTGTCGAAGGACAGTTGGCGTTCGCTGATTGCGTTGACCTGCTGTTTGGACAACTGCGGAAGAACGAGAAAGTCGGCGACGTACACGCAGAACTGGTCGCCGCTCCGCCGCCCGCTCGCGTGGGATGACAACCGGTTGAACAATCCGAAGCGCTTTCCTTCGGAGCGCTTCTCATCGAGCGTGCGCGCTGTCGCTCCGCGTCCGCTCATGCCGACGTAGATGAGTTGGACATGGTTCCAGATTGCGTACACGCCTGCTGCGACGTCGGGTACGGCTTGGACGGGCCAGTCGGCGAATGCGTGTTCCGGGCCGTCCTTTAGAGGCTTGATCTGGTTATCCACGCGGGTCACGGAAATCAGCGTCATCACGGTTGCTCTTGCCACGGTTACACCGCGCACACAGCACCTGCAGGTTGTCAGGGTCGTTAGTC
>PYIL01152685.1_pt1 | contig 12885 bp, 7 predicted proteins | sample 3578041 | NCBI WGS metagenome assembly PYIL01 (sample SAMN08408023, study PRJNA431606) | Marine metagenome isolate SA_KN192-05_S13_150m, whole genome shotgun... | biome: marine; feature: oceanic pelagic zone; material: water; isolation source: 150 m water sample, 0.2-0.8 um fraction ... | reverse complement strand
TTTATCTAAAATTAAGGCCATTAAACCACGTTATAAATCAAACGTTCATTTGTAATGAACGTTTGAAATACGATAGACTCGTTTCATTAATGGATATCGAAACCAAGGCAAGGATACTGGATTCGGCAGAGCAGTTATTTGGAGAGTACGGGTTTTCGGCGACTTCAATTCGGCAAATTACGAACGAGGCTGACGTAAACATTGCTGCGGTGAATTATCACTTTGGCTCCAAGGAAGAGCTTCTGCACGCCGTATTCAAGCGACGAGTCGGACCAATCAACACCGAGCGCGTTAAGACGCTCCTTGCCCTCCAAGAAGAAACGAAAGACGGTGAGCCGGACCTTGAACAAGTAATGCGAGCCTTTCTTGAACCATGCTTTCATTCGACAGAGTGGCATGGATCTCAAGGGGCGAAATTCCTGCAGTTGGTCGGTCGAATGCATTCAGAAACCAACGAGCAGTTGCGCGATGCATTTTTTCAACTATTCGATGAAGTCGCCCAACATTTTGGACCAGCTTTCAAACACGTCCTACCCCATCTCTCAAAAGAAGAAATTATTTGGCGAGTGCACTTTGTTATCGGGTCGCTAGCTCACATTCTAGTGTGCACACAAATGAAGAATGCCGGCATGGGCAACGTGAAGATTGAACGGAGTGACGCGCTGCTTGACGCACTCGTGCAGTTCTGCACCGCAGGGATGGCTGCCGTCGTACCAACACAAACAACGGTGCAGTCAGTGTGATACGAAGGTAAATACACCATGAATCGTCGAAAAGAACTAGCTCTCAAGATCGGATTACCAGTAGCAGTCCTGCTTGTGGGATTACTTGTGTCTGCCACAATGTTCACCCTCAAACCAGAAGCGCCAACCCGAACCCCAGTGACTGTAATCCCTCAAGTTCGTGTGGTTGAAGTCGATATGATTGACCTTCCACTGATTGTCAGGAGTCAAGGCACCGTCAATCCGCGGACCGAAAGCCAGCTGGTCCCCGAAGTGACTGGGCGCATCATAGAAGTCTCACCATCATTTGTGGCCGGTGGCTTCTTTGAGGCTGGCGACGTACTGTTAAGTATTGACCCGCACGACTACGAGCAGGTGATCGTGCAGCGCGAAGCCGAGATTACAGCGGCACAGCTCCGCATCGCGGAAGAGGAAGCTGAAAAGGAACTGGCGCAGTGGGGTTGGGACCGCATTGGTACCGGCGAAGCTCGATCGTTAACGATGCGGGAACCTCAAATTGCCAGCGCGAAAGCGAGTCTAGCCGCAGCGCAAGCCAATCTCGAAACCGCACGCCGAAATTTGGCTCGTACGCAGGTCCGCGCACCCTACGCGGGTCGCGTCCGCGATAAAAGTGTCGATCGGGGGCAGTTCGTAACCATCGGCACACCAGTCGCCAGGATCTACGCAGTAGATGTAGCCGAAATCCGACTTCCACTGCCGGACGACGAACTGGCTCATCTCAATTTGCCATTAAATTACCGCGGTGACGCTGGCCGAATACGTGGACCACGGGTGAAATTGCGGGCGAATTTTGCAGGCCAAGTGTACGAATGGCAGGGACGAATTGTCAGGACCGAGGGCGAAATCGATACACGGACACGGATGGTCCATGTCGTCGCTGAGGTGAACAATCCCTACGGCCGTGGTACCGATCCAAACAGACCACCATTGGCGGCCGGCATGTTCGTCGAAGCTGAAATCGAAGGACGTATCGCAGAACAAGTGGCCGCATTGCCACGCGCGGCCCTGCGGGGAAACAACCAGGTCCTTGTTGTAGACAATGACGACCGACTACAGCATCGAGACGTCACCCTGCTACGCACCACCCCTACCCACATTATTGTGACCAAGGGACTGGACGCTGGTGAGCACGTCAACCTCTCATCAATCGAAGCAGTCTCGGACGGTATGGAGGTCCAGACATTTCTAGTTGAGACAGAAATGCCTATGACCACCCCATCCACGACCTATACGGAGGAAGGCTTATGAAGACCGCCATTGAGTGGTTCGCAAAAAATCCTGTGGCAGCCAACCTGCTCATGGTTTTGATCTTGGCGGGTGGCCTCTTTACAGGCTTAACCCTTAAGAAAGAAATATTCCCTGAGTTTTCTCTCGACATGATTACAGTGCAAGTATCGTATCGCGGTGCTGCTCCAGAAGAAGTTGAAGAAGGGGTGTGCATCAAGATCGAAGAAGCAATCGAAGGACTCGATGGGATTAAGCGGATCACGTCGAGCGCGAGCGAAGGCAACGGCAGTGTCAGCATTGAAGTCGAATCCGGCGCCGATGTTCGTAAGCTACTTGAGGATGTGAAGGCCCGCATTGATGCCATTGAGACGTTCCCGGAAGAAACCGAAAAACCGGTCGTCCAAGAACTTACCAACCGTCAACAAGTCATCAACGTAGCTGTTCATGGAGCTATTGATGAATCGAATCTAAAAATACTCGCCGAACGTGTGCGGGACGAACTCGCAGTAGTTCCTGGTCTCACACAGGTTGAGGTTGCCAATGCCCGCTCCTACGAAATTTCAATCGAAGTCTCCGAAACATTGCTGCGCCGACACAACCTAACGTTTGACGAAGTGGCCAATGCCGTCCGCCGATCATCACTCGACATGCCTGGCGGTTCGGTGAAGACCGATGGCGGAGAATTCCTCCTGCGCACGAAAGGTCAAGCGTACCGAGGTTATGAATTCGAAAACCTCGTTCTCCTTACCCGAAGTGATGGAACACACCTTCGCTTGGGAGACGTTGCAACCGTAGTGGATGGCTTTGAAGAAACCGAACAATTTTCAAGATTCCAAAACGAACCGGCACTCGTCATCGCAGTCTACCGAACTGGTGATCAAAGCGCCCCAGAAGTCTCAGCTGCAGTCTATAAGTACGTTGAGCAAGCACAAAGCCGCCTTCCGGCAGGAGTCACCTTGACCCCAATGGGTGATTCGGCCTTGGTGCTTAGCGACCGACTGAACCTACTTGTTCGAAATGGTTTAACTGGATTCGTGCTCGTTTTTATCGTGCTGACCTTGTTTCTCAGGTTTGGATTGGCGTTCTGGGTCAGTCTCGGCATCCCAATCTCGTTCTTAGGAGCGTTGTGGTTACTGCCTGCGCTTGATGTCTCAATCAACATGATGTCGCTTTTTGCATTTATTGTTGTGCTTGGCATCCTTGTCGATGACGCAATTATCGTTGGTGAAAACATCTACACACACCAGGAACGAAGCGGTAATCGTCTCCAAGGCGCCATTACTGGCGCTCACGAAGTCGCAACACCGGTGACGTTTGCCGTGCTCACGAGCGTGGCAGCGTTTGCTCCGTTAATGTTTATTTCCGGCGTCATGGGAAAAATGATGATCGTAATGCCGCTGGTCGTCATGCCTTGCTTGATTTTTTCACTCATTGAATCGCTTCTCATCCTCCCAGCGCATCTGTCGCGCCATCGCAATGATCGCTCTCGGTTTGGTTTCGGCAAAGGAATCCGTCGCCGGATCGATGGCGGCCTCCAGCATTTCATTACAAATGTTTATCGCCCGTGGCTAGAACGCGCTATCCAGTGGCGCTACGTCACAGGAGCACTTGGTTTGGCTACCCTAATGCTGTCGCTAGGGTTGGTCGGTGCTGGTTGGGTCCGAGTCGTGTTCATGCCAGCAACGGATGCCGATTATCTGACCGCGTCTATTGTCATGCCACAGGGAACACCGGTCGAATCAACCGAAGCTGCAATTCAGCACATGGAAGATGCTGCCGAGTCTGTCCGGCAAGAAGTCGAGGCAGAAACTGGTCGCCCGCTTATCAAATCCGTGTACTCGATGGTTGGAAGTCGAGCACCACACTTGAGTGGTGGGTTCGCACCTCGGCAACAGGCACCGGCCGCTTCCCACCTCGGCGGATTGTTTATCGAATTGCAACCATCAGAGGTGCGTGGCATCGGGAGCATCGACCTTGTAAACCGCTGGCGCGAGCAAGTGGGCCTTATACCTGATGCAGTTGAAATTAGGTACGACGCAGAGTTGTTTACGGCTGGTGATGCGGTCAACGTGCAGCTGACTGGTCCCGATATTGACGAATTGCGCGCGGCCGGTAATGCAGTAAAGGCCGGACTGGCTGAATATGCGGGTGTCTATGACATCGCCGATTCGTTCCGCAGTGGCAAGCAGGAAATCAAATTAGGCATTCGGCCAGCAGCTGAAATGCTTGGCCTGAGCTTGTCGGACCTTGGTCGCCAAGTGCGCCAGGCGTTCTATGGAGAGGAAGCCCAGCGTATTCAGCGTGGCCGCGACGACGTCAGAGTCATGATTCGGTATCCAGAAGTAGAGCGCCGGTCTGTCGGCAACCTCGAGAACATGCGGATCCGAACTCCCGAAGGTGAAGAAGTACCGTTTTCTCAAGTGGCGACGGTCGAACCAGGGCGAGGATTTTCATCGATTAAACGGGTTGACCGACGACGAGCCTTAAATGTGACAGCAGCCGTAGATCAATCGATCACTACGGCTGGCGATGTTACCGAAGACCTTGATGTCCGCGTGCTTCCCGAGATTTTATCCGCTTATCCAAATGTGTTTTATTCGTTTGAAGGCCAAGTAAACGAATTCTCAGACTCGTTTGGTGGACTTACGCAGGGATTCATGATTGCTCTACTGTTGATCTACGTGCTCTTGGCGGTGCCGCTCAAATCGTATGTTCAACCACTGATCATCATGACGGCCATCCCGTTCGGTCTCGTAGGAGCGACCCTGGGGCATCTCATTATGGGAATGGACATCAGTCTTCTGTCGATGTTTGGACTCGTCGCACTGGCGGGAGTCGTCGTGAATGACGGATTAGTAATGGTGGATTTCATAAATCGGTATCGTAAAAAATTGGGCACTCTCTCATTAGCCATTCGCGAGGCGGGAGCTGCTAGACTCAGACCGATCCTCTTGACTTCCCTCACCACATTCTTTGGTCTCTTGCCGCTTATGCTGGAAACTAGTATGCAGGCGAAGTTCTTGATCCCTATGGCAGTTTCGCTAGCATATGGAATCATGTTTTCGACAATCGTTACGCTGTTTCTCGTGCCAGCCAGTTACGCAATCGTTGAGGACCTCAGACGCCTAACAAGTAGTCGGCGATCGACCAATATTGAAGGTCCGAGCAACGACCTAAAGGTGGAATCAGACAAGGATACGTTTGCCGCACCGGCATAACCAAAGCCCTATCAAAAGAACCTTGACTGGCGGCGTCCCAACGCGAGAAAACCTGTCGAGAAACTTGAACTCATGATAACTCGCCTTGTCCGGACACGCGGAAATCCTTTCACGGCAGTTTTGTTTGTGGTCTTTTATTTATCGATCGCGACCGGTAACCACGTGACCGCTCAGAGTTGTAATAGCGGAGTTCCCTGCTATGAGGACACTCGACCAACAAGTCAACCGAGAACCAGTGTCAAAGAGGATCCCGTAAACACAAAGACGGGGTTCAGCATACCTGACAACAACAAGCTTCGCGTGCGCGTCAAATTTATGGCAGCTTGGGGTCACGATTCCGCGCAAGCTTCTCTTGGACTTGAGAAACAAGGACGAATCGGCTACGCAATTGTTGAATTATTCGGCAACATCAACAAGGATCTGTCGTACGTTCTTGAGATTAATCCAGTCACTGAAACAAAAGCATTAGCAGCTTGTGGCGAGGAACATTTCTTTTTTCCTAACGGACCTAGCGCCATCGGTCCTCGGGTAAACTGTGAGCCAGATGGTCGCACACGCGTCGACGACTACCGCTTCATCGCGTTCGACCTGGTCGACCAGCAAGGCGCCATTCGACAGGCCCATCTCAATTATCAGCGTGGGAAGTTCGGCGTAAAATTTGGCCGCTTCATGTTGCCCGTAGGCTTTCATTGGGAAGATGCAGGGTCCTTCACTTCGAAAGACGCCACGCACATACAGCGTATCAATGCTGAAACAAATTTCGGTGTGGATCTATCGTTTACTCACACCAGAAAAGGTCAATATCCGTCGGTAATAATCAATTTTGCGACCTTTCTAGGAGAAGGGAATCGGCGGTCTGACTATGATTACTTCTATTTTCTCAATCCGGACCTAGACACAAATTCTGCAGTGACAGGCCTCCTTTCTGGTACGTTCATGCCCTATCAGAAATTAGAGTTTCGAGTAGCGCTGAAGCGCGGGTTTACTGGATCGAAAGTCGAACGGCTACCTAATTACTTTGCAAGCAAGCGCCACGACTCGGCGCTAGTCTTATCAGCACGTTACCAGCCATTCAAACATCTCACCGCATTCGGCGAATGGGCTAATTACACTTGGGGACCAACACAAACTTCCGCAAAAATGCTGGGTTTCACTACCAACCCAATAGAGAAATCTGGTTATTACGCAGGTGTCGACGTCTCAGCGCCGGTAACCGACGCACTTACCGTCGGTATGGTGGTGACCCGCGAAGAATTATCGCGTGACGACTCCCTCATCAAGTTCTTGGCGGAACAAGATCGCCTCAGGGTATCGATGGGGAAAACAGAACGCTCCACGGTATTTCGCTGGTATGCACAATTCGCCAACAGTGTCACACTAGCGTTCTATCGCAATTTGTTGTCAAACCCATTTCCATGGGTTTCAGGCATTGACCCCATCAGTGGACCGCGTGCCTTCACCGGCCGCCGCGGTTCCGACAAATGGGGCTTCGTTGTACGGTTTCAAGTTCCGTAATACCAACCGCACCTGTACCACTTAGTGCCGCTTCTTACTTGACCGCAATGAAATCGATTTCGACTGCCGCGCCAATTGGCAATGCGGCCACACCAACCGTTGAACGAGATGGCTTGACGTCGACTTCCTCAAAGAAGTCACCATATACGGCATTCAACGCGCCATAATTCTCGATATCATCAAGATAGACCGTTGCTCGTACTACATGGCTTTTCGAAAGGCCTGCTTCGGTCAACAACTTATGCAGATTCTCTAAAGCTTGACGGGCTTGAGCTTCAACACCGTCGTGTAAACTACCCGATTCTGGATTAATTCCTACTTGCCCTGACAAATACACGGTCTCACCAGCATCAACACCAGGCGAGTACGGAGCAAGAGGCCTAGCGCCACCATAGATGCCTGTGTGTCCAGATTGTAAGGCCACCACTGAAGCAGCAGACTCCGATCGCTCCATTGTGTTTACCGCGTCACCACTAACAGTCTTGCCAATCAAAAACGCTGACACCAAACCCACCGCCACTACGCTGATTACATAACTTTGAACTCTCTTCATGAGTTTATCTCCAGTTGTCACGCCGTTTATTTTTCAGGCGATCGAGGTTGTGCGAACCAATTACAACAACTTGACACGGGCGTTTCACGTGGCTGTTACGCCTGTGTTACACTCGAGTTTTTAGTGATCTCGTGCGCACCATATATGGTGAGTGTAGCTCAATGGTAGAGCGCCGCACTGTGGCTGCGGATGTTGCGGGTTCAATCCCCGTCACTCACCCCAATTAATGAGATTGAGCAGTACACCTTACTCCTCAGGTCGCCGCACGTACTTTTTCAGCGCTCGCGGCCCGACTTCGGCACCATAAATATTGCCTTCGAAATCAACCGCAACTCCTTCCGCCGCACTTGTTCCTGTTGCATCTTCGTCAGGGTCTGGAATGAAATACATCACCGTACCATTCACGGCACTACCAATACGGATTCCCCGCTTCCATGCACCTTGGCTAGGAGCGACCGAACCGGACTCCGAATCGGCTACATAAATCATGTCATTCTGATCGATGTAGATGCCGCTTGGTCGGCTGAATTGATACCATTCCTCAATGAAGTTACCGTCCTGATCAAGGATCTGAATCCGGTTGTTACTCCGATCACCCACAAACAGTCTGCCCATCGAATCCATAGCCAGCGCGTGAGGACCATTAAACTCTCCGGGACCGGAACCTTTAGTTCCGAACGTTGTAATGAGCGTCCCGTCACTTGTGAATTTCATGATGCGTGCGTTACCACGACCATGGCCGTCAGCGACGAAAATTGTCCCGTCGGCCGTAACAAGCACATCGGATGGCTGATAAAAGTAGCCGGGCTCTGCCGCACCACCAGGCTCACCTAACGTCATGAGTAATTCGCCATCCTCACTGAACTTAAAGACTTGGCTACCCTTCGTGGCACCTTCTGGCGGTCCTTTTCTAGCCTGCGCTTCAGCTCGCGCCGCCGCTCGCTCTTCGTCTGTCTCCGGACGAGGCGCACGAGGCGCGTTATCCATCCAGTCGGTCACCCAAACGTTACCTTCAGCATCCACGAAAATTCCGTGAGGTGAGGCAATCAATCCCGCACCGAAACTCGCAAGAAGGTTACCCTCTTTATCAAAATGCAAGACAGGCGGAAGATCGGATTCAAGACAGCTGTTGGTTCCACACCGCTCAGCAACCCAGATCGTTCCATCGGGGGCGATGTCAACAGCACTAGTGGAACCCCATTCCCTCCCCTCCGGTAACTTTGCCCATCCCTCAACCGGCAAATAAGGATTTTGATGGGAATTCGTTGGCTCCGGCTGTACCTGGCTTACAACCTCGGCCTCGGCGTTACTCTCAGTGCTATTTTCAGCGCCAGTGCAGGCAATGGTAACCACCATTACCGTTATGGAAATTCCGTATGAGACGAAAATTCGACCAGCCTTTGTCATGGAAAACTCCTTTAGCATTCTATTACGCAATCTCGTGCAAACAATTCTCTGGCCCCTCAGCACAACAGTCAACCGGTTCCTACATTGGCGTCTAAACTGAACTCTAGGGCCAGGTCTTTTATTCAGCCCAACTTAGGCCATAATAACTTAATGCGTGGAATCCAGGCGTGGCGGTGGACCCGCCGGTGGTCTTGGTCGATATCCCTGCTAGTACTGTTATTGCTGAACTGCAGCTGGGGTCATAGTCGCTTCTCGTCCGTGCACGCACACGGAAGTCAGGATGTCATGACCGGTCAACTTCCAGGAGCTTTACCTTTCGACAGCGAATTGGTTGCATCGCTCGAAGCAGCATGGGTGGCGCGCGATGCGGATTACACACCACGCACACGTCACCTAAATGACGACAAAACACCGAAGTATACAAATCGGCTGTATCTCGAAACGAGCCCCTACCTGCGACAACACGCTCATAATCCGATGAATTGGTTTCCGTGGGGCGATGAAGCATTCGAGCACGCACGCAAACTCGGGCGACCGGTACTTCTTTCGATTGGTTATTCAACTTGTCATTGGTGCCATGTAATGGAGGAGGAATCATTCGAGGACGAAGAAATCGCGCAGTACATGAACGAACATTACATTGCCATCAAGGTGGACCGGGAAGAGCGCCCAGATATCGATGCGGTGTATATGAACGTCGTGCAAATGCTCACTGGTCGAGGTGGATGGCCGATGACGGTTTGGCTGACACCCGATCGGGAAGCCTTTTCGGGTGCAACCTACATTCCTGCTCGCGATGGTGACCGTGGTGCCCGCATCGGCTTTCTAACAATGCTGAAGCAGCTGAAGGCAGCCTATGACAGCCAACCTGATCGAGTCCTGGCGGCCTCTGCAGAAATCACTAAACGAGTCTCCGAGCGATTAATACCCCCGCCGGGTGAGCGAGGCTTAGCCGACACAAGTACGATCGATGCCGCTGTTGCAGCCTACGACCAAGGATTCGATACCACCTACGGAGGGTTGCAAGGTGCTCAGAAATTCCCCAGCAGCCTCTCCATCCGTCTTCTGCTCCGCCATTACCGACGCACGAACGACGAACAAGCCTTACATATGGCCACACACACACTCGAAAAGATGGCAAGCGGTGGAATGTATGACCATGTCGGCGGAGGCTTTCATCGTTATGCCACTGATCCCCAGTGGCTGGTGCCGCACTTTGAAAAAATGCTCTATGACAACGCGCTCCTCGTTACAGCATATCTGGAAGCCTATCAAGCGACTGGCGTCGAGGGCTTCAAAGCTGTGGCACAGGACATATTGCGCTATGTCGAACGTGACATGAGTTCACCAGATGGTGGATTTTATTCAGCCACTGACGCCGACAGTCTTGGACCAAGTGGAGAGCGCGAAGAGGGGTGGTTTTTCACATGGACCCCAGACGAATTAAGCTCAGCGTTACCTAAACAACAGGCTCAATTAGTTTCTGCATACTACAACGTTACTGCTGCCGGGAATTTCGAAGGTCGAAATATTCTGAATACACCTCGTCCACTGTTAGAAGTGGCGGAGGAACTCAACATTCCACTCGACCATGCGGAGTCATTACTCAAGACGGCCCGCGAAACACTGTACAAAACACGAACCACCAGACCAGCGCCACTACGAGACCATAAAGTTCTGACCTCCTGGAACGGCTTGATGATCTCAGCCTTCGCCCAAGCCTCTTTGATCCTCGATCGGCCAGACTACGCAGAACGGGCTGCCGCGGCGGCTAATTTTCTATTGACTCATTCGCGTGTCGACGGACAATTGCGTCGGACCCATGCCAGCGGCCAAGCTCGCATCAACGCATACCTGGACGACTACGCGTTTCTCATCGCCGGACTTCTTGATCTGTACGAAGCGACAAGTGAGCCACGTTGGCTCGAAAATGCATTCGCGCTCGACCGTGTGCTGGAAAGTCATTTCGAAGATGAAGACGGTGGATTCTTCATGACGAGCGACGATCATGAAACCTTGCTGGCACGCGAAAAACCAAATTTTGACGGTGCTGAACCCTCAGGAAATTCCGTACAACTCCTCAACCTGATGCGCCTGCATGAATTCACTACGGACGACCGTTACCGACAACGGGCTGAACGTAGTCTACGCGCGTTCGATGGTACTCTGTCGCGGGCGCCTGTGGCTCTAGCGGAGATGTTACTTGCGGTTGACTTCCACAGTGATATACCAAAGGAAATTATTATCATTACACCTCAATCACGTGATGAGGCCGCACCGTTTCTTATGAAATTACGGAAGACCTTTCTACCAAATCGTGTGTTAAGTGTGGTTGCCGAAGGCGACACCTTTAACGACCACGCGACTCTCATTCCACTCGTAGAGGGTAAGTTTGCCCGTGACGGCCAGGCTACGGCTTACGTCTGCGAAAATCGAATCTGCGATCTGCCAACAACTGATCCTGAAGTCTTCGCTCAACAGATCGAACGGAAAGCAGAATTTTAGGAACCGCAAGGCGTGAATAAGCACCTCGTTAATCATCATTTTTGGTCTCTTTGCGAACTCTAGTGGCGAACGCACGTATTGGTATCGATCTCGGCGGAACAAAAATAGAAGGAATTGCCCTTGTGGATAGAGGCACCGTGCTATTGCGTCAACGGGTGCCTACGCCCAAAGACAATTATCAAGATGTCCTACAGGCGATCGCGACACTTGTAACATCTATTGAAAAGGAGATCGACGCAACCTGCACGGTAGGTGTTGGTACACCTGGGGCCATCTCTCCAGCTACTGGATTAATCAAAAACTCAAATTCCACGTGTTTAAATGGCAAGCCACTTGCTAAAGACCTCTCACGCCTACTGGAGCGACCGCTCCGTTTCGGCAATGATGCAAATTGTCTCGCCCTCTCAGAAGCTACTGACGGAAACGCTGCAGGGGTAAATGTTGTCTTCGGTGTCATTCTTGGCACCGGCGCAGGTGGTGGAGCTATCGTTGACGGTCGACCCATTATGGGAATTAACGCCATTGGAGGTGAGTGGGGACATAACCCACTCCCATGGCCACAGACCGATGAATTACCAGGGCCTAACTGCTACTGCGGTAAGCAGGGCTGCATCGAAACGTTTCTCTCGGGGCCGGGCCTCACCCGGGATTACGAATCGCTCACGGGTACACAACTCAAGGCTGAGGCAATCGTTGTGGCAGCTGAAGAAGGCGACGTTACTGCTGAAACAGTACTCACGCGTTACGAAGACCGACTTGCCAGGGGCTTGGCCACTGTCATCAATGTTCTCGATCCAGACGTGATTGTCCTAGGTGGTGGTATGTCCAACACCGAACGGCTGTACGACCACGTCCCACGCTGTTGGGGACGGTACGTGTTTTCTGACCGTGTGGATACGAAACTTGTCAAGCCGATGCACGGTGACTCGAGCGGTGTGCGCGGCGCAGCTTGGCTGTGGGACAATCCACCAAGCTTGAGGTAAGGTAGCATCACAGAAGTCAAGTTGCCTGGAATACGAGTCACACCAATTGTGCAAGCACTGTTATGATTGAACGTTCTACTGTGTAATTTTTTCATCTTGCGCGCCTGTAGCTCAGCTGGATAGAGCGCCGGGCTTCGAACCCGTAGGTCGGGGGTTCAAATCCCTCCGGGCGCGCCATTTTTTCTCAGTAATCAATAAAGCGCCTGTAGCTCAGTTGGATAGAGTGTTGGCCTCCGAAGCCAAAGGTCGCAGGTTCGAATCCTGCCAGGCGCGCCATTCTGGTACAGGACAAGAGTTCCGTAAGTCAGACCAGGTAATCGAGGGAGTCAAAAAAACTTGCAACGGACATCCCCAATAACTGGACGCTGTTGTGTCACCCGTAGTACATTGTCCGCCGCAAACCGTTTGAGGTGGGCCGATAGCTCAATTGGCAGAGCAGCAGACTCTTAATCTGCGGGTTGAAGGTTCGATTCCTTCTCGGCTCACCATTTTTTTTTAGTACACCTTATCGAGAGATCGATCATTGCTAAAACAACTAGACACCTTACCCCGTATCGGGATTTCGGCCTGCCTTCTCGGGGAAGAGGTCCGCTACGACGGTAGTCATAAGCGCGACCCGTATATCGTTGAAACACTAGGACCATTGGTCGAATGGGTTCCGGTCTGTCCAGAAGTAGAGCTTGGTCTGGGAACACCCCGTGAAGCGATTCGTCTCATTTGCAATCCGAAAGATC
>PYIL01100764.1_pt1 | contig 12888 bp, 14 predicted proteins | sample 3578041 | NCBI WGS metagenome assembly PYIL01 (sample SAMN08408023, study PRJNA431606) | Marine metagenome isolate SA_KN192-05_S13_150m, whole genome shotgun... | biome: marine; feature: oceanic pelagic zone; material: water; isolation source: 150 m water sample, 0.2-0.8 um fraction ... | reverse complement strand
TGAAACTTCATAATCACTCCTCCATAGTTGTCTAAGACTGTCAATGACCCAAACTCTCCCCATGTCGTAATAGGATCTCCCATAGAACGAGGATTTAGACCAATCCAGTCATCAAGTACGGTCCTAAGGATGATATCTAAACCAATAGTTAATATTGCTACAGCAAAAACAGGCTCTCCAACCATTGGACGTAAAAAAGTTCTTTCTAATATTGCGCTTAGTAAACCTGTAGCTATTAAAGCAGTTATAAATGCAATCCAGAAATTAATTCCTCTATCAACTGCTAAAGCACTAATAATACCAGCACCAACAACTGCTAATGCTGGTTGAGCAAAGCTTAAGACATCCATAGCTTTATATATCAACACAAAACCAATAGCAACCAAAGAGTAAACGGCTCCTAAAGCTAGGCCTTCAAATGATGCTTGTAAGAATATTGTCATTTATACATAGACTCAATTAGTTCTGAGAACTGCTCCACTAAAACATTTCTTTTAATTTTTTGAGTAGCAGTAAGCTCCCCTTCTTCATGATCAAGCTCTTTTGGAATCATTTCAAATTTCCTAATCTCAAGGGTAGATGTATTTTCATTGGCTCTGATAATTTCTTTTCCAATTAGCTCTCTGACTTCCTCTTTTTCAGATAAATCTCTATAAGTCGTGTGTGTAATACCTTTTCTAAGAGCCCAGTTGGATACAATATCAAACTCGATTGCTATTAAGGCAGATAAAAATTTTCTCTTGTCTCCGATAACAATTGCATCCTTAATAAATGGAGAGACTTTTAGTGCATTCTCTATCTCAGAAGGTGAGACATTTTTTCCACCACTTGTAATAATTATATCTTTTTTCCTGTCAACTATTTTTACGAACTGACCATGCATTTCTCCAACATCTCCTGTATAAAGCCAACCATCTTCGTCTATAGTCTCCTTAGTTGCCTCCTCGTTCTTAAAGTAACCTTTAAACACTCCTCCGTGCCTTATTAGTATCTCTCCATCATCAGCAAGCTTTAGTTCACATCCTTTATTTGGAATACCTACTGTTCCGAGTGATATATTGTCATAATCATTACCTGTTGCATATCCAGTATTCTCGGTCATCCCATAACCTTCAAAAATAGGAACTCCCAAAGCCATAAAAAATTTCAATACTTCAGGAGCAATAGGAGCAGCGCCAGAGGCAGCAACATCCACTCTGCTTATTCCTAGCTTTTTAGTTATTGATCTAAATGAAATGTTCCAAGTTACAAAATCAATTACTTTCGCTAAAGGATCTTGGAATCCTTTTTCTAGTTTTCTATCTGCAGCATACGTTCCAATTTTTAAGCTTATGCCAAAAAGAATTCGTTTTAATAAACTTGCATCCTTCATTTTTACAAGAACACTTGCATGCATCTTTTCAAGTATTCTCGGAACGGCTGCAAAGAAGGTTGGTTGTATTTCCATAAGATCGTCTTGTACTGTATCAATCGACTCAGCCATATTAATTGTTGCTAGCAAATGTGATCCTAAAATTAAATCAACCAACCTACCAAAAATGTGACAAAGTGGTAAAAAAGATACGAACTCTTGTTGCTCTGTATTTACATTTTTCATTATATTGAAGTTCATAATGTTGGTACCAACCCATGCAAGATTAGCGTGGGTAATCATCGACCCCTTAGGTGGCCCCGTTGTTCCGGAAGTATAAACCATAATTGCGATATCTTCAGGATCTATTAATTCGAGCTTATCATTAACAAAATTCGGATTCTTTTCAAATTCTTCTTCTCCTATTTGAAGAAAGTCATCCCATGTCATTAGCAGTGGGCTGTCATAATTTGTTAACCCTCTTGGTTCAAAATAAATTATTTTTTTCAATCCCGGTAACTCGTCAATAACTTCTAATGCTTTATCCACTTGCTCTTGGTCTTCAGCAAACAATATTTTTGACTCCGAATGCCCAATCAAATATGATACTTCTGCTGGAGGATTTGTTGGGTAAAGCCCTACACTAATTGCCCCTATAGCTTGTGAACCAACATCAGAGATAAACCATTCTGGTCTATTCTCTGAATGAATAGCTACACTATCTTGTGTATCAACACCAAAATAATTTAAGGCACAACCAACCCATTGGGCTTGCTCCCAGTACTGATGGTATGTTATTTCTTCCCACTTCCCAAAATTCTTTTCTCTCATTGCAATCATCTCGGGGAATCTCTCTGCGGTTTCTCTAATTTTCTTTGCAGGAGTTAACCCTCCCTTAGTCTCAATTTCTTTCATCAACTCTTGTACAGTTAACATATTCCCTCCATAAAATTATCCCTCTGAACTTATCCCAAGGTAAGCTTCTATTACTTGTTTATTGCTTGTTGCATCTTTTGGTAGCCCTTCAAACAGTTTTTGACCAAAATCCATTACGACTACGTACTCTGCTATGTCCATAACCATATTCATATCATGATCAACTAATACAGTTGTAATTTTTAACTCCTCATGAATATCAAGAATGAAACGTGCAATATCCTCAGTTTCTTCGTTATTCATCCCTGCGGCAGGTTCATCCAGTAGAATTATTTCTGGTTTCATAGCCAACGCTCTTGCAAGCTCTACTCTCTTTTGAACTCCATAAGGTAATGAAAGGATGTAAGAGAATCTATATTCTTCTATCTCCAGAAAATCTATAATATCTTCAGCAATTCTTCTTGCTTCTATCTCTTTTTTTCTAACAGATGGTCCGAACAATATTCCAGCAACAGATCCATAATCTATATGCCTATGAGCTCCTATTAATATATTGTCCAAAACAGTCATGTTTTCAAATAATTCAATATTTTGAAATGTTCTTGCAACACCCATGTTTGCTATTTCATCTGGTCTCATCTCTTCAATCGTTTCACCTTTGTACTCTACGACCCCACTCGTAGGCTTATATATTCCACTTATACAGTTGAAAAGAGATGTCTTTCCTGCACCATTTGGTCCAATGATTGCAAACAAAGAACCCTCATCAATACTAAAAGAAACATTACTTAGGGCTTGTATTCCACCAAAGTTCAAAGACACATCCTTAAAAGATACTATGCTGCTCATGAAAGCCACCTCTTTTTCCTTTTGTAATGTTTAACATCTCTAAATGACTTTCGTTTTGTTCCTTCTGCATTCAAGCCCAGATAAAACTCTCTAACATCTTCATCTTGTAATAACTTTTCAGGAGTATTGTCCATAACAATATTCCCCGTTTCCATGATATACCCATGACTTGCAATACTGAGAGCCATATTTGCATTTTGTTCAACCAGTAGTACCGAGACTCCTTGTTTATTTATTTCTACTATAAAATTTTTTATTTGCTCAACTAACTTAGGTGCTAGGCCAAGACTAGGCTCGTCTAATAACAAGCATTTAGGATTTGACATCAGTGCTCTACCTATTGCTAACATTTGCTGTTCTCCTCCAGATAAATACCCAGCAACATCTTTAGCTCTTGGAGCAAGAAGGGGAAACATATCAAAGACATTGTCAATATTCTGTTTAATATCCCTTGACGCAGTATGTCCTCCCAGCCTCAAATTCTCTGTAACTGTTAACTCTGAAAATGTTCTTCTGCCTTCAAGTACCTGGGCTATTCCAAGTTCAACAATATCAGAGGGCTTCATCTCTGAAATATTTTCACCATTAAAGAAAACTTTACCTTTTGTTATGTCTCCGTTTTGTATATCTAGGAGGCCAGTAATTGATCTGAGAACTGTTGTTTTCCCGGAGCCATTGCTCCCAAGTAAAGCAATAATATCTCCCTCTCCTACTTCGAAAGAAATCCCTCTTAAAACTAATATTACATCTTGATAAACTACTTCAAGGTTTTCGACTTTTAACATCCCTATAAAAATTTACATAAAATAATTATGCATATCAACTTAAACCGGTACTTATAAGCAAAAAAGTGTAACCTGAACTAATTTTTCTATATAGAATAATGGGATTCAAACTGTTTAAAAAGGTTTTAATACAGCCTAGTTCTACTTAGAATAATATCATGGAAGACAAAACTCGTAACAATGAAGACTTCGAGCAAAATCAATTGTTTGAAGAAAATCCTTTAATTTCAGATAAAAAGGGCAAGGAGAACAAAAAGAATTCAAATTTAATTCTAATAGTATTGACCTCGGTTATTACATCTTTCTTGATAATCTCTGGCTTCTATTTTCTTGGATTTTTTGAAGAAGTTGTAATACCTGAGCAAGAGACAATAACGATTACGGAGACAATAAAAGAAAGGGAGCTTGTGATACCTAGGGTAGACTCGTCTGAAGTTGTCACTATTGCTGAGATAGCTACTCAAACAATTGTTCAGATACTAGTTGGAATTCAAAATGAAGAAGGAGAATTTATTTCACAAGGTGGAGGTTCAGGAGTTGTGTTAAGTGAAGACGGATTAATTATAACAAATCACCATGTACTTGATATGGAAAATGAAATTGCTGAAGACCTATCCGATGATACAAGTATCGTTACCGAGGTAAGAGTTGTTTTCGAAGATGGAAGAATGTATGGAGCAGAAATAATTGGATCTGATAAGTTGACAGATGTGGGCTTAGTAAAAATTGGTGCTCAAGGACTATCCCCAATTATTGTTGGTAAAAGTAGTAAATTAGTAGTTGGAGACCTTGCAGTAGCTATTGGACACCCACTAACTCTTGGTGCAGAACCTACAGTAACTACTGGTATTATTTCTGCCTTACACAGAAGACTAGATGTTGGAGGAGACATGCAAGCTCCCGTTACATTATTTGGTCTAATTCAAACTGATGCTCCCATAACAAGAGGTTCTAGTGGCGGTGCCCTTTTGAATAAAAAAGGTGAGTTGATTGGGATAACAACAGCTATTGCAACTGCTGATGTTGGGGCAGAAGGATTGGGATTTGCCATACCAATTGATTTAGCTCTTTCAGTAGTTGAAGATTTGGTAAATGAAGGAATGGTACTTCATTCTTTCTTAGGAATCTTAGGATCGCAAAATTTCGACGTTGCAGAAGACGGAGCTAGAATATTTGCTGGTGTAAAAATAGAAGAATTATATGGACCTGCTAATGATGTCTATGCTATTGGTAAAGCAGGTGCTATTCCTGGAGATATTATCAAATCACTTGATGGTAAAAAGATTAGGACACTAGATCAACTAATTACAATATTAAGACATAGAAGAGCTGGAGAACAGGTAACTATTGAAATACTAAGAGATGGAGAAATGCTTAAACTTATCTTCGAATTAGACCTCAGACCTAGTGACATATAAATGGCTGAAGATATATTCTCACAATTTTACAACCTGTTCAACAATGACGATGAAGTAAATTGGAAACTAGCTGAACAAATTTCCCAACATATATTAAAAGATGAAGATGAAACTTTTATTCTTGAAGATGAAGAAAACAAAACTAACATTGAGTCAATATTTCGAGCTGTACAGATGAACCTAGAACAGAACCTCTCAGAAAAAGGAATTGAAAGCGAAATAATAGATCTAAAATTATTGAACAAGAAAGAATGGTCTTTATGGTTTATGGAGTCGAGTAAACATTTTGACTTCAGTTCTTTAGACACTAGTTCAGTTAATCTCCCTGTTAATATAGGAAATATTAAATCTGCAGTTATTGGTATGCAACTAGGTAATGTAGCTGGAGGCTTAGCTAAATATTCCTGGGGGATCTCTACAACAGGGATTATTCTTCCACAATCAAAAACTCTTGCAGTAAATCATGAGAATTTGTATAAAAGAATTAACAGTCTAGATATAGATAGAAAAAAAGCTATTTTTGCTGTTTTAGCTTTAGAATATATTACTTTATCACTTGGAAAATTTTCTGAACCTTTAACAAAGTTGATTAATGTATTAAATAAATCTACAAATAAATTACTAGGTGAAATTGAAAAACTTAATACTGAAATAGATATAGAAACGACAGACATAAATAAAATAATGGAAAATTTCTCAGAAAATAATGAAATAAATTTTGAGAACATATTTGATGATCTATTTGCACCACTTTCCTTTTATAGAGAAGGGATTATATTTTTAGCAAAAGAGAATGCGGGTCTAGATGATCCCTCTATTTTTGATGTAATCATTGACAGCTCAATAGGTGAATATCAAGATAATGTCTTCACTCAATTAAATTCAAAAATTAATCAGTTCTCTGAACACTCTAGAAAATTTATTTTGTATCTTTATGAATCAAAGAATCCAAATACAATAGTTGACATACTGAGAAGTTCAGAGCTTATTCCATCTGAGGAAGAGTTAATCGATCCTATCTCTTGGGCAGCAAGAACTTCATTACCTCCTATATAATCATTTTTTGGTAAAATGGAGAAGAAATATACTAACAATATGAGTATGGAGGCACTAATTATATGGTAGATATTGGAGAAAAACTCCCTGATTTTGAATTAACGAATGTAAACAGAGAAAAAATGAAAACTGAAGATTTTTTAGGGGAAAAAACAATGTTTGTTTTTATGCCGTTCCCTTTCAGTGGAGTTTGTACACCTGAGGTCTGTGAACTTAGAGATAATAGTTCTTTGATGGAGGAAGCAAATATGAATACTGTAATAATTACTGTTGGAGCTTGGGCAACAAATCTAACTTGGGCAACTCAATATGATATAAAATTCCCAATATTAGCTGATTTCTGGCCCCACGGAGAAGTAGCTCAAAAATTTGGATGTTTTAATGAAAAAGTTGGTACAGCTATGCGTTATTCCTATTTGACAAATGAAGAAAATATAATAACTGAAATAATTAAAAGTGATGAGTTCCCAATCGCAAGGGATTTCAGTGAATATAGAAAAAGCTTAGAACTTTAACCTACGTCTCTAACCTCTGCTTCTTCAATTCTTTGACGCTTTACTTTTCGTCTTTCTCTTTCTGAAAGACCACCCCATATACCAAACTTCTCACTGTTCTCCACTGCATACTCTAAGCAGTCCTCCAGGACACTGCATGCTCTACAGACAGCTTTGGCTTTTCTTGTTGATGCTCCTCGTTCTGGAAAAAATAGGTCAGCATCTTGACCTTTACAGTTTGCTTCGTCTGTCCATGAAGGCATCCCCCCCATGAGCTCTTCAATTAATGACTGATCCACTTTCCACCCTAAATTAAATCACACGTATGTAATTTATAAAGTTAATTACGAAATGTCAAGGGCTTAATTAATGAATTTTCTTTATCCTAACTCATAAATTGTAGGATAATTATATTGTGTCCAACGAAGATAAATTATCCACTGGCGCTTCCTATAAGGGAAGTACGGGAATGTGGCTGTATATTTTTCATAGAGTCACAGGTGTTGCTTTGTTTGGATACTTACTGATACACATAATCTCAACAACATTGATTCTTCTTGGTCCTGAAGTCTATGAAGGTGCTGAGGCGGTATATAAAAACTTTTATTTCAGAATTGCAGAAATCTTTTTAATGCTCGCAGTTTTGTCTCATGCAATTAATGGCTTAAGAATTATTGCTATAGATCTCTGGAGTAAAGGAACAAAATATCAATCTCAATTAAACTATTTAGCAATTACCATCTTTCTTGTTGTCTGGATTCCCTCTTCAATAAAGATGGTCAACTCTTATTTTGATATATGTTTAGATAAAAGTTCAGAAGGAACAACGATTGTCGATTGCATGATACGCCCTATACCTGATTGGAAAACAAGTGAATAACAAGATGAGTAAAAAAGATTGGGCTAGAAGAGCGCCCCCCGTTGGTGGGACAGAATTTGAGATGAAAGCATGGTTATTTATGAGAGTAAGTGGTCTCTTATTGGTACTTTTAGCAGTTGGTCATATGTTTATTATGCATATATTTAATGACACACTGAATCTAGATTATGAATTCGTTGCAAAAAGATGGGATGACTATACTATCAGAGCTTTTGATTGGCTACTTCTAGCACTTAGTTTATTGCATGGAGGAAACGGCGTACGTATTGTATTACACGATAATATATCAAATCCCACAATTAAGAGAATTTCGATTTTATCTCTTTTTGCAATTACATTTATCTTCTTTTTACTAGGGTCTTATGGTTTATTTACTTTTGTGAGCCAAATATGAAAATTATTAAACACAACTTTGATGGAGTTATTGTTGGAGCCGGAGGAGCAGGTCTTAGAGCGGCTATTGAAGCTGGGCCCCATATGAACCTTGCCGTTATATCAAAGTTATATCCTACAAGAAGTCACACCGGAGCAGCTCAAGGTGGGATGAGTGCTGCTTTGTCTAATGTAGAAGAAGATAATTGGAACTGGCATGCATTTGATACGGTTAAAGGATCTGATTATCTTGCAGACCAACCTGCTGTAGATATCTTGTGTAAAGAAGCTATAGATTCCGTAATAGAGCTAGAACATTGGGGGCTACCTTTTAGCAGACTGGACTCTGGAAAGATTGCACAAAGAAGATTTGGAGGGCATACAGTTAGAGAGGGGGAGTCTCCTGCATTTAGAGCCGCGTATGCTGCTGATAGGACAGGGCACATGATACTCCAAACTCTATATCAAAAATGTGTATCTATGGGGGTTGAGTTTTTTGATGAATTTCAGGTGTTAGATATCAAAATAGATGATGGAGTTTGTAAAGGTGTTGTAGCTTACGAAATTTCAACTGGTGATATTCACATATTTGAAGCAAGAGCAGTAACTTTTGCTACAGGAGGTTTTGGAAAGATTTACAGAGTGAGTTCAAACGCTCATTCTCTTACAGGAGATGGTCCAGGAATGCTATTTCAAAAAGGACTTCCACTAGAAGATATGGAATTTTATCAATTCCACCCAACTGGCATATATAAACTAGGAATATTACTCTCCGAAGCAGCGAGGGGAGAAGGGGGGATCCTTAGAAATAAGAATGGCGAAAGATTCATGGAAAGGTATGCCCCAACAATTAAAGACCTTGCCCCTCGAGATATGGTAAGCAGAGCTATTGCGACAGAAATTTTAGAGGGAAATGGAGCTGGTCCTAAGGGAGACTATGTATTACTTGACTTAACTCACCTTGGAGAAGATGTGATAAGAGAAAAACTACCAGACATTACCGACTTTGTTAGAACATATGTCAAGATTGAACCAATAACGGAACAAATCCCTGTTCAGCCAACAGCCCATTATGCTATGGGAGGTATCCCAACTAATGTGAATTCTGAAGTATGTACAGATGAAAAAGGAACAATATTACCGGGAGTATTTGCAGCCGGAGAAGCAGCTTGTGTTAGTGTGCATGGAGCTAACAGACTGGGGACTAATTCGTTACTTGACATAGTTGTCTTTGGGAGGAGGGCAGGAAAGTCAATGGTTGATTATGTTTCAAGAACTTCTCGAATGCCAATTTCTGATAACGCTGGAGAATCTGTAGAAAACAAGATTAAAGATTTATTAGGAAGAGAAAGTGATAATAAATCTTCAGTAGCAGATATAAGGGATGAGTTGCAAGACTCCATGAATTTAAATGCCCAAATATACAGGACAGAGGAAACTCTCCTAAAACAAACGAAAGTTTTGGAAGATTTGAGGAATAGAACTAATAATGTAACAATTTCTGATAAAGGAAAGGTATTTAATTCTGAGTTGCTTGACGCAATCGAGTTAGATTACTTACTAGATATGGCTGAGGCTACAGTTGGATCTGCTCTCCAAAGAAAGGAAAGTAGAGGAGCTCATACAAGAGAGGACTATCCTGAAAGGGATGATATAAACTATCTCAAACATACCTTTATAACTAAGGACTCCGAAGGGAAATTAGATGTTAAATATAGAGATGTTGAACTAGGAAAATATGAACCGATGGAGAGGAAGTATTAATGCAACTTGAAATTAGGATTCTTAGATATAACAAGGAATGGTCTAGTAAGTCTCATTGGGATGTCTTTGAAGTTGAAGCAGAACCAGATGATAGAATATTAGATGTTCTTCAAGAGATAAGGTCTCATCATGACGGTAGCTTAGCATATAGAAAATCATGTGCTCATGGAGTATGTGGATCAGATGCTATGATTATAAATGGTGAAAATCAACTTGCATGTCAAGTACTGGTAAAAGAGGTCTCCAGTCCTATAAAAATTGAACCTATAAGGGGTCTCCCTGTATTAAAAGATTTAATAGTTGACATGAATGATTTCTTTGATAGCTATAAAAAAATTCTCCCCTTTCTTATCTCAGATGAGCCTGATTCAAATAGGGAGAGGCTTCAATCTCAAGAAGATGTAGACAGAATTGAAGATACAACTAAATGCATACTTTGTGCCGCTTGTACAACAAGTTGTCCCGTTTTTTGGACTTCCGATTCATTTATTGGTCCGGCTTCACTAGTAAATGCCCATAGATTTATATTTGATTCAAGAGATAAAGGGAACAAACAGAGATTAGAGATATTAAAAGATGTAAATGGAGCGTTTAGATGTAGAACAGCATTCAATTGTACTAGTGCTTGCCCAAGAGGAATTAAGGTAACAGAGGCTATCGAAGAAGTCAAGAGAGAGATCACTTTAAACTCTTAGTAAAATGGATATAGATAAATTACTAAGTGAAATATCAAGAAATTTCTTATCTAATGATTTGATTAAAGATAAAAGTAATTTTTTTATTTGTATAACAGACGAGACAAAACAATATAAAGTAAAAATAGAAGAACCAAATAAATTAATAGACAAAGATATAAATCTAGATAGCGATCTATGTTTGGAGATAGACATTGATGAAGCAATTGAATTATCTGAAGGAAGAAACAATGTTGAAAATTCTTTATTTAATGGAAAAATTAAGCTAGTAGGAAATTTAGAAATACTCAATAGTATTGCTTCGGATATTGAAAAGGCGACCTAAGTCGCCATTTTCAATTAAAAAGTTAGAAACTACTCTTAGTTTAGAGCGTCTTTCAAACCTTTTGCAGCCTTAAATGTTGGCTGGTTCTTTGCAGCAATCTGGATTGTTTCACCAGTTGCTGGATTTCTACCCTGTCGCGCAGCCCTGTACTTAGACTCAAATTTGCCAAATCCAGCAATTGCCACTGGTTCTCCAGCGTTCATTGAGTTTACGATACCGTCAAATACTGCGTCAACAGCCGCTTTAGCATCTCCTTGACTTAAGCCAGCTGCAGCTGCAACATGGCCTGCTAATGCATCTTTATTCATAAGCTGTTGCCTTTCTTTAACTTATTACCAACAATTATATAGTTATTTAATAAGAAAATTTCAAAATATGCTTAAAAACAAGGGTTTTTTTAGGAAAAAGCTTGTATTTATTGTATTTTTTGCTATTTCAAGGTAATTATATGTTTTTTAATTCAGCAACTTTAAGCTTTACAGACTCTGAAGCTTCTCGTAACTCCTTTATTTCATTTTGTTCTAAAGGCAATTCAACAATTTCTTCAACTCCGTTACTACCTATTCGTGAGGTAACTCCAAGATATACATCCTTAATTCCATACTCTCCCGTCATCCACGCACATACAGGCAAAACATCATTGGAATTAGTAATTATTGCATTAACCATCTGTGCAGCAGCTGAGGCAGGAGCGAAATATGCACTCCCTGTCTTCAATAGTTCAACTATCTCTGCTCCACCTTTAGATGTTTTCTCTACTAGATTTTCTATCTCTTTATTAGTCAGAAGTTCTGTTAATTTCTTATCATTAACTAAACACTGAGACGGAACTGGAACCATAGTTTCACCATGACTACCCAGCGTTAAAGCCTTAATTTCTTTCATTGGAACACCTGTTTTCTTTGATATAAAATAAGCGAACCTAGAAGAATCTAAAATTCCTGCTTGTCCAATAACATTTTTCTTTGGTAGTTCTGAAGTCTCCGCCACCAAAGTAGTCATTTGATCCAAAGGGTTTGTTACAACTATAATTATTGGACTATTTGAATATTCCATAATATTGTTTGTTACATCTTTGATTATTTTCCCATTAGTTGAAAGAAGATCCATTCTAGACATACCTGGTTTCCTAGGAAGACCAGCAGTGACTACTACTACATCACTATCCTTCGTGTCTTTATAGCTATTAGTACCTATTATTTCTGTTTGAAACTTTTCAACATATCTAGATTGATTCATATCTAAAGCAAGGCCTTGAGGTAGTCCTTCTACAATATCTGTCATAACTACTTCTGAGACCATATCTCTTTCAGCTATCCTTAGAGCTGTCATTGAGCCATATTTACCCGCACCAACGATTGTTACTTTTGACATACTATTCCTTAATTAAAATACTAACCTTCAATGAATTCAGTAAGATACTTACAGAAATCAGAAGTAGAAACTGTAGTTGCATCACTTCTTCCACGTGCTAAATCATAGGTTACAAAGCCTTTCTCTATAGCCTCTGAAATTGAAGAGACAACCAAATCAGCTGCTTCAGCCCACCCAATGTACCTCAGCATCATTTCCCCAGATAATAAAAGAGATCCTGGATTTACTTTATCCTGACCAGCGTATTTGGGAGCTGTTCCATGTGTTGCTTCAAACATAGCTCTACCCGTTTCGTAATTTATATTTCCTCCTGGAGATATTCCTATTCCTCCTATTTGTGCTGCTAGTGCATCAGAAAGGTAGTCTCCATTTAGGTTTGTTGTTGCAATAACATCAAAATCCTCAGGCTTAATTAAAATTTGCTGTAGAAAAGCATCTGCAATCACATCTTGAACTAAAATTTTATCTCCAGGTTGGCCTTCGCAATCTTCCCATGAAACTGCTACATCAGAAAATTCATCCTTTACTAACTCATAACCCCAGCTCCTAAAAGCACCTTCCGTGAACTTCATAATGTTTCCTTTGTGAACTAAAACAACATTCTTTCTATTTTCTTCTACTGCATACTGTAATGCAGCACGAATTAGCT
>PYIL01334573.1_pt1 | contig 13039 bp, 10 predicted proteins | sample 3578041 | NCBI WGS metagenome assembly PYIL01 (sample SAMN08408023, study PRJNA431606) | Marine metagenome isolate SA_KN192-05_S13_150m, whole genome shotgun... | biome: marine; feature: oceanic pelagic zone; material: water; isolation source: 150 m water sample, 0.2-0.8 um fraction ... | reverse complement strand
CAGGAGTCTGTGGCTAGCTTCATTAATATATCATCCTCAAACCAAGAGATAACAGAGCTCGCTTATTTAAAGATGAGAATTAATTCTAGTGCATTATAAATTAGTGAAATTAAATTGTGTTTATATCTATCAGGCAATAATTTAAATAAGCAACTATATTATTAACAAACAAGTAACTAGCAAGGAGGTTACTTATGGCAAAGATAATAACATTACCTTCAGATTGCTCAACGGACGATATAATCGAGGTTCTGGATAAAGATGGCGCCGCTATTGTTGAAGGGTTTGTCAGTCAGTCATGGCTGAGTGACTTCAACACATCGATCCAAACATCGATAGATAATTATAAACCCTATGATTACGGTGAGCCAGAGGCAGAGGAGTTTTTAGGCTATCAGACTGTTAGATTAAATGGTTTAGTTAATAAAGCACCAAATTATATTGATTTGATATCAGATGAGCGGCTACTTAGTCTAATGGATCATTTTCTCGCCCCAAATTGTGGTCAATATCGCTTAAATTCGAGTGAAATAATTGAAATACATGGTGGTGAGACAGCTCAAGTTTTGCATTGGGATGATGTTATCTGGCCAGCACATTTCTGGGCACCAGATCAATTATTGCAATTTAATGTAATGGTGGCGGCGACTGACTTTACCGAATCAAACGGAGCAACACAGGTAGTTCCTGGAAGCCATAAGTGGGATCATAACAAACGTGAGGCAAAACCAAATGAAATTACACAAGCCTTAATGAAAGCGGGAAGCGCTGTATTCATTCCAGGCAAAACATTACATGGTGGTGGCAATAATTTTGATGGAAGTAAGCGGAGAGCAATTGTTGCTTCTTATGTGCTTGGTTGGCTTCGCACACAAGAAAATCATTTTCTGCACACCTCTGTTGACGAAGCGCGTGAATGGCCTGAACGAGTACGCCAGCTTCTTGGATATGATCTGTATGCTCATTATGATGATAATATAGAAGCGGGTCCTTTAGGCTATTATGAGTATGGAAGCCCGAGCGCTTTATTTGAGAATACTAATGAATAAACGAAATCAAATTAGAAGCCTGTCTTAGTGTCTGAATAGATTCTCGAAACGGCACGTCTCTTAGGATGACGGATTTTGAGTTAACTAATTGTATATATAATTAGGCAACCAAGTTACAAGAGCTGGAAATATCGAAAGAATAATTAGCATTAATATCTGAATAGCGACAAATGGTATGACCCCGCGGTATATTTGCTGTGTCTTGATAGACTCAGGTGCAACTCCTCTGAGATAAAAAAGGGCGAAACCAAATGGAGGAGTTAAAAAAGATGCTTGTAAGTTTATGGCGATCATTATTCCTAACCAAATAGGATCAATATCCATCATTAAAAGAATTGGAGCAATAATTGGCACAACGACAAAAGTGATTTCAATAAAGTCTAAGACAAAGCCAAGCAGGAAAATAGCTGCCATTACAACTAAAATAGCAAAGAATTTAACTCCAGGAAGGTTTAATAAGAATTCTCGGATAATTTCGTCACCACCAAAACCCCTGAAAACTAGCGAAAATATTGAAGCACCAATTAATATGAAAAATATCATGCTTGAAATCTTAACTGTTGATTGCATCACTTCCGTCAATTTAAAATAAGTTAAGGTTCCTTTCATAGAAGAAATTAATAATGCTCCAGAGGCACCAATTCCTGCAGCTTCCGTGGGCGTAGCAAAGCCAAATAATATGGAACCAAGGACTGAGAAAATAAGAAAAAGAGGGGCAAACAAAGAAGTAAGCATCTTCTTGATATTTTGGGACCCTGGTTTTTGTGCTGGCTCTGGCGGCACCATATTGGGCTTGAATATCCCTATTAATGAAATATAGAGAAGATAAAACAATACCAAACAAATTCCTGGTATAAGAGCTCCAGCAAATAAATCACCGACAGAAACAGTTCGTGGCGCAAAATTACCCTGAGTTAATTGAGCATATTGATAAGAGGATGATATGACATCGCCAAGCATAACAAGTACGATTGACGGCGGAATAATTTGACCCAGTGTTCCAGCTGCACAAATTGTACCTGTGGATATTTCTGCGGAGTAACCTTTATTAAGCATTGTTGGTAGCGCAAGCAAGCCCATGGTTACAACAGTAGCACCAACGATTCCAGTGCTCGCCGCAAGTAGCATGCCAATTATAGTTACAGCGATTCCCAGGCTTCCTTTAAATCGCCAAAATAGATTTGATAAGCTTTCAAGCAGATCCTCGGCGATACGAGATTTTTCTAATGTAATGCCCATGAATATAAATAATGGGACAGCCAGCAAAGTGGTATTGGTCATGATTCCATAGATTCTATTGGGAAGTCCTGTCAAAAAGCTCTGTTCAAAAGAACCACTTGCTATTCCGATTAAAGCAAAGATTAATGATGTCCCTGCCAGTGAAAATGCAACCGGGTAGCCCAGAAGCAATATCAAGATTATGCTAATAAATAATAATATTGCCATCCATTCCATTAATTTCCCTCTCTTATCTTTGTAAATTCTTTGCATAATATTGATATAGTTTGAAAAATAATGAGTAGTGGCATGATTAATAGCATGCTTTTCAAAAGAGGAATTGCGGGATATGGAAGGCCACCAGCATCTCTGGAAATTTCTTTAACCGACCAGGCTGACGATACAAAATCTCCGGTAACCATAAGCAAAAAAATACAAACAGGAAGGGCGAAGAAGACAGCTCCAATGATATTGACCCAGGATTTTTGTTTGGGCGAAAATGATTTGTAGAAAATATCTACACGCACGTGCTCATCTGATTTGAGTGTGTATGCGGCACCCATTAAAAAGATGGCACTGTGCATCCAAACCAGAGATTCTTGCATCCAGATTGAACCAATATTAAATACATATCTTAAAATTACGATCAGAAGAGTTATCACTGTCATAATCAGGGCCAACCAGGAAACAGTATGGCCTATAAATTTGACGGTAAGGTCAATCTTGCTCGAGATAAAACTAATTAAATTCATGACATGAAAGTCTGAGCCGCTTAATGGCGCCAAAATGTTGGCGTAAATAAGACAAGCAAGGTAAAGATTTCAAGTCGTCCTAATAGCATTCCAGTAATTGCAATCCATTTTGTATTTTCTGGCATCGACATAAAACCATGTGCGACATCACCTAATCCCGGGCCAAGATTGTTGAGAGTTGCTGCTACAGCTGAAAATGCCGTCACATGATCAAGTCCCGTCATCATCATTGCAATTAACATTGCAGCAAATACGACTAAATAAATTGAAAAGAAGCCCCAAACTGCATCGACAACTCTATGTGATACAGCTTGCTTGCCGAGTTTTACAGGAATTTCAGCATTAGGATGTACCAGTCGTTTAATCTCTCTAACACCTTGTTTGTATATTAGTAATGATCTGATTACTTTTATGCCTCCAGCTGTTGATCCAGCGGAACCCCCAACAAAGCTCATCAAAATTAGGACTAAAGGTATTGCTCCTGGCCATGCTGCAAAATCAGATGTTGTAAAACCTGTGGTGGTTGCTATTGAGACGGCATGAAATAACCCTGTAAAAAAGTTACCTGATTGATGTTGAGGGTTATATACATATAGAGAAATTATCACGAATAGAGAAAGACCAAATATTATTTTAAGATAAGCTTTGAATTCATGGTCATTGATATAATGCGAAAAATTTTTATTTTGCCAGGTAAAAAAATGTAAAGAGAAATTAATACCAGCGGCAAACATAAAGAAAATTGCTACAACTTCAATCATGCGGTTATCAAAATATCCAATACTTAAATCGTGAGTTGAAAAACCACCTATTGCAACCGTAGAGAAAGCATGACAAATTGCGTCAAAACCATTCATGCCCGCTATGAAATAACTTATTGCACATAGAGCTGTAAATACAAGATAGACATACCAGAGTGCTTTGGCTGTTTCAGTTATTCTTGGCGTAAGTTTATTATCTTTTATTGGTCCAGGCGTTTCAGCTCTGTATAGTTGCATTCCTCCGATACCAAGCATTGGCAAGATTGCAACCGCAAGAACAATGATGCCCATGCCGCCAAGCCATTGAAGCTGTTGCCGATAATATAATAAGGATTTTGGTAGAACATCTAAGCCAGTTATTATTGTGGCTCCTGTTGTGGTGAGCCCTGACATGGATTCAAAGATAGCGTCTGTGATTGACAAATTTAGAATATTGGAGAAATAGAAGGGTGCCGCGCCGAAGACTCCCAATACAATCCAGAATAATGCGACCACTAAAAAACCATCTCTTAATTTAAGTTCATTGCTTGAATTCCGAACCGGGAGCCATGTGAGAAGCCCCGTTAATACAGTTACAAAGAAGGCAGAAAGAAAAGGGCTCCATGCATTATCTGTATACAAAAAACTCACAATAACTGGTGGCAACATGGTTACGCTGAACATCATCAACAACAGCCCAACAATTCTTTGTACAACTGTCCAGTTCATTTATTATTCATGTTTTTTTTGAATTAGAAGGGTTCTTTCGAAATATTCTTTCAAGGTCAATAATGTTACTTCTGTCTGAGACAAACAAAATGAGATGATCGTTCTCTTCTATGACGGTATCATGATGGGTAATTATTACATTTTGATCACGAACAATAGTAACGATATTACAGCCACTAGGCAGATCAATCTCTTCAATCATTTTGCCAACAACAGAAGAGCTGTCTTTATTTCCATGCGCTACGGCTTCAATTGCTTCTGCCGCACCTCGGCGGAGTGAGTGTACTTTTACAACATCACCGCCACGAACATAAGCCAGAAGAGAGCCAATAGTGATTTCTTTGGGTGATATTGCGATATCTATAGTTCCTGCTTCAACAAGGTCTGCATAGGACGGTCGGTTCAATAATGCCATTACTTTTTTAGCTCCCATATTTTTTGCGAGCATTGCAGATAATATGTTTGCTTCTTCGGCGTTGGTTAGTGCACAAAATACATCAACACTATCAATATCTTCTTCAGTCAGCAGTTCTTCATCAGCGGCATCGCCAACCAAAACAATTGCTTTATCTAATTTTTCCGAAATAATCTTTGCTCTTTCTGGATCACGCTCGATAATTTTGACTTGGTTGGTATTTTCAAGAGCTGCTGCAAGCCTCACTCCAATATGACCTCCGCCAGCAATTAGGACTCGTCTAACCGGGCTTTCAATTTTTTTCATTTCGCCCATAAAAGCCCGAATATCTTTTTTTGCGGCAATAAAAAACACTTCGTCATCTGGGCGGATGATTGTGTCTCCTTCAGGTTGTAATGGCTGCCCATTTCGATAAATGGCTGCAATTCGTCCCTCTGTATTGGGTATATGTTCTTTCAGGGTTGAAATTTTTTGCCCTACAAGCAGTCCTTCATGACTGACTGTGGCTGCTACCAACCTAACTTCACCATTGGCAAATTCGAGTACTTCTAATGCACCTGGATAATGTATGAGTTGTTCTATGTGTTCACATACCAATTGTTCGGGACTTAGGCACAAATCAACTGGGATTGATTCTTTACCAAATAGATCTTGAGTGTGCAAATAAGCAGTAGATCTAATGCGAGCAATTTTAGTTTCTGTATTAAACATTGTGGATGATATTTGACATGCCAACATATTAGTTTCATCGGAATCAGTTAGAGCAACCACAATGTCGGCATCTCCACAGCCAGCGCGTTTTAATACGCTAGGGTGTGATGCATGCCCTGATATTGTTCTAATATCTAAACGATCTTGAAGTTCACGAAGCACATTCTTTTTGGTGTCAACAACAGTAACGTCGTTACTTTCTTCACAAGATAATTGTTCTGCTAAAGAAGAGCCTACTCTTCCAGCCCCAAGAATAAGTATGTTCATGTTAATTTCCAGCAGTAATTAAATACATAAGTAACACATTATTTATTAAATTTATAAAAGATCAAGGTTGGCGTAACTAACAACGAGCCATTTTGTTCCAACATTTTCAAAATTTACATGCACCCGAGCATGAACCCCTTGGCCCTCATAAGCAAGAACTGTTCCTTCGCCAAATTTTTTGTGGCGCACTCTTTGTCCTATACTAAAGGGTGACTCAGATATTAAATGTCTTTTTTTGTTGGCAATATTATGATTGACATAGCTATGATCGTGATAGGTGCTTCTGATTTCTTCCTTCAGTTCGATGGGTATTTCGTCAATAAACCTTGATGATGGCGAAAAATTATCTTGACCATGCAGTTTTCTTTGTTCAGCAAAGGTTAAAAAAAGCAATTCTTTTGCTCGTGTTATGCCAACGTAACAAAGTCGACGCTCTTCTTCTAAGTTTTTTGGGTTAGATATTGATCGTTGATGAGGGAAAAGCCCGTCTTCCATGCCACACATAAAAACCATCGGGAACTCTAATCCTTTGGCTGAATGTACTGTCATTAATTGAACACAATCTTCCCATTCGCTTGCTTGTTCATCCCCGGCTTCTAATGCCGCATGTGCAAGAAAGGCATCTAACTCTGACATTTCCTCATCCGACTCAAAACTTTTTGCTGCACTTATTAGTTCACTTAGGTTCTCGATTCTGGTTAAACCTCTCTCGCCCTTTTCTTTTTCGTATAGTTCAATCAGGCCACTTAAATGTATTATGTGATCAATTTTATTGTGCAAGTCTAATTTATCAGTTTCTCTTCTCATTTTATTTATTAGAGAAACAAAAAAATTTAATTTGGAAAATTTCTTCCCAATTGGGTTATTTTCTATAAGATGAATAGAGGCTTCCCAGAGGGATGTTTTATTTTCTTTTGCGCGGCCTCTAATTAAATCTATATTTTTTGCTCCAATCCCTCGAGTGGGCTTATTGATAATTCGTTCGAGCGAAGCATCGTCTTTTCGATAATAAACTAATCTTAAATAAGCCAAGGCATCTTTTATTTCTGAGCGCTCAAAAAACCGTAATCCACCATATATCTTGTAAGGTAATGCAGCATTAATTAAAGCTTCTTCCAATGCTCTAGATTGTGCATTTGAACGATAAATGATTGCAACATCTGAACGATTATGTCCTTGTTTTTCCCAGTCTTGAATTTTGCCGGCAATAAAAGAAGCTTCTTCTTTTTCATTAAATGCAGCGAAGATTTGTATTAATTCTCCTGTATTATCTTCCGTCCATAATTCTTTGGGCATTCTTGTTACATTATTTGTGATTAAAGCATTGGCTGCTTTCAGGATATTTTCAGAAGAACGATAATTTTGTTCTAACGTGATCACTCTTGTGTCAGCGAAATCTTTCTGAAACTGATCTATATGCTCCATTTTTGCGCCACGCCACCGATAAATTGATTGGTCGTCATCCCCTACCACAAAAGGTATTCCGTCATCACCCGTCAATAAGCGTAAAAATGCATATTGAATTACATTCGTATCTTGAAATTCATCAACCAGAAGATGTTTAAATTTTTTACGGTATTGGTTCAATAAATTGGGATTATTATGAAGTAATTCATATGTTCTTAACAATAATTCTGCAAAGTCGACCAGATCAGATTGGTCACAAATATCCTGATAATTCTTATAAAAATTAACTTGTTGGGTTAGATCTGAGTCATTTTTTTTATTTATTTGATGTGGCCTCAAGCCCTCATCCTTATTTTGGTTAATAAAATATTGTAATTCTTTTGGGTTCCAGCGGTTTTCATCAAGATTTTGATTTTTGAATAATCTCTTGATAATTCTTAGTTGATCATCTGAATCAATAATTTGAAAGTTTTTGTCGAGGCTAATATCTTCTGCGTGCCTTCTTAAAAAACGATGCGCTAAACCATGAAACGTTCCTATCCAAAGATTGTGGACGGGCATTTGCAAAAGATTTTCAACACGATCTTTCATTTCTTTAGCCGCCTTGTTAGTAAATGTGACGGCTAATAGATCGTGGGGAGAAAGATTTTCAATTTTGATTAACCATGCAATCCGGTGTGTTAGCACTCGAGTTTTTCCGCTGCCCGCTCCAGCAATAATTAACATTGGCTCGTTATTGCCAGTTACAGCCATCCGTTGTGGTTCATTTAAAGGCTCAAGTATTGGAGTTACGTCCATTGTGGATTAGATGAAATCGTTGATTCTTAAAAGCCAATAATGATCTATAAGTAAAGCGGCAAATAGGATTGTAAGATAATGAATTGAAAAACGAAAAACACGCATGGGCAATTCAATGTTCTCATCATTTTTTAATTTATGTGCATACCATATAAAAGCAATTCCCGAGATAATTGCTGTCATTAAATAAATAAGACCGCTCATTCCAGTTTGATATGGCAGAATCGTTATTCCAACCAACAAAATTGTATAATTAAAAATAAATAATCTTGTAAAGGCACTGCCATGAGTTACTGGAAGCATCGGAATATTGGCGTTTTCATAATCTTCTTTTTTTGCTATAGCCAGCGCCCAAAAGTGTGGTGGAGTCCAAAGAAATATAATTAAGAAAAGAATTAGGGCATTACTATGAACTTCTCCGGTCACTGCAGTCCAGCCAAGAACAGGTGGCGCAGCACCAGCCGCTCCACCAATTACAATGTTTTGGGGGGTGGCGCGCTTAAGAAAAACTGTATATATAATTGCGTAACCGACCAGCGAAAGAAAGGTCAAAATAGCAGTCAATGAATTGATAAATATATTAAGAATAGCCATAGAAGCAATACATAAAATTGCTGAAAAAATAAGCGCTTTCTTTTGTGAGAGTTTTCCCTGTGGTAAAGGCCTGGTTTTTGTACGTGACATTTTCATGTCTATTTGTACATCTAAAACATGATTTATAACAGCAGCAGAAGAAGCGCTCAGCCCTATCCCTAAAGCACCAAATATCAATATGTTCAGACTTGGCAATGATGGCGTTGCAAGAAACATACCGACAACTCCACAAAAGACAATTAAATTAACTACACGCGGTTTTGTTAGCTCATAATAGTCGAGCCATGTTGCTTTGTTTTGTTGCATGATCTTTTGCAATTTTATTTACCACGAATTAAATAGGAAGTTTTTGAAATGCTAGTTTAACGTACAATTATATCATCAAATTAAACTGTGCTATGCCATCTGCCAATAACATTCATTAAAAATAAGACTTTTTAATTCTTATAATCAGGAAAATAACTGAAGCCAAGCACATCAAAAACCATTGGGCAGCATAACCATAGTTAGTAGATGGGCTAGTGAATTTTGGCTCCCATTTTCTAATGTATCCGTTATCGTCTTCTGGACTTAATAATAAAATATATGGGAGTGTTTTCTGGTTTAATACATCCTCTATTTCACTAATAGTTGGATATATGCCAATAATTGGCCATGAGGATTTATTTTCAAATGCCTCTGCATCTCTTATTCCTATTTTTGGTAATTTCCCTAGTGACCCTTTTATTGTTAATTTTTTTTCGTGTATTTTTATATTAATCGGTTTTTGTTGTGGCGTGCTTTTTTGAATCCATCCTCGATTCACTAATAACCAGGGAAGAGACGCATTGATTTCAAAAGGGGTAATTATCATATGGCCTAATTGTCCATCTCTTATTATGTTGTCTATAATAATTTGCTTGTTATTTATATATTTTCCTTGTGCTTTAATTTTCTGATATAGCTCAAAATCAGTCATTGTATTTATATGCAAATATTCGTCAGAAGCAACAAATGCCTGTAATGCGCTTTTCTTTTCCTCTGCTCGTTTGAGCTGCCAAATCCCAAGTGAAGCGAAAGAATATATTAAGATCAGTGTCAAAAAATAAGGCACTATTGTTTTTATTAAAATATTTATTTCTTTCTTTTGCACCATTATAAATAACCATTTATCTTTTAGTTATCTTGGACACATCAACGGAGTATTCATTAGGGTTTGCTTGAGCAGTTCCGCTCCAGGCATGACCATAAATAAGCTCCAGTTCAATGTTGAAACAGTTGTTGTTTTTAGATTTTTCCAGATACTCTTTAAACGTATTGAATTTATTCTTACCAGTTAGTCCATGATTTCTATTTCTCAAACAATTTCTTGAGCCGCTAGCTGTTATGTCTTTAAAAAATGCATTTAAATCTTCATATTTTATGATTAGCCTGTCTGAATCTAAAATCGGATCAGAAAGACCGGAGTTTAGTAATTGGTCCCCAATAATATGCATATCAATGAATTTATTAACATGCTCAAAGTTATCTATACTTGACCAAGCTGCCTTTATATTAGCAAAAGAATCTGGTCCAAGTGTCGAAAAAATGAATAAACCATTCTTACTTAAAACACGATTAATTTCATATAAGAAAAAAGACAGATTATTAATCCAAGGCATAAGAAGGTTTGAAAAAATTAAATCTATAGAATCATTTTTAAATGGCAAGATCTCTGCAGATGCTTGGACTTGATTAATATGACGCAATGCTTTGATATTTTTTATAGAGCTTAATAACATTGATCGAGAAATGTCTAAATTTGTTATTTGACAAGCGGGGTAGTTTTTTTCTAAAAATTCGGCGCCTGATCCTAATGCTCCCCCCAAATCGACTGCTTGTTGCGGCGCTATTTTTATAGGCACTAGTCGATCGATTAGATCTTTTCGACAATGACGATGAACAAAATCAAAGTCAGAGAAAGATTTAGCACAATTATCAAATCTTTTTTCGATGTTATTTTGGAAAAATAAAGTGTCTGACATGTTGTAATGATTGTTCTTAAGGTCCGTTATAATGGAGCATTATTCCAATAAAAATAGTCATTCCTATGAAATGATTATGGTTAAAAGCTTTAAAACAGCCGTTTCTATCTCGATTTCTAGCGAGCCATTGATGATAAATCATGAGCATGATTGAGGCTATAATTGATAAATTTACCCAAATGTCAAATTTTTCCAAGTAAGACATATAACACAAAAAACAGACCATAAGCGCCTGAAAAATACCGATACAAATTAAATCATAATTTCCAAAGAGTATAGCCGTGGATTTTATATTTAAGTTTAGATCATCATCGCGATCAACCATGGCATAAAATGTGTCATAAATTAATGCCCACAATATTGCAATGCCAAATATCAACCACCCGACAAAAGGCACATGACCCAATTGTGCCGCAAAAGCCATTGGTACTGCCCAGCCGAATGCTATACCAAGAATTAATTGTGGCGCAGATAATATTCTCTTTATAAATGGATAAATTACAGTAATAACAGCACCGAAAAAGGCTAATAACTTGGCCGCATTATTCAAAAAATAGATTAAAGACAACGCAATGACCATCAAAAATAAAAATAAATACATTGCTTTATTTACAGAGATTTTCCCCGATGCAATCGGCCGATCTTGGGTTCTTTTGACATGAGGATCAATCTTTCTATCTGCAAAGTCATTCAAAACACAACCGGCAGACCTCATCACAATGACACCAATTAAAAAAATTATTAATATATCTAATTCTATTTGACCCTTACTAGCTATCCATATAGACCATAGCATTGGCCACATTAACAGCCATATCCCAATAGGCTTGTCTAGCCTCATTAATAATAGATAATCTTTGATTGATGTTTTGTCTTTCATGACCCTTAAAATAAAAACTTAATTATACTTTTCCAAGTCTATTTGAATTTCCTAGCCACCGAAGAATTATTTCGTTTGTATTTCGAGGAAATTTTTCCATTATTTTGGATGCTGCTTTTTGAACGTTCGGCATTAAATGACCATCTCTTGTTAGGTTTGCTATTTTGTACTGAGGAAGTCCTTTCTGTTTTTTTCCTAAAATTTCTCCAGGGCCTCTAAGCTCAAGATCTTTTTGAGCAATAAAAAATCCATCATTCGAGTTTCTTAGGATAGATAAGCGTTTATGTGCAATTGAATTTAATGGTGATTTATAAAGAAGTATGCAATGGCTTTCCGCATTTCCTCGACCAACTCTTCCGCGTAATTGATGTAATTGTGATAATCCCATTCTTTCCGCATTTTCTATAACCATTAAGTTGGCATTCGGCGCGTCAACACCAACTTCTATTACAGTAGTTGCAACAAGAATGTCTATTTTTGCATTTTTAAATAATCGCATGGTATTTTCTTTGACAGAGCTTTTTTGACGACCGTGAACAAGACCTATTTTGATGGGCTTAATTGCATTTTGTAGGTATTTAAAACGCTTTGTTGCTGCATCAGCTTCGATGTTTTCTGATTCATCAATTAATGGGCATACCCAATAGGTTTGTTGTCCTTTTAAACATGCAATTTTAATTCTTTCGATAACAGAATTTCTTTTATTGTTTGGTATTACGAGGGTTTTTACTGGTTTTCTTCCACCTGGGAGCTCATCAATTATTGAAGCATCAAGATCCGCATAAGCTGCCATTGCAAGTGTTCTTGGGATTGGTGTTGCTGTCATAATTAATTGATGTGGCTGATCCGAAGTATTGCTCCCTTTTTCTCTAAGAGCCACCCTTTGGTTTACGCCAAATCTATGTTGTTCATCAATAATAATAAGTGCAAGAGTTTTAAAATTAACGCCTTCCTGAAAAAGAGCGTGGGTTCCTATTATTAAATCTGCCTCGCCTGTTTCAATTTGAGCAAGTAATTTTAGGCGCTCGGGCTGCTTTAAACTGCCAGTCAATTTTATTGTTTTAATTTTAGTGTTTTTAAACCACAAAGAAAATGATTCCATATGTTGTTCAGCAAGCAATTCTGTTGGTGCCATTAATGCGACTTGTTTTTTATTCAAAATGGTTTTTAGGCATGCAATTGCAGCTACAATTGTTTTGCCAGACCCAACATCACCTTGTAACATCCTCATCATTGGCTGAGGCATACTGAGATCTTTTAGTATTTCTTTGGAAACTCTATTTTGTGCTGAAGTTAATTCAAATTCTAAAGTATTGATAAAATTTTTAATTTGTTTTTCGCCTTTTTCTAGAGGGCTTGAGGTTGTGTTTTGTGCCAATATTCTAAGTTTTTTCAAGCTCATGTAGTTAGCAAGCAGTTCTTCAAAGGATAGCCGTAACTTATAAGGCATTAATTGGTCGGATATATTTTCATAAT
>PYIL01180365.1_pt1 | contig 13078 bp, 11 predicted proteins | sample 3578041 | NCBI WGS metagenome assembly PYIL01 (sample SAMN08408023, study PRJNA431606) | Marine metagenome isolate SA_KN192-05_S13_150m, whole genome shotgun... | biome: marine; feature: oceanic pelagic zone; material: water; isolation source: 150 m water sample, 0.2-0.8 um fraction ... | reverse complement strand
TGACGAAAAGCCCAGGATGAACGACAAACTCACGGTGAAAGCCACTCGAGTCAACGTGAAACCTAGGTCTTTCACAAGAAATGGTGTCACGTTTTGAGTGAACCCCTGATCGACGAAGCCAATGAAGAACTGCACGACACAAAGCACCCAAAACACTGGTTTCCTCAGAATGTTCGAAAAGGTTGACCCCCCGTCACCTTGATCTTCTTCAATCAACCGGCCTTTTACGAAGGTGCGTGGTTTGGCCGGTTCATTACCGAATTCTCGACTGACTTCGTCCTTCGTTGGGGTATCCCTCACAATGAAGTACACGACTGGGAAGACTATGAAAAGGATCGCGAGACTCATGATCGGGAGCCCATTGTTCCAGCCAAAGGTTTCGATCAACCAGGCGAAAATTACAGGGAATACCATTCCGGAGATGCTTGTTGCGCTTGCCGCCAAGCCGAGCGCCAAACCCAATCGCCGATTAAACCAGCGGGCGACCAAAGTCTTAGTTGCCAAAAGGAGTGGAATCGAGGAGAACCCGAGCGGAATTCCAGCCAGCCACCACATCCACTTCCCATCAACGAAATGGAAGTAAACAAAGCCCAACCCTGTCATGGTTGCACATATGTACAGAATGGTTTTGACACCGAAGCGATCAATTAGAAATCCAGCCCCGAATGCCACAATGGCCGCTGTGCCGGACTTCACTGAATAAATCGTTACTACTTCGGCTCGGGTCAAATTCAGTGCATCCTCAACCGCCGGATACATCAACTGAAGCATCATGTTCGCAGTGGAGAAAATGAAAATGACACATGGGAAGACGGCTGCGACATTCCACCAGCCGTAGTACATCTTGCCGTCCGGACCTTTTATTTCATTCTGTATTTCTCGAAACACTCGTACGAAGCGGTTACTCATAGCCTATTCTTTCGGTCGATAATGACGATGTTGTACATGATGGTCAGTGCCTAGATTTTCAGTGAGGGTTTTACGGGAGTTTCCGGGTTTTTCAGCCTTCAACGTTAGACGTCAATTCACCAGCCACGGAACAGGCGTAGTCCATTCGATCTTCCAAGCCTGTTTCAAAAATGCCACGGTCCGCTACCCAGCTCTGTGTACTGTCAAAAATCTGCTGGTCGTAAGGCAGAAAAACGAGTCGTTCTCCAGGGCCGAATCTCCGCACATCCATCACATCGTGCCACCGTTTCGGAAAGAACTTCTTGTAAAAATGCGTGTACTGTTCCGGACGAAAATCGATGTCAGCCTGCGCCCGTTTTAACGCGCGGTAGTATTTTCTAACATCATTTTCATCAACAGCGTCTGGGACGAGCGCAGCAATCATAAACGTTGTGTCGAGGATTTTTCGAAAGCCCAGTTGTTCAGCGAGATATAGCGGTCCACCGAATAGACCGGCGGCCGGCACTTCGCGATCGATGAGCAGTTCTAGTCGCTGAAAAAGCATTCCACCAAAGTGGAGGTTAATCTCTTCTTTAGTCAGAAACGGTTCGAGCGACTGGATGGTTGAATAGTGACTACCTGACTGATAACCGACGCTAATCGGAATATTGGCGAGGTCTTCAGGATTTCTGACACTTGAGTCTTCTGGCACGTAGATACCTGAGGGGGTAACCGAATAAGCCTCACCCCAGAGCTTACCGTGACCAGCCGCCGCAGCCATATTAATGGTCCAATGACACGCACAGCTAACATCGGTCGTTTGCCGCATACCAGATTCGATGCTTTGGTACGCGCCACGAATCTGGTCTTTGGGTAAAGGTTTAGCAGACTTCACTGAGGGGCTGCCCGTGCGTGTCTTAAACTCGTATTCGAGTCCCTCTGCCTTGAAGTATCCCTTGTCGTGTGCGACCCACTCCTGAAGTCGCATATGCGGACTAATCACGAATGTGCTCATCGAGTGTAAACCTCCTCAGTTCTTTGTGCAGGCTCATCATAGCGGTTCAACCTGATGAGTCAAGGAGTTAGGGGAAACAACAGAATTCCTCTTTTTTAACTGTGCAATACTCACTAAATTTTTTTAATACAGTAGGTTAGTCAAAGTTTTGCAGGTTGTTTGATACAATACAGACCTTAGATTTAGAGAGATTAGACTTGACAGTTAAGGTCGATCTGGTCTGATACTCATCACTCCCCCAATAACCAAAAGTGTCTTGTGTGTGATCGATGTGTTTTGGATATTGGTGATGGTCGGAAAGGTTAGGAGAGGTGCTGGACTTGGAACTGAGCCAGTCTCTCTAGAGCGTATTGGTTGAGGAGAAGCGTGTTATGGGTAACCCAACGTCCGGTAATGTAATCGATAAGAGCTTGCGACGTGTGAAGTACGTCAGAAATCTGTCGAAGCTTGAACAGTTATCACCCTCGGAGCGTGCCCAATTAGAGCCAGTGGCGGAACAATATGTTTTCAGAGCTAATGACTACTATCTAAAACTGATTAATTGGGATGATCCGGATGATCCAATCCGTCAATTAATCATCCCCCGCGTTGAAGAATCTAATGAATGGGGTCGCTTGGATGCTAGCAACGAAGAGGCGGTGACGGTTGCAAGGGGCGTTCAGCATAAATACACCGATACGGTTCTGCTTTTATGCAATGAGGTCTGTGGAGCGTATTGCCGCTATTGCTTCCGCAAACGACTATTCATGGACGAGAACGACGAAGCGACAAATGACGTCAGTGAAGGATTGAAGTACATCGCGGAACATCCAGAAGTAACCAACGTACTCTTAACTGGTGGAGATCCACTACTTATGAGTACCAGACGCCTAGTAGAGATTTTCAGCGCTCTCCGAGAGATTCCACACGTCAAGATTATCCGGATGGGTTCAAAGATGCCCGCCTTCGACCCATTTCGTGTGCTCAATGACGAGGCACTCCACGAGGCGTTTCGTACGTATTCCACGCCCGAACAACGCATATATTTGATGGCCCATTTCGATCATCCACGGGAATTAACGACCGAGGCCATTCAGTCAATCGACACATGTATCAAGAATGGTGTCATCTGCGTTAATCAGTGTCCGATGATTCGTGGAATTAACGATTCTCCAGAGGTTTTATCGGAACTCTATGAGCGACTCTCGTTTATTGGATGTCCTCCTTATTATTTATTCCAGGGCCGGCCCACGGCCGGAAATGAGCCCTACGAAGTGCCGATGGTGCGTGGCTGGACAATCTTCCAGGAAGCGTTACGTCGAGGCTCAGGCCTCGCACGTAGAGCACGCTTCTGTATGTCTCATGAGACGGGGAAGATCGAAATCATGGCGGTCGATGAGAAGCATATTTATTTGCGTTATCACCAGGCGAAGTACGCTTCAGACCTTGGTCGTTTCATGGTCTGTCAGCGCAATGACGAAGCGTATTGGTTTGATCAACTGCAGCCCGTGGAGTCGGCGGCCTCAGTCTTTTAGTCGGCCCGTGCGTCACCAGATAAATAAGTTCAAATACAAGCCTGAGTGGGTAGGTATTGGCCTGCTTTAGATTGCATCACTGACACTCGCAAGGTTGAAGTTGTGCACTTTCAGAGGTGGCACGATGATTGGCGCGCCAACTGAACTGTTCTCACCGGCTGCCACGCGTACCGGCTCACCCAACATGTCCACGTTCTGCAATAGCTCGACCAACGATTGATTAAACCGAAAGTTATTCACTGGTCTACTGATTTGGCCGTCCTCGATCAGGAATGTGCCATCTCGAGTCAAGCCGGTGTATGAAATCGTCCGGGGGTTCAGGCCTCGGATGTACCAGAAACGCGTGATGAGCACCCCACGACGAGTTGATGCAATCATCGCTTCAATCGAATCCGACCCTCCCGACATTAGCAGGTTTGCTGGTGCAGGTCGTGGGGCAACCCCTTGCTTGTTAGCCCAAAATCGTGAGTATGAAAGATTGCGTAGTATTCCATTTTCAATCCAGGTTTCCGCTGCCTGCCTTGCGCCCTCGCCATCGAAAGGCGCTGTTTCGGCATCCGGCGCAGCCGGATCACTGTGGATAGTGATCCGCGTGTCAAAGATTTCATCTCCCACCCGTGTTCCGCCACTGGGCGAAGAAAAGTATGAGCGCCCTTCGTCGGCTGCACGTCCATCGAAGGTTCTGCGCATGCGGAGCATCAGCATACCGACGGCAGTCGGTTCGAGCACAACGTCGTAATGGCCTGGGTCCAAGGAGGTCTTATCGCGCCATGCGTCACATTTTCGCACGGCATCAGTTGCAATCCGAGCCGTTTCGATCTGGTTCCAGTCAGCTGCTTCGTCACCTGCCCAACCGGATGTTGATCCGTCTGGTGACCGCACCGTCAAGGTTGAGGCCACTCCAGTGCTTTTATGATGTGCGAACAATCCTTCTGATGTGGCAATCGATTGCGAACCGTTCTGGACGTCAATGAATCCTGAGGCGACATGTCCGGCATCACGGGCTTGGTCGATTGCGAGAGCAGTGGCTGAAGCCATGTCCTCGGCTGAGATGCCACCGGTCGTTTCGTAATAACCATTCACCTTGGGGTAATTCTGAGGTGTCAATTCGCCTAGATATTCTGGGTTTTCTGGTGCGAGGCGTGCCAAGGCTTCTGAACGACGAACGGCCTCAGTCAGGGAGGGCTCGTCGAGCAGGTTCGTCGTAACTGAGGCCACCCGCTGTCCGAAGGCACTCATAATCGTGACCGACACGTCTGAGCTTTCACCGGCTGTAGTGATGCGGTTATCCGCACTTCGAATAAACGGCCGACTGCGAGCGTTGATCGTAACCCGTGTTGCGGTGGCTTGGGAGAGGCTTACGATGCGCTCGGTAAGTGCCCGAGCATCCTCAGTTGAAATACCTCCGCGACCTGTACTTGGTGCCTGCATACCGATAAACCTCCTACGCCGTGTTGATGATGGTCGTATCGCGGAACAGTGCTGTGGGACAGCCATGAGACACAGCGTTAGCCTGGCCCGGTTGCCCCTTCGCATCACCGAATGTCGCACCCAGCCAGTACGTGTCTGGTCCGCCCAAAACGGCCAGCGAATTCCAAAAATCTGGTGTCCGGATTACATAGGCGACATCACGCAACATCTGGTGCTTTCTGCCGTTGCGGATTTCCCAGAACAGCTGTCCACCAAACTGTGCGTTATAACGCTGTTGATCAATGGAATACGAACCGTCGCCTTCAATGTAGATCCCTCGCTCGGTTTGAGCGATGACGTCTTCCTCGCTGAGTGGTGACTCTCCTGGCATGAGACTCACATTTGGCATCCGCTGGAAGGGGATACTGGACCAATTTTGACCATAGGCGCAGCCTTGACTCCTCGTCATGTTGGTGTACGGCGCGATCCAAGCGGCCTGCTCCCGGGTTGTCTGGTAGTTCACAAAAGTTCCGTTCTTGATGATGGGCCATTCGAATGCAGGAACCGCTTCATCATCCCAACCGCACGTCGCACATCCGCCGACTTCGGTTCGGTTGCCCATAAAGGTCATGAATTCCGGTCCGAGGCGGGTCGTATTGATTACGTCTTCTGGTGGTGCCAAAAATGAGGTGCCTGCGTAGTTAGCTTCGTAGCCGAGAGCCCGATCCAGTTCAGTTGGATGCCCAATGGATTCGTGGATCGTCAGCCAGAGGTTCGATGGGTGGAGCACCAAATCCCAGGTGCCAGGCTCCACGGAACGCGCAGACAGCTTCATCGCGGCCTCTTCCGCCCAACGTTCAGCCTGATTGGATAGATCGAGATCAGTGATGTATTCCCACCCACGTGCTGCTGCGGCGACGTCGCCCACGCGACTCTGAAAATCCGATCGATCCGATGACACTGCCGTAACTGTCAAGCCAGGATTCTGGCGTATAAAGGTCTGTTGCACCACTGAATTTTCCGTGGTTGCCACCAGCCGGCGCTCTTTAACTGCCATCAGGTTGCCGGAAACAAACTGAACATTATTGACCTTGAGCGCTGCGCGACTAGCGGCAAACAGCACATCAGCTTTTTCCTCAAGTGACACATCGAACGGGTCAATCGTGTGAGGTGTATCCCACTGCGCATTGGGATACCTGTCGACGGGGGCCAGTTCGGTTTCCTGTGGTGCGATGCGGTCATTTGCTGCTGCAATCACCGTTGCATTTTTCGCAGCGGTTGCGACCGCTTGGGAGGTCAGGTCGCGTGTTCCGGTGAATCCCCACGAACCTCCAACTCGTACCCGGATGCCGAGGCCATATGATTCCGTGAAATTGACGCCCGTAATTTGTTCCTCTCGTGTTCGCAGCGACTCGAACCAGTGTCGTGATACACGGACATCGGCGTAGCTCGCACCGGCCTGCACAGCGGCATCCAATGCGAGGAACGCCAGTTCGCGTTCTGCCGGGGCAGCGACGTCTGGTGTCTCGCCACCCGGGCTGCAGCCCCACTGGCCAGCGCTCATTGTCAAGGCAGCCGCGGAGATACCGACGGCGCTTGATGTTCGGAGAAAGTCACGGCGTGTAGGCGTACTCGCAACACGCCGGTGGTTGATGGCGCGGGGGAGCAGTGACTCACTCGGTTTCTGGAAACTCATGGAAATTCCTCATTATCTTTAGGAGGCCTGAATGAACGGTGTCCAACCAGTTGGTCGGACACCGACCAGAGTGTTTTGCTTGATGTCGTCGACTCTTAAGTCACTGCTTGTTGTATGCAATACCAGCTTGTTGAGCTTGCTCAATGGCGATCACCATTGCTGGCACGATGGTCACTCCCGGCAGCAGGTTCGCTCGGAGCGCCGCATCGATATCAGCCGCCGTCCCTTTACCTCGCGCCTCAAGTTCTACCACCCATGAGTTCAAAGCGTTGTTGCACATAATAAACTTTGTGCCAAGATTCTGAAGGTTCTCGATTCCTACTAGGGGCATAGCACCCTCAAGCGCAGCGAAGTTTGGAGACTGCAACCCCTTTGCGAGTAGAACCGAATCGTCCGAGGTCGGGTAATTGAACACGTTTCTCGTGTATGGCCTGCCATCCGAGTCGTCCAAGCCCGCGTACTCACCCACGTTGTACCTAGACCAAATCTCGTCGTTAAATCCCATGAAAATACTCGACGCCGGACCCCCGCCGTAAAAGGTTCCCACTGTGCCCACCTCCTCATTGCCCACTCCATAGGCCGAGGCATAGGTGTTGATGTAATTGAAGATGTGCACCAGGGGAAAGCTCAGTTTGTGGTTCGGAAAGTCAAAAAAGCACTTATGGCTGCCTCCCACCTCACTGGTCCAGTCTTGTGTGGCCGCTGCGGCGGTATGGCTAGCCGACCACGGGAGTCCACCAGCGACGGCGGCCGCTGCCATTCGACCTAGAAAGTTTCGTCGCGGGGTGGCATTGCTATCGATCATTGTTTTCTCCGTATAAATGCGAGGGCGGTATGTTAGGAGTGTCCATCGCGTTTGGTAAATCCAGATTCCTAAGTTCTGACAATGTGAGGTGATTATCACACAACCAGTTCAAATGGAGCGGGCTGATGATCTGTGAGCGTGGATTTGCAAATAACTGGAGCAGTTTAATTCCAGTCACAATTGCGGGTTCCAACACGGCCAGAGTGTGCCTGTTTAGCCTTGTTTTTGACTTTATTTTGAGCCATTTGGAGCAGTTTTCCGTGCGCTAATGTTAGGAGTTTAGCTCCTAATTTTTTGGCAGTGAACTCGTCGATTGACTAGTGTAGAATCCTTAATATCAGGATGTTGGAATTGTCAAAAGCGTTAGTTCCGTCGTCAATGAAAGAAGGGCGTGTCATGGCAAATACACGATTTTTCGGTTGGCAGAGCTTGATTGGATGCGCGGTGTTGTTTGCGTTATTAGGAGGCGCTCCAATGCTGGTGTCAGCGCAATCCGTTGACGAAGCGGTGACCTTTACGAAAGACATTGCACCCATATTTCAACAAAAATGCGAGGCTTGTCATCGAGACGGTTCGATGGCACCAATGTCCCTCGTGAATTTCCGTGAGACGCGACCATGGGCTCGGAGTATTAAGGCCGCTGTAGCGGCACGTGAGATGCCACCATGGCATCTTGATAAGAGCGTTGGTATTCAGGAATTTAAGAACGATCGCTCGTTGACCGACGATCAAATTAAGACCATCGTCAGGTGGGTAGATTCAGGGGCTCCGATGGGAGACCCGGTGGACATGCCTAATCCCATGACTTGGCCCGAAGGGGAGACTTGGAACTTCGAGGAGTTGTTCGGACCTCCGAATTTAATTATTAAGTCTCCGGCTTACAAGATGGCTGCTCAAGCGCAGGATGCTTGGTATAAGCCTGTTGTCGAGACTGGTCTGACTGAGCCGCGGTGGGTTCGCGCGATCGAGATTAGACCGTCCACGCCCAAGGGTCGAAGGATTATGCACCATGCTTTAGCGAGGCTTCAGCAGGAAGAGCCAGAGTTAGAAGCAACAGCAACTGATCCTGACGATGTCGGCCCCGGTCTCTTCATGGAGTGGGCCGTTGGGAAGCAGGGTGAGATTACGCGCCCAGATAGTGGCAAATTGATGCTGCCTGGTTCGAAAATAGTCTGGGATATTCACTATCATGCGGTCGGCGAAGAGATAACGGATTCAGCCGAACTCGCAATTTACTTCCACCCGAAAGGGTACGAGCCGAAACATCGCCAAGTGTTGCACCTCATGCACGGTATTGAAGGGGGGAGTCGTGGCCTCGACATTCCACCGAATACCGTTTCGGTGCATCAAGGCTTTTTCCCGCTGAGGCAGGCTGGTCGGGTAGAGAATTTCCAGCCGCATATGCACCTGCGCGGCAAAGCGATGTCGATGGAGGCCTTGCTACCGACCGGTGAGCGCCGGATGTTGAGCCATGTCAATGATTATCAATTCGATTGGCACAACAACTATGTGTATGCGGATCATGTAGCACCGTTGCTGCCGAAAGGAACACTCCTTCGAATCACGGCGTGGCATGACAACACATCCGCAAATCGTGATAATCCTGATCCTAGTCAATGGGTGGGTTGGGGCGACCGGACGGTGGACGAAATGGCGCATGCATGGGTGAACGTGACTTACATGAGTGACGAGGAGCTTGAGTCTGAGATTGCCCAGCGCGAAGCAAGTCGACTGGAATTAACCGACGAGCAGCAGCCGTAACCGATTTTTCTTTTATTTGTGAGTGGTCCTAAATAGGGCTAAGCGGGCCACAAGAACAAGAAAGGTCTTGGGAGCCACTGCTCGGCTCCGGGATACCACATCCTTGGCATGCAGGAGCTTTCATCTATGACTGGATTACGAATAGCTGTTGTGGGTCGTGGTGTGACTGTCATCCTTGTGACTCTGTTGTTTGTCGCACCCCAGCCGGTGCTGTCGCAAGAGTTAGCACTGGCACCGATGCGGACCTCAGGTCAGAGTGTGACGGCGGCCTACGAGGGTTGGTTCCGCCATCCAGATGGACAAATCAGTTTACTGGTCGGGTACTTTAACCGTAACTCCGAGGAAGTACTGCATATACCCGTGGGACCGGATAACCGGATCGAGCCTGGTGGTCCAGACCGTGGTCAACCCACTCACTTTCTACCTCGGCGAGCCTGGGGGGTCTTTGCTGTGACGTTGCCACCCGACTTTGGCGATCAGCAGTTGACGTGGACCCTGGTGGCGAATGGGGAAACGACTCAGGTGCCGATGAGTCTGAAGACCGACTGGGAGGTCGAGCCGTACCTCGAACCGGCGCAGGGAAACACCCCGCCGATGGTGCGATTCGAACAGGGGGGACAGCCGCAACAAGGACCACCACTAGGTATCAGTGCTGCGTATGAAGCGACAGTGAATGAGCCACTTGACCTCACAATCTGGGCGACTGATGACGGACAGGTTGATCCAAATCGGCGTGCACTTGAAGGGGCGCCCGTGCGGATTCGCTGGGTCAAGCACCGCGGTGCAGGCGATGTCGTTTTTAGTAATCCTCAACCAGACACTGATGAAATAACTGGTGAGACACTAACGAGCGCCACCTTTAGTGACGTTGGTGACTATGTCCTGCGTGTGCAGGCCAATGACTCCTCAGGTCCTCGGGGTGGTTTCCAGTGCTGCTGGACCAATGCTCACGTGAGTGTTGTGGTTACGGATGCTGGGTCGAAAAGTCCGTAAGTCGACTACTGAAAGGGCTTTGTGAAGTGTTTTAAGACCTTGTGATAGATTGAGATGAGAGCTATTGTTTTTTTTAGAGTGACTCATCTAAAATTGGTAGAGGGCATACTGATGGAAGTCAGGTGCTATGTTCACAAAATCGTGTTTTCGTGGGGGTGAGTGTGACTACAAGGATAACGCACTGGGTCGTAGTGCTTCTAATGACGGTTGCAAGTTCGGCGATGGTTGGCGCGCAAGAGTACAAGGGCCGAGCTAAAGTCAAAGGGAAGGTCAAGAATGCCCAGGGTGAGAACATCAAAGATCCCATGGTCAAGGCCGTGTTTTTGGAAACGGGCACTGGACCAGAGACCAAAAAAGGTAAAGGGAACGGTAATTTTGAGGTCAAGGATCTCAAGCCGGGAATGTGGAAGCTGACGATTGTGGCTCCGACAACTCCACCAGGTTACGGTGGTGTGTTTGTCGAGGTGGAAGTGATGCAGAACGGTATGCGAGATCTTCAGGTGACCCTTCCAAGTCTCCAAGAGCAGCTCGCCGAAGGCCGGGCACAATTGCAAGCTAAGAATTATGCCGACGCTCGGTCTTCACTTCTCGGGTTACTGGCTGCGATACCAGCGCAGGTGGCTTTGAATCAGCTCATTGCACTCGCGTACCAGGGAGAGGGGATGCACGAAGAGGCGCTGATGCATATTGACGCGTTTTTAGATGGCGTCGCAGCGGAGGCGGCTTCGGGTGCGGCCCTGCCCAATCCTCGAAACGAGATGCAGGCCAGGCTCAATGGGGTAGATAGCGCGGCAGAGCTCGGTGACTATGAACGGATGCGTGCCTACCTGGATGCTATCAGTCCTCGACTGTTCAGCCGTCCCGTGGTTACAACGGTGGTTGCTGTGGTTGTGAATACGTTACTCCCGGCTGAGAATTTTGACGAAGCTATTGCCCTACTCAGCGTGGCGATAGAAAAGTCACCCGATTCAGCGGCCCCTTATTTCAGGCGTGGGATGGCCTTCTATGAGTTAGAACAGGATGATGCGGCGGTGGCCGACCTAGAAAAATTCGTTGACATGTCTGTAATCGAGAATGCGGAAGTGGTGCTGGCCAAGGAGGCTCTAGAGAATTTGTCCCAAGCTGCTGGCGCTCAGCAGTAAGGTCCGTTGTTACACACTGAGGATTAGAGTTCGAACAATCCGGCCGAATGGCGCATCCCATGGATGGGTCACTCGGCCGGATTTTTTAATGCAGGAATGACACGCCACTCCAGAAATCGGCGCTGCTACTGCGTGTACGTTAACGTCTACTGATTTACATACCCGCTGGATAAGGGTGTGTTGTTGATAGGGATCATAATGTGCGCACCCGGCGTGCCTTCACGCATTAGCCATGGCATCCCGTGACCTTGCAGAGCATTGTCCCGTTGACTATTGGTCGAAACACCAATCGAATCTGATGTTGCGTTGGGGACGAGCATCACCCAAAGTAATTTGATCTGGTCGTCGTTGTGTCGTAACAGGTACATCATCGTTCCGTACGGTGCTGTTGGGACAGCCCCTGATTCGCGAGCTGCACCTAACGCCGCGGCGATCTCTTCATTGGATTTACCCTCTGCTTGAAGTTTTGCTCGGAGATCATTAGCGGGACCCATCACCTGATTAAAGCATCTGGTGTCCGCAGGATTCCCTGGAATACATTCGATGGCATTGGAGCCCTGCCGAATAACAATACGTTCACCCGTGTCCGGATGGTAAACGAGCACGGTGGCACCGTCTCGTAAATCTTCCGGCAGAGGTAAGACGGCATTGATGAGTGCGTCAGGATGGGCAGTTTCATAATTCCAGTCTTGTTGTGCGCTCGTTGACTGAATCAGTAACGGACTGACGAAGATAAGAACCAGGACGATTACAGATGCTTTCATTAGAGCCTCCTAGATAAGTTCCATAAATAATCAATACCAACGTATCTTGAAAAGAGGGGCGTCATCGTTATTCCGCAGGTTCCAATCTGACAATCGGTGTTAATGCGCCGTCTCTACCCTCGGTCGCTATGTAGATATAGTCATCCGGGCCTTGTCGAACGTCACGGATGCGCCCAAGTCCTTGCAGTAAGGTTTCTTCTTGTTCGACTTCTTGGTTGTCTGCCGTCAGCGTCAGCCGTGCCAGTTGCTGGCCTGCCAGACCTCCAACGAAAATATTACCTTGCCATTCTGGAAAATGTTGCCCTGTGTAAATCAACATTCCGGACGCTGCAATTGATGGAACCCACACGTGGTTTGAGTGTCGCAGGCCTTCTCGAAGCGTACTGTTATGAATCGCTAGGCCACTGCCGTAGTTCACACCGTACCCAATCACGGGCCAGCCATAGTTCTCACCAGACTGTACCCGGTTGAGCTCATCACCGCCCTGGGGGCCATGCTCGTGAGTCCAGATGTCTCCAGTATCTGGATGGATTGCCAGACCTTGTGGATTGCGATGGCCGTAACTCCAGATCTCAGGACGCGCCTTAGCCTCGTTGACAAACGGGTTATCTTCGGGCACACGCCCGTCATCATGCAGTCGTATCGTCGTTCCGTGGTGGTTTGAAGTGTCTTGGGCCGGGTGTTCTTCCAAGTTACCGCTGGGAGGCGCCTGTCGATCGCCAACCGTGAGAAAGAGGAAGCCCTCTTGATTGAATGCGAGCTTACCTCCATAGTGCCCGCGACCTTGTGAGTCTGCTTCAAAAATCTCTTCAATATTTGTGAGTTGGTCGTTCTCCCATTGAGCACGGATCAGCCGTGTCGTGGACCCACCATCGTTGGGTTTCGCATAAGTGATGTATAACAAGTGATTCGACGCAAAGTTGGGATGGGCCATCACCTCGAACAGGCCACCCTGACCTTCTGCATGCACCGCTGGCACACCGGCTACAGCGTCGGGTAAGAGGGTGCCGTTTCGTACGATACGGAGCCGTCCTGGACGTTCGGTGACGAGCATGTCACCGTCGGGAAGAAACGTCATGGACCAGGGAAT
>PYIL01083415.1_pt1 | contig 13086 bp, 12 predicted proteins | sample 3578041 | NCBI WGS metagenome assembly PYIL01 (sample SAMN08408023, study PRJNA431606) | Marine metagenome isolate SA_KN192-05_S13_150m, whole genome shotgun... | biome: marine; feature: oceanic pelagic zone; material: water; isolation source: 150 m water sample, 0.2-0.8 um fraction ... | reverse complement strand
CTGGAGTCATTCTGCTGCGTACGTATACACCGCGACCACCACATATAATTTTTTGGGCATTGATAGTGGCCTTGGACTGTGGGTGAACTACGTCTTCACTGCCGTCTGGATCGGGGAAGGTCTCCTGCTAGAACGCTGGGGTCTGACAGTGAACCGCCGTGTCAATCGCGTAGTACGGTCCGTCTTTCTTTTTATGATTATCAACGGTGCCGTCATCTTCGTGGCAGGACCTCAACGTTGGTTTGGACTATTCCTAGTTGCAGCCCTGCTTACCATCTGGTGGAACGACACGGAAACGTTCTCCGGATAAACAACCCCGCTGTCAGTTTGAGCCGGCGTGGAGACGACTGTACACATCGAGCGCACGCACGGCCATCGCATCGGCACTGTAGTGCTCCCGAACGGCTAGCGATCCCGATTGGCCAAGGGCCGCACGACCTGCATCATCATTTCGAAGCCGAACCAATTCAGCCATGAGAGACGCTGGATCCTCTGGTGGGACTAACACACCCCCACCAGTGCGCTGGATAAACTCAGTGTACGTCCCACGATTAGCCGCAATGACCGGAACACCGCATGCCATCGCCTCAAGAAGTGCGAGTCCTTTCGGGTCGTCGTACGTGGCCGGAACCGTAAATAAATCAAGTTCCTGAAAGAACGACACCTTGTCTTCAAGTTCGAGAGGACCGCGATAGTGAATTTCATTTTGCAGGTCCCACTCGGCAATCTGACGCGTGAGGCCCTCAAGATAGCCTCGATGTTCTGGACCGAGATATCCTGCTAGTTCCAAACGGCACTCCTCAAATTCATTTTGCTCGCGCAGGCGATGATACGCATCGCAAAGCAAATGAATCCCTTTCTCAGGGGCAATCCTACCGAGATACCCAACAGTAAATGGCTGATCAGAAGGCCTGAGGCGGGGTGTGAATTCGTCCACGGAAATTCCCAACGGCACAACGTCAATTTTTGCGCCTGGGATCTGCAAGTACTCAGCCATATACCCCGCGCAGTAATCACTCACCGCAATAAACCTATCGACGGACTGAGCATGCTCCCGTATAAGACTGAGGGCACGTGACCGATACGGTTCGGACAGATGATCAAGGAAAATATTCTCGCCTTGGAGCGTGCAGCAAATCGGTCGCTCGATCGCTTTCTTGAGCGCAGGCGCCAAAGAAATCAATATTGAATTCGAAATGTCGATAACGTCAGGGATCGGTTGTGTCTTGAGCCAATGGACAAGCTTGTCAAATTCTTTTCGCTGACGACCGTGCTGCCCCTCAAGAATCGACACCGTTAGTTCCCCGAGTTGCTCCGGCTGCGTCTGCACCCCTCGCTGAGACACCGCGCGCAACAACCACGGCGATTCCCACAAGCGGTCAATCATCCACGGAGTGGATCGGAAAAGACGCGAGTACTGTTCGAGATACACACTGATCCCGCCAAAAAACACGCGCTGCTCACTAACGCTGGGACCGTCTGTACGTGGGGGCGTATAGAGCGGAACAAGGAGCACTTCGTGCCCTCGCTGTAAAAGAGCTTTTGCTAATGCATTATCCCTGATACAGCTCCCACAGTACATGCCACCAGCGCCGGCAGTAATTGAAGTTATCCGCATGGCCTACTAGAAAAGAGTCGGCATTATACAAGTTCGCGCTACCACGCCTAAACACACCTTACCGGCATGGAAATAACCTAGGAGTCCGCGATGCAATAGAGATACTGCTGTCCGCGAAGATAGATTTCACCTTCGACCACAGCGGCAGATGCGTCAATTTGATCATCTAATGCATTCGTAGCCACAACACGCAGTTGGGAGCCAGTTTCCAAGACAAGCGTTACCCCATCACGACTCGTCACATACAGATAATTACCTGCCACCACAGGCGATGCGTAAATATCTCGAATCCCAGGAAGACGCTCCGGACCATAAATTTTCCGACCGCTTTTGGCGTCATGCGCCGATAAAACCCCGGAATTACTTTTCGTGAAATAAAGAATTCCATCGTGCAAAACGGGTGAGGGAACATACGGTGTGTCACGATCGTGTGACCATACAATCGCATCTGTGCCAGTGATATCACCACGAGCCTTTGAAAGATCAACCGCATACAGTTGATTTCCGCGATATCCACTCATCAAGTACACAATCCCGTCAGCCGTCACCGGCGTTGGAATCGCATTGAGTGTCACGCCTGCACCTTCCCAGACGAGAACCCCGGTATCAATGTCATAACTCCTAACACGATCCGTCGCACTGGTTATGACCTGAGTGCTCCCTTGGTAGTCCACAACAAGTGGGGTCGACCATGACGTAATCTCTTGACGTGGAGTCCGCCAACGCTCTTGCCCCGTCCACTTGTCGAGCGACGTGATAAATGACTGCCCCTGATGATCCCACACCACCACAATGGAATCACCGTGCAAGGCTGGAGACGCACCTTCTCCAAAACCCATGCGGATCTCCATATCGCCAAAATCCTGGTCCCAAAGCAATGTTCCTTCGAGGTCGTAGCAGTAAAGCCCGCGTGAACCAAAGAATGCACATAACACTTCACCATCAGTAACGGCCGAAGCCGAAGCCCAACTACCAGTCGCGTGGCGCCCTTCGTGCGGTTGCTCCGATACAGCAACCCGCTCCCAAACGACCGAACCGTCACGCCGGTCATAGGCACTCACTGTGAACTGCTGGACCTCGCTCGAACTTAACATGGGAACACCGACGGCACCCATCAAGCGATCCCGCAGGCGCCCGAAAAGCCCCGGACCACCTGCGCTACCGGCACCAGCAGGTATCGCAGAAAGAATAAATATATGGTCATCCCATACGATGGGTGACGCTGACCCATAGCCTGGAAGTTCAACCTTCCAGCGAACATTTTCCGTCTCGCTCCATTCGGTTGGAGGGTCAGCTGTTGGGGACACACCTGTAGCCAACGGCCCACGCCACTGGGGCCAACTAGTCGTCTGGGTATCCGATAAACCCGTATCCTGCCCGACCAGCGGTAAAGTCAATATGCCCAGCACAACAACGGTCAAGCCAATAAATCGCACAAGGTCTCCTTTACTCATTAGAAATCACAGAATGCGCAGCACCAAGTAAATCATTAATAGCCGTAACTGGAACATCTCGAGTCTTAATCATACTGAGATAAGATAACGAAACTATGATGATGAATTTCAACGGATCACTTGTCTTTATTCTTTTTGCCGTATTGGTTGTCGGACTTGCTGCCGCCGCCAGTGCTCAACGGACTGTTGCTGCTCCGGCCGATGTCGCCGGGGCGCCCGATGATGCGGAAGTAACAGCCTCTGGACTTGCCTCAAAGGTCGTCGAAGCAGGGACCGGCACACAGAACCCGGGGCCAACTTCTACAGTCACGGTCCACTACACAGGCTGGCACACGAATGGTGAAATGTTTGATAGTTCAGTCACCAGGGGTCAACCGGCATCGTTCCCGCTCAACAGAGTCATCAGTGGATGGACCGAAGGTGTTCAACTGATGGTCCCCGGTGAAACACGACGATTTTGGATCCCGGAAGATCTCGCTTACGGCGGTCGTCCTGGCTACCCAGCAGGTGTGCTTGTGTTCGACGTTGAATTAATTTCGATTCAGTAGACAGACACACGAAGATGGGATGAGGGGCTACGAAGAGCCCCCATCCCTCTATCATTGTTTTCGGAGTGTCGCGCCTTCCCACGTCAAGCTCGTAAATAGATCGTTTGCGAAAGTCACCACTACAGGGTCAGAAATTGAGTATTTGTCGTCATTACCATCGTAATCTCTAACAACGAGGAGCGCATTGAGTTCAACAACACCGTACGTCCCCTCACCTTCTTCCCCCTCAGCATCTTCAAACTCAAAGATACCGTCTTCCTTAAACTTGATCTTGGGTGACCCGCCCTCAGCCTCGAATTCTTGCTCTCCTCGGAGACGACCACCAGACGCCAGCGCTTCAAGCTCTACATCAAGCCGGGGTCCAGCACTCGACCGAACGTTTTCAGCATATTGGAGCCCTTGATACCCGTCGAGCGTAAAGGTGATTTCATAGTTCCCAGACTGCAACCCTAGAATGATGTACTCGCCATCGTCTTCAGTTGTCGCCGAATACGAACCGCCACCATCCGTTCGCTCCACCGCAATCTGAACCTCACCAAGCCCATTCCCCCACTTGTCGGTCACTTCTCCCTGTACGCGACCTTGGCCACGCGCGTCTGGTACCAAAACCGCACTACTTACCAAAACCGCCACAACGGCAAGTATTGAACGAATCCGCATGCTCTACTCCTTTCAGAAGTGCCCAAATGAACGAGTTATAACAGTAGCCTACACCCCGATCAGGTCTTGCAACAAGACCTGATCGTTAACTTCTTGAACACGATAAAAATGAATCCCTTGTCGACGCTAATTCCCGTATTATTCATTTTGAAATCGCCAATTAGTTCTGCTACTGTTTTTATCAGAAGATTAAATATTTTTAACTAAACGGAACATTTGGTTTAAAAATACGCTGGGATTACTTTCCAGAGAGAGGCTCTGTGACTATGCCAGACCAGTGGATGATCAAAGGACGCGAGTACGGAAACTGCAACTGTGACCAAGGTTGCCCGTGCCAATTCAATGCCCCGTCGACTCACGGCCATTGCCAGGCTGTTGTTGCCGGCATCATTGATGAAGGCCACTTTGGAGATTGTGATATTGCCGGACTTCATTGGGCGCTTATCGCAAAGTGGCCAGGTGAAATTGCGGAAGGCAACGGTGAAATAGAAACCGTTATTGATGACCGGGCATCTACCGCTCAGCGTGACGCACTCGGCAAGATTCTCAAAGGTGAATCAACGACTCCAGGTGCAACGATCTTTTCGGTTCTCAGTAGCACCATGTCGACAGTGCACGACACGTTGTATCGCCCCATCGATGTCTCGATTGACATTGATGCGCGCCAAGCGAATCTTACGATCGCCGGCCTAGTAGAGTCCACTGGAACACCGATGAAGAATCCGTTCACTGGTGAAAACTCTCGAGCCCAAATCCATTTACCTAACGGCTTTGAATATACCTACGCCGAAATCGGAGTGGGAACCTCGAAGGCGAATGGTAGTATCCCAATTGAATTATCAGGTACGCATGGTCAGTTCTGCGTCCTACACATGAACCAAGACGGCGTCATTCGTTAACCGTCTTATTTGCTTGACGTGACTCAACGTTTCCCTTCATCGCTCCCACGGCGAGATACACTCGCTGTCCTATTCTCGCTCACAGCAATCACGCTCCTCGCATGGGCTTACCTCATCGATATGGCCGGCGACATGACAACCATGTCATCGACTGCCAATCTGATGTCGGTTCACCCGTGGACCGGTCGTGAGTTCGGGTTTATGTTCCTCATGTGGGCCATCATGATGGTGGGCATGATGGTCCCAACGGCCATTCCAATGACACTTACGTACGCGACTGTTGTGCGCAAGGCAGACGCACAGCAGACGCCGATTGCTCCAACTGCAGTATTCGTCACAGGTTATCTCGTTATCTGGACGGCATTCAGCGTCGCAGCGACAACAGCACAGTGGGGACTCGATCAGGCCGCACTGTTGTCACCGATGTTAGTCACAACCAGTCCCACAATCGGCGCCACTTTGCTAATTACCGCCGGCCTTTATCAACTCACACCTTTCAAACAAGCCTGTCTCGCCAAATGCCGTGGACCAATACATTTCCTGGCGCATCACTGGCGACCGGGAACACTCGGGGCACTCAGAATGGGAATCGCACACGGACTCTTTTGCCTCGGATGCTGCTGGGTTTTAATGTTGTTGCTGTTTCTCGGTGGAGTTATGAATCTGATGTGGATCGCAGCCATTACACTCTTCGTCCTACTCGAAAAAGTGTTACCGTTTGGTCCTCAGGGCGGTCGGATTTCAGGAATCGCTATGATTGTTGTCGGTGTCGTCGTAGTCGCCAACATGCTGTAGCCATGAAATACTGACGACCCGATTAATGAAAGAGGAGGAAGAGGTGCCAAGAATCAAACTCGCGGTCGCTCTATTTACTGCCATCGTTCTTGCCGTGTCGCTAGTCTCTGCGCAAGAAGTGTCGCAAGAGGACTATGACGCGGCCATCGATGAATTACGGTTTATCCTCACTGATACGGCCATGCACATCGACGCAAGTTATTTTGGAGACCTTGGTGAAGACTCAGATAAAGCTTTCACCCAGTTTTCAAAAATAGAAACCTTCTGGACAGCGAAAGGCCAAGAGAAAGCCCTTGAGCTCACCGAACAAGCTTTCGCCGCCATCTCAGGTATTTCTCGTGCCTCCGGTGCACAGGATGGCCCAGGTGCGACGGTTGCCCTGACGGAACTCAGAGCACGCTTTGATAATATTCGTGATCCGGAGTGCCTGAATAAGCCCGTCGGAACTACTTGCTAATTAGCTAAGAGGGCTCGCAATAACGCTACAAATAAAGACCGTGCATGCAGGCCTGCATGCACGGTCTTTTCTTATCATTAAAGATAAAAAAAGAGCCGACCTAGCGTCCATGCTAAATCGGCTCTTTGTAACCATCAATCGAGAGTTCGCACTCTCGAACCTTATTGCAAAGTCTTAATTCGTCGGCCAGAGAACACCCTGACTATTCTCACCTTCGGCACCGGCCGGCACTGGACCAATTCCCTTATAGACAAACTTCTGTATACGCGAACCTTCATAGGTTTCGGTCGTATAGATGTTTCCGTCGGAATCAACAGCTATGCTGTGAACCGCGAAGAACATGCCTGGTTGACGACCACCGTCACCAAAGGCCGTCAGTACTTCCATCGTCTCACGCTCGATGATGTAGACCTTCATGTTCTGTCCGTCCGCAAGATACAAAAAGCGCTGCTCAGGATCGGGGGAAAAATCAATATCCCATGTCGAACCTTGCGATAGCGTATGCGTCGCAACATGCACTTCTTGTACATACGTTCCGTCCTTCTGGAAAACCTGAATGCGGTCTTCGGCGCGGTCGGTGACGTAAACGAGACCATCATTTGAGATATCGACGGAATGGACGGGGCCTCGGAACTGCTCCGCCGGTTCATTGCCTTCTCGATACGGGCCACCAAAGTCATAATCATCGTCTGGCACGTTCCCGTAGGCACCCCAGAAGCGCTTCAGCTCGCCAGTGTCTGCATCGACAACAGCAATCCGCTTATTGAAGTATCCATCGGCGAAATAGATTTCGTTGGCTTCCGGGTCAACGCCAAGTTCTGCAACCCGACCGTAGCTGTCCTCAGAAAGACTGTCACGCTCAAAAATACGCCGTCCGTCTCGTTCTCCAACCTGTCGAGCACCATGTGTGCCAGCAGACAACAAAAAGTCACCACTTCGCGTGAACTTCAACACGTGCGAGTCGCCTTGGCCGTTTCCACCAATCCACACGTTATCCATGTGGTCGACGAGAATGCCGTGATTCGACTCTGGCCACACATAGTCACCCGTCTCGGTGCCAGGTCCACCCCAGCTATCAATCAAATTACCCTCTTGATTGAAAACCATAACCGGAGGACCAGGTTGGCAGCATTGGCTCAACGGAGGATCCTGCGCAAGACCAATCTCGGTCGTGGCAACAAACTGGTCAGGTGTATTTCGGTGCACAATCCAAATATTGTCTTGAGCATCGACATCAACACCAATGGTTGGGCCCATTAGCCAATGGTTGGGCAGGTTGTCCGGCCAAGTCGGATCGACCTCAAACATCGGGGCCATTTTGGCGTTTGGGTCGGCGTTTGCCATAGGGTCCGCTTCAGCGACCGGCTCCTCAGCCATTCCACCACCACCACACGCAACTGCAAAGCCACCAACAAGAGCTGTCAGCAGAAGAAAAGCATACTTCCGATTCATCGTGTCCCCCCCTAAACCAAGGCAGTAGATACCACGCTGGTTGAATCTCAAGACTGTGAAGGGCCAGTATACTTGGAAACTGCTGAGAAATTGCAAAACGTCAAGCAACCGAAATCTTTGGTCATTTGGGCTATATTGCAAACTCAGTCAAACATATACAGACTCAAAGGAAAGGAAGCGACATCCCGTGGGATTGAGAAATGGAAAATTAATCGTTCTAGCGGCCACGTTGGTGGCGATGCTCGCCGTTCCATCGTCCCCCACCGCTCACGATATCCCAGGCGATGTCAGTCTTCATGCTTTCGTAAAACCAGAGGGCAACCAGCTTCGTATGCTGATTCGCTTACCGCTCGAGGCCATGCTCGATGTCAATTTCCCGCTGAATGGTCCCGGCTACCTTGATATTGAAGGAGCACGTCCACTACTTCCAGATGCGGTCATGCTCTGGCTCGGACAAGAAATTGAGTTGTATGAGGAGGGCGTTAGGCTTCCTGAACCAAGCGTCACCGGCCTTCGCTTGTCTCTCCCGTCTGACCGCTCGTTTGAAACGTACGACACAGCACTCACGCACATCCTGTCCGCAGAACGACTGTCTGCAGAAACGCAGCTCATCTGGCGCCAAGCCATGCTGGACGTCGTCTTGGACTACGACATCACCTCGGACCAGGCCGCATTTTCAATTCGACCTGGTGTCGAACGCCTTGGCCTGCGCGTGGTGTCCTCGATTCGCTTCATTACCCCAACCGGCGTTGAGCGTGTGTTTGAATTACGCGGAGATCCCGGCATCGTCACACTTGATCCCCGTTGGCACCAAGCCGCGTGGAGATTTGTTGTTTCTGGGTTCGACCACATCCTGGACGGACTTGACCATCTATTGTTCCTGCTCTGCTTAGTGCTACCTTTCAGACGTTTTAGAGCTTTGGTCCCGATCGTGACTGGATTTACGGTTGCACACTCAGTCACTCTGATTGCATCCGCGTATGACCTCGCTCCGAACGCGCTCTGGTTTCCTCCACTGGTTGAAACACTCATCGCACTATCAATCGTCTACATGGCTTTTGAGAACATTGTTGGAGCAAGTTCGTCAGAGAACACACCTATCCGTCGGCGCTGGGTCATGGCATTTAGCTTCGGTCTTATTCACGGCTTCGGTTTTTCATTTGCATTGCGTGAAACTCTCCAGTTCGCCGGCTCTCACTTACTGACCTCTCTGTTGTCGTTCAACATTGGTGTCGAATTCGGCCAACTCTTGGTAATCGCACTCTGCGTTCCGGCTCTCGAATTTTTGTTTCGATTTGTCGTCTCCGAACGAGTCGGAATCATCCTTATTTCTGTGCTTGTGGCTCACACAAGTTGGCATTGGATGATCGAGCGCTATGACATGCTCGCCCAGTACAATCTGACATGGGCTGCGTTTGGCAACGCCCTACTCGTTGGAATTATGCCGTGGTTGATCGTTACGATTCTGGCAGGAACGATCGCCTGGTTTGCGTTCGGCAGTAACAGGCGTCCGGGAACGCCTGAAAGCGCCACCGCAAAATAACGACGGTGGGCATTAGGACCGATCGTACCGGCGCACCTTAAAAGACGTACCTTCGGGAAATGTCGGGCGGCTCTAAATAAATTAAAGTCCTAGCTCTCCTTTTTTCTCACCTGAGCTACTGACACCGCCACAGCAATAGCCGCCCCCACGGCAATACCGGTGCCCATGTTGTCTATGAGCGCTCCAAACCCCACACCCCCGCCAATGCCTACAGCAATAGCATTAGCAAAGGTTCTACCGGTATCCCACAGGCCGCAGCAATTAAACAACTTAGTCATAAGTGCGATTGCTTCTAATCAGTCGGCTACAACGGGCAGCTTTCGCCCGTGTATTCCCCGCGGACCCAGCCTGCCAACATCTGCCACTCTGGGTCGTCCCGACTTTGCCAACGTCGCGGACCATTATGTGTATAAGCACCTCCACCATCGGGGTGAAGTGGTTTCAACAAAAAGCGACTCTGCTCGGCATTCCCCGGCGTAATGACTCTAGAGATTAGCCGGTAGGCACGCTGCGCCTCTTCGTCACTCCACTCATCCCCACGTCCGGGCGCCGGTGCAAAGCCGATCATCCCACTCGAGTGGCAGTTGCTACACCGAAGCTGACCTTCGCGGGGATTTGCAAAAACCGTCTGAACACAGGACCGGAAAAACGCAAAGTCAATTTCTGGTTCTGGGTCCGGAATAAACTGGTCCCTGGGTAATCGCTGAATCCATTGGAGAAACGCACCGTACTCGGGATCATCTGTTGACTGCCAGAAGGTACCCCCCGTGTGTGGTAGCCCACCTGCATCTGTTGAGAGCGGCTTCAGCAACAATCGACTGCTCTCCGGATTCTCCGTGTTCACCAATTGACCCACAACATCTAGATTCCGTCGCGATTGCTCGGTAGTCCAACCATTCTGTGATGCAGGCGTTTCCAAACTAAATCGGACACTCGTCTGCCACGTGTGACACATAACACACGACGCATAAGATTGTTCGCCGCGACTCGTGGTACCACCACGGTCCTTCATAAACACACTTTCCACCGTATCCCGATACGTTTCCACATCAGAGCCAGTCGGAAATGCACTCGTCTGCGCCGCCACGAAGGTCGGCATCATCAGACACAGGACCAGTGCCACTCCACACACCTTCAGAACAGCTGGCGCCCAAACCCGCTGTAACGGCTGATCTTGTTTCGTAACCATCACCATTACTCCTCGGAACGCATGTTCGTTCCATTAGGATTTACGCGGTCTGGCGGCAAAATCACAGTACTAATACGTGCAGGTCTCGCACCGGTCTTGATCTTCGCCACGATTTCGAGCGACTCCAGATCCACGGCCAATGTGTGGTCTGCGCCAGACACAGCCACGTACATGTAACGACTATCCGGTGTCGAGGTAATCCAATTGGCACTTGGACCAACCTTGACACTTCCAATGTACTCAAAGTCGGGCAGAGACCAACCATATATGCGGCTGTCGAGTCGGCTGGACGCCCACACAGCCGACCGATCAGGCAACACTTCAAGACCATGCATGTCTCCGGATTGAATTCCGTCGGCATTTTTCTCCCACAACGGAAGTTCTGGTGGCCACAGCATGTCAATAACCTCTCGCTTGTCCCAATCGATAACCCAGACGGCATTGATACCTGTTGCCTGAGCATAGATACGCTTGGTAGCACCATCGTCGCCAGCCTCGAAGGCCATGGGCCGCACCTCGTGATGGGTCCTACCGTATTGCTCATAGCCCGTCAGTTCCATTCCCCAGACCACGGTATCCGTATTCGGATCGATAACCTGGAGCGTCGGTATTCCCGGTCCCACCTCACCTCGAAGACCGGCCACAACAAATTTCTCATCCGGTGTCATAAAGACATTGTGAACGGGATCGTGAACCTCAATACTTTTGATTAACTTATGCGTATCAATGTCGATGACGTCGACAAGTGCCGGAAGTCCTGCATCCGGATCAACTTCGACGCCTGGCCCCGGCGTAGCAGACCGACGGGAAATCCCCGCATAAATCTTCCGTTGCTTCTTGTTCACCGCAACTTTATTTGGCCGCTGCGACAGTCGAATTTGCTCAACAAGCTTGAGTGTCTTCGTATCGAAGACATCAACGGTATGCTCACGCTCATTCGCGCAGTAGTAATACAACCCATCGGGGTGGGACGTGAGGTTATGAGGATTCGGACAACCTCTAATGAGCCCCGTAACCTCATTAGTGGCTGGATCGATTACATGCTGAATAGTTCCGGCATTATTACTCTGCAGAATCCGTACGGCGACGCCCTCGTATGAATCGAGCCTGGGCACACCTTGGGCCGCAGCCGACCCAACCAGGAAAAAGGTACCAACCACTACCAACAACGCACGGCGGATGAATGAACGCCCCATTTAGACCTCCGTATCATCATGGACGAGGATGTAATTTTGCACCAGGCCCATGTTCTATTTCAGAAGCACTCATTATATAGGGGGGAGCGCCATTCAGACTTGGCCCCAAAGCTACCGTGTCGGCAGACGCGTCCACTTTTGCTTTGAACGGTCACTCTTGACGACCGTCTCAATGAACAACATCCCCCTCAGACCATCTTCAACTGTCGGGAAATCTAGCATCAATGAGTCTGGTTCTTTTCCAAGAATTCGAGCTCGGATGGTGTCACACACGTTTACATAAATGTTGGAAAATGCCTCAAGAAATGCCTCTGGATGCCCAGCTGGTAGCCGTGTCGCCCGCGCCGCAGCCGCACTTCGTTCCTGGATATATCCATTACCACGACTCCACGTTTCTTCAGGACCATCAAGTGACGTTAGGTTTAACGTGTTTGGCGTTTCTTGGCGCCATCGCAATCCCCGGCGGTCTCCGTAAATGCGAATCGCTAAACCATTCTCCTCGCCAACAGATATCTGAGAGGCAAACAAAACACCGCGGGCCCCATCTTCAAACCGCACAAGAACATTCGTATCATCATCGAGTTTCCGTCCGTCAACGAATGTCGTTAAATCTGCTGCAAGTTCAGTAATACGTTGGCCCAAGATGTACTCGGAAAGATTCTCCGCATGCGTGCCAATATCTCCAAGACAGCCCGCAATGCCACTCCGTGTTGGGTCGGTACGCCATTCTGCTTGTTTCATCCCTGTCCGTTCGAGCGGCGTTGCTAACCAACCTTGCGGGTATTCCACAACTACCTTTCTGATTCGCCCTAATTCTCCCGAACGAACCAGGTCCCGAGCCAATTTCACCATCGGATACCCGGTGTAGTTGTGCGTTAACGCAAACACACTCTCCGACTTAGCCACCAGACGTTTGAGTTTCCTGGCTTCCGCCACTGAAAACGTCATCGGCTTGTCACAAACCACGTGAAAACCTGTTTGTATCAATGCCTTCGCCATTGGATAATGCAGGTGGTTGGGAGTCACAATCGAAACAAAGTCAACCCGTTCACCTTCCGGGAGCGTCCGTTCGGTCTCAATCAAAGCATCAAGAGACCTGTAGACCCGCGCCGGAGCGACTAATAATTCACGGCCTTTGGTTCGTGACTTTCGTAAGTTCGAAGAAAAGGCGCCAGCAACTAACTCAACCCCACCGCCCAGCAACGCGGCTCGGCGATGAACATCTCCAATGAACGCGCCGGGGCCTCCCCCGACCATACCCATTTTTAGTGCGCG
>PYIL01167661.1_pt1 | contig 13106 bp, 11 predicted proteins | sample 3578041 | NCBI WGS metagenome assembly PYIL01 (sample SAMN08408023, study PRJNA431606) | Marine metagenome isolate SA_KN192-05_S13_150m, whole genome shotgun... | biome: marine; feature: oceanic pelagic zone; material: water; isolation source: 150 m water sample, 0.2-0.8 um fraction ... | reverse complement strand
ATGTACGGAGTCCCGTAGTGTAGTGGTCCATCATCTCGGGTTTTGGTCCCGGGGACCCTGGTTCGAATCCGGGCGGGACTACCAACAGATATGCGTTGGAGGTCACTCGTTGATTGCAGTTGAATCACGGGATAGGTCCTTTGTGATGTTCTTCTGGTGGCTCTCCAGTGTTCCACCGCCTATCTCCAATAGCTTCGCATCACGCCACATCCGTTCTACGACGTACTCGCCGACGTAGCCGTATCCTCCCAAGACTTGTATTGCCCGGTCAGCGATGTTCTTGGCAGCGGTGGTGGCGAACAGTTTCACCCCATCCGAATCAAGTCGGTGACCGGCCTCTGATAGGTCAATCTGCCGTGCTGTGTCGTAGACGTAGGCACGCATTGCCCGGTACTCGGCCCAGGATTCGCCTATGTGACGCTGTATCTGTCCAAAGTCCCTTATCTGCCTACCAAAGGCCTTCCTTTCACTGGCGTACTTGTTCATTTCAGACAGGCACCTCCTAGCAATCCCGACACTCATTGCGGCTAGACCTAGTCTCTCATGCTCCAGGTTCCTCATCAGATGAATCATGGATTCGCCAGGATTGCCTACAACATTGTCCGGTGGTACGATGCAGTCCTCGAAAACTAGCTCGGAAGTGGTACTGGCCCTCATTCCTAGTTTGTCGTGAATCTTCTGGCCGGCGGAGAATCCATCCATCCCATTCTCAACCAAGAAAGTGGTGAGTTGGGCTCTGCCCCTATCATCGGTACCGGTTCGTGCGTACAGCCAGACAACATCTGCAGGAGTCCCGTCTTCGTCCAGCATACCGTTAGTAATCCACATTTTCCTCCCATTGATGGTCCATGAGCCATCTTCATTGGGTTTCGCGGTGGTCTGCATCCCTAAGACGTCAGTCCCATGGTCCGGCTCACTCATCCCCAGACATCCAACCCACTCGCCACTGCAAACTTTTGGTAGAATCCTGGCCTTCTGGTCATCCGAGCCACTGTGAGCTAGGTTGTTGATGAAAAGCTGGTCGTGCGCAAGGAATGCCAAGCAGAAACCCGGATCTGAGTAAGAAATCTCCTCGTTCACGATAACCACGGAGGTGGCGTCTAATTCGGCGCCCCCGAAGTCTGCTGGGGCGGTAAGTCCCAGTAGGCCCATTTCCCCGAGCTTTCGGAACAGCCCCAAGTTGAACCTCTCGTCCCTGTCATGCTCCAGTGCCTGTGGCTCAACCTCATGGGTCACGAAGTCCCTAACCATCTGTCTGAGCATCGAGTGCTCCTCGGTCGGGTTGGCAATGTCCAAGTCTCGCCAGTCACCTGCCATATCTTCGCCAAGTGAGCCCTTCGTAAGAGGGATTCGTCGAAGTAAGTTCAATTGTTCCAGAAAGCAGAGTTTTCCCAAGGCAGACCCAGATATATGCCTGCCAGTTCAAGGACTACGTAATTCCAAATCAGGTATGCAACGATTGTAGCAGTGAATAACGCCAGAGTCGTGTTAAGGATCCGTCTACTTTCCTTCCTTGCGTCATCAAGGGTGCAAATTCCCCTGTCCCTATAGTAAACCAAGAGGCCGGCCACCAACATGGAAGCAGCGAGGGCATACAGGGCATACCGAACCCAAGAGAAGTAGAGATCGTTGGAAAGCTGGTCGGCCGCCACAATGGCCGAGGACCCAGCGAAGAGAACCCAAATTACTGATGGGAGGCAACACATACTCGCAGTCAGAGCTGAGAGGAGTGCGATGAATGCCAGTGGCTTCGCGTCTTCTTCCATGCCCGTAGGCATTTCCCTGGACATATGAAACCAACTAGGGCGTGACCCTTCTGCTGTCTCTGGGAAACGGGATGGCCTCTCTGATGTGATCGGCTCCGGCTAGCCAGGTGCAAACCCGATCGACCCCCATGCCAAATCCGCCATGGGGGACACCGCCGTACCTGCGGATGTCGATGTAGAACTCGTACGGCTCCCTCGGAGTACCCTCCTCGTCTATGCGCTCCAGAATCTCCGATTCGGACCACGTCCTCTCTCCGCCTCCGATTATCTCCCCATATCCCTCGGGAGCCAAGAGATCGTGGCAGAGAACATACTTCGTATCTTCTGGATCGGGTCGATGGTAGAATGGTTTGGCTATTCTTGGGTAATGGGTCAGGAAGTGTGGAACCTCGAAGTCTTCGGTCAGAACCTTCTCCTTAGAGTAGTCCAGATCATGTCCCCACTCTACGTCGATTCCCTTGGACTGAAGCCTCTCTATGGCCTCATCGTACCTCATCCGAGGATACGGGGAATCGGCAAATTTCGCAATTAGTTCGGTGTCTCTGCCTAGTTCGTCGAGTTCTGTGGTTCTCTCCTCAAGTAAAGTCCTAGCAATGTGCCTTACTACTCCCTCGCCATGCTCCATCACTTCGTCATTCGATGCCCATGCAATTTCCATCTCTGCATGCCAGAACTCTGTCAGGTGCCTCCGAGTCCGGCTCTTCTCTGCACGGAATGAGGGTGCCATTGTATACAGCCTCTCAAGTGCGGGCATTGCTGCCTCGGCGTAGAGTTGCCACGACTGGGTTAGGAATGCCTTGCGTCCGAAGTAGGGAACCTCGAACAGAGTGCTACCGCCCTCCACGGCCCCAGCGACGAAGTTTGGGGCCTGGTACTCAATGAAGTCCCGATCTCTGAAGTAAGAGTGTATTGCTTCAAAAACGGAGCTGCGCAGCTTTAGCATGGTTGTCATTCGACTGGTCCTCAGATACAGGTGACGGTTGTCCAGAAGGAATTCGGTTTCGCCGCCGTCTGAGTCGGCCATGGCCGACTCGGTGATAGGGAAGGGGTGTTCAGGGTTCACTGGACCCACGATCTCAGCATGGCTCACCTGGACCTCGTGGCCGTGTTCCCTGTCAGTTGCCTCGACGGTGCCTCGGATAATCACGCTGGACTCGATTAGTGCATTGCTGATTGAATCAAAGCATTCGTCGCCGAGAGAGTCCCTCTTCAATACGCACTGTACCGTTCCAGTGGAGTCCCGTAGGACTAGGAAACGGATTTTGTTCGAGCCACGGGTACGATGAACCCATCCCTTGAGCTCGACCTCGCTCCCGTCGTGAGAGCCGGCCCTTACATCACCAATCCAATACTGCTTGCTCATTGGTATCTCACGCCTCCCTCGAAAGCCCATGGGTTATGAATCCTAGACTGGATTAGCGAGATAAATGGCGGGTCTGACGGGGTTCGAACCCGCGACCGTCCGGTTAAGAGCCGGATGCTCTACCTGACTAAGCTACAGACCCGGCTTCGCATTGGCGGGTTCCCTTTAACCGCGACGGAGGGCTAAAGTCGTCCTCCGGGATTGAGCAATGTGCTGACACCCTCGGGGGATGCCAAAACTACCGCATCGCAGATTCCGACGAATAACCCCACTTCGACGACTCCGGGAATGCCGCGTATTCCCGCCTCGAGGGCCAGAGGGTTGCTGATTATTGGACCGAATGCACAATCAAGGATGACTCCTTTGTTATCCGTAACGAAGGGATCCCGGTCGCCGCCACGGAGTCTCACTGGCCCGGGGCATAACGAGGAAATCTCAGTGTGTACTGCCTGCCATTGCATTTGGTCCACCTCCACGGGAAGGTCGAACTCCCCAAGAGTCTCGACTTGTTTAGATTGGTCTGCGACAACGACCATCGACTTTGATGCCAATGCGACAATCTTCTCTCTTGTCAGGGCCCCGCCGCCGCCCTTGATTAGATCGAAGTTTTTATCGAACTCGTCGGCTCCATCAATGGTCAGGTCCAGCGTTCCCGCCTGCTCCATTGGGATCAATGGAATGCCTAGCTTCTCCGCGAGCTCCCTTGTGCCCTCACTTGTTGGAACTCCAGAAACGTTGATTCCATCCTGCTCGATCATCCGCGCAATCTCGATGATCGAGTAGCGAACGGTTGAACCGGTGCCCAGACCAAGTGCCATTCCGTCTGTGACGAATCGACATGCCTCTATTCCGGCCTGCTCCTTAAGCTGCTCCACGCTGGCCATGAACTTGGGGGCATTAGGACGTGCATGATGGTTGCCCCGAGGAATCCGGTGGGTTCTTCCGATAGGGTGCATTGGCCTGTCCGAGGGAGCAGGAGGGTCGCTGACAGTGTACGACACTGAGGAAAGTCCCCTCTCCACGATGCAGGCGTTCTGTCACAAGACGGAGGTCCGGGAGGGCCGGCAATGCAGCAGAAACGAACCATGCCAGGAGTACGGTGAACCCGAAGGGGGGAGGTTTCCTGAGCATGGCTGGAACGAGCAACCACGCCGGAGCAAGTCCAAGCAGGCCCGCATGGCATCGACAGGGCCGGGTAGGATGCATAGTTGAATGCGACCAGCCGAAAGGTGAACAGAAAGGGGCTTACTCCCTGCACCCTCGCCTCTTGCCCATCAGTCGAAGACTACGGCGTCCATGACCGTGGAGTCACCCAGCGAACCGCTCTCCCTATAGTCCTGCCAAGTCCCAATGTTGCCCCTCAATGCATGGGAGAGTGAGTGGTATGCTACAATCATTGACGGGAGCAGTATCGAGCTTGCCAGAAGTGCTAGAACCAATAGGAGCATCATCAAGACGAAGAAGTTCTGAAGTCCGGGTACAGAAACGAAAAGCCCTGCTGAAAGTCCGGCACAGGTGGTTGCTGTCGTCTCGAAGATTGTGTGTCCCGTCCTAGAAACTGATGTGTGGATCCCTGCTGGGGACTCATGCTCTTCCTTTATCCTGTCAATAATATGGATTGAGTCGTCGACCCCGATGCCAAAGACAAGAGTCCCTATCATAGCAGTGAAGACGTTGACGTTGACCTCGCCGTACTTCATCAGAATTGGCTGCCAAAGGACAACTACTCCAACGGCAGTCATAGTGAAAAATGCCAGCCTTGGAGACCTAAACAGCAGTGCCATAACGAAAAGCAATATCGCCATCGTAGCTATAGTAGTCTCTGACTGGGCCTCGTGAATGCCCTCGTTGATATCTAGGGAAACGGGCAGACCTCCGGTTAGAAGCGAGTTTGCAACACCTGATATCCCCATCGAGTAGCATGTAAGCGGTCCGGAGCACCCTTCACCGGTCAAATGTTCGTCTATCGTTTCCCTCAATCCACCGGCCACTGCCAAGTTGATGTAAGGCTGGTTGACATACACTAGTGTCTTGGTCTCCCCCTGGCCCTGGTCGGCGTTCATCAGCATTGACCGGACTTCTGGACTTAGGGTGTCGAATGCTATGTTTATCATGTCCTCCCTACTACTTACGGCGTAGGCCCAGCAGTCTGGCCTCAAAGGGTTCGTGGACTCATCCCAGCACTCATCATGGACCAAATCCCAGAGGCTTTGATCATAGATTTGGAGACCCTCGAATTCGACATCAACGTGCACAGCCTTGAGGATGTCCACCAAGCTTATTGTGGTGGTATTGGCTACATTGTCAATCTTCATTACCTGCAAGTACTCAATCGCATCGAGGATCGGGAGGTCACGGATCGGCGCGGTCCCGTTTTGGGGGCCCCTATCCGTGGCGTCGACTATGAACATGTTAGTCTGGCCCCCTTCGAAGACGATGCTGTATTCCCTCAGTGCCTCGTATGACTCGAGTCCAGGAGGAACCTCGTCGGAGGACCCTGTGATGTCCTTGCCAAGCTGATCTTTGAACCACATCGCCCCGACCACGGTGACGGAGCCTGATATCAGCAGGACCACTATCCAGGCTTGGAGGGGGACCCTCCCAATAGAGTCCCAGACTCCCTCTATCAGGGAGAATGTGAGAGTGGTTGATAGGGTGATGCCGAGGATTATGGCACCGCCATCCGTGATGGATGTAAACAGGGATAGCATGATTGAGATGGATGCCATTGCGGCGAGGAAGAATAGGGCGCTGTTAACCCCAAGAATTGTACCAAAAACATCGTTGGCAGTGATTGGCTCTTCTTTACTGCCGGGCGATTGAGTCCTAGGCCTAGAATTCTGCATCCTCTTCCTCCTTGATGCATCCAGATTACCTCTCCTGATGAATCCGGAAGCCTCGCCCTTCCTGTAGCGGAGCAACTCGATTAACGCGGGAACCATTAGCATGGACAAGAAGAAGGTTGTGGCAATTCCAAGAAGCAGGGTGACTCCCACGGTTCGCATGGGCCTGATAGGAACAAGTTCTGGCCACATCAGTACGCTGAAACCGATTATTGTTGTAAGCGCAGAGAGGAAGATGGCGTGGCCTGTCGTCATGGCCGACCTAACGGTGGCAGTAAGGCTAATCATCGGGTCAAATGGGTCGATTTCATCGGAATCGCTTGCATCCTGAACGGCCTTCCGCCTCTCCAGGATCTCCTTCCGATTCTCCTCAATGCGATTTGTAAGATGGAGGGAATAGTCGACCCCCAGGCCTACGAGGATCGGTCCGGCGGAAATGATCATGGGAGTAAGCATGATGTTGAAAATCACGGTAGTGCCGAATGTGATTGCGAGGCTCATTGCGATGGGCAAACCACATATCAACAGCACCTTGAAGCTACGATGGAGCATGAACATCGTGAGGGCCACGAGAACTAGGCTGATTGGCAGCATGACCTCGACAAGCTCGTCATAAATGGAGTCGGAAACGTCATGCAGAACGGGAGTGAGGCCTGTTACGGTAACGGCCCGCCTATCTGGAATGACGTCCAGCCTCTCGACGTCCATCGTGGATACTTGATTGGAGTATGTTCTCGTGCAAATCTCGCATTCCGCATCCGTGGCTATATCCAGAAGCCCCTGAACGTGCCCTTCCTTGTTTCCCTTTCCATCACCGGAAATATACGCCTTGTGATCCCTGACGTAGCTACCGGTCCTTTCGTCGTACCTAGGAGAAATGTCGGTGTTCGTCATGTCGAATGAGATGCCCATAATCACCACCCCAGTGTCCCAAATTCCATCGCCATTGGTGTCCCTGACGAAGTTCGACATCAGCTCATCCGCGTTCTCCACATAGCGGTCAATCCTCTCTTGGGCCCCGTCGCCCTGTGGTACTGAGTAGCCATCGTTGGGATTCAATGAGGCAGCCGGACACCCGTCACTGTTTCCAGGGATGCCGTACTTCTCGACTGCACAGGAGAAACGGTCGTTCGTCGAGTTTGCCTCTTTGACTATCTGCGCTGGGGAGAGTACCCATACTACCCCATCACATCCTGAATCCGGTGTCGAGCATGCGAGGGACCCACGATCCTCCTTGTTGTAATCGAGACCGGACTTCAGTGGTCCTTTACCGAAATTGTTGTCATCGCCCTCGATCCACGAAATCTGAGTAAGAATCTCAACATCGGTGATGTTCTCGCTCCCTCTTTCGTTGCCGGTTGCGGCGTTGTCGGTCTGGACGTAGAGGATCACTATGTCGGTTGACCATTGCTCCCTGACCTCGTTTAGCAACTCAGTGGAGTTGGCCCCGTCAGGAAGGTATATCTCCACATCGCCATTAATCTGATGCTCGAATTCCCATGCTTCCCTCAAGAAGAGGGCGGAACAGAGTAGAAGAATCAGGACCAATGCACCGGGAGTTCGAAGAATCGCGCTGTAGGTCAATTCCGCTGCTCTCTGAATTGAGATTCTGGAAGCATCGGAAATATCGTCAGATAGTTGTTTGGTAGTCTAAAGGAAGCCCCCCAGTGGCCCATTCATCACGACTTCCTTTGCCTTGGAGAATGGTCGGATTATTGTACCGAGGCCCTCGAAGAACCACGTCCAGAATATTAGTTCCTCGTCCTGCTGTTGGTCTCCTGCAGAACCCGTCACGCAGGCGGGCCTCGGCGGCGGACAAATGAAGCGTTCGCATGAGCTGGGAGAATTAGCACGATTACTCCCGTCTAATCGCTTTGCGGGGTTTGTTGCCATACCGGTGGTCTCAAGACCGGAGCTTGGACCCGGGGATTCGTGCAATTGGTCACCGGAGGTGCTGGTTTCATTGGATCGCACCTAGTAGATGCGCTAGTCGAAAGAGGGGAGTCGGTCAGGGTCCTTGACAACTTCAGCAGTGGGAGAGCGAGCTTCCTGGCCCGACACGAAGGCAACGGGGCAGTGGAGGTCCTCACCGGAGACCTCCTTGACCGGGATGCTGTCATTGGGGCAATGAAAGGGATCGAGGTAGTGCACCACATGGCAGCAAACCCAGACATCAGGCTTGGAGTGGACATCACTGACACTGACTTGAAGCAGGGCACTATTGCGACTTACAACGTCCTCGAGGCAATGAGGCTGTCAGGAGTGGATAGGATCTCTTTCGCGTCGTCATCGGCTGTATACGGTGAGGCTGAGTTGATGCCCACGCCAGAGACCTACGGGCCAATTCTGCCCATTTCACTATACGGAGCCTCGAAGCTTGCCAGCGAGGCGCTAATCTCCTCCTGGGTTGGTACCTTCGGAGCACAGGGCTACATCCACAGGTTCGCTAACATTGTGGGCCCTAGGGGAACTCATGGCGTCATTTTCGACTTCATTCACAAATTGAAGAAGGATGCTACTAGGCTAGAGGTTCTCGGGAACGGGGAACAAGAGAAGTCGTACATGTCCGCAAATGACTGCGTTCGCTCGATGATGCACATCATGGATACCGACAACGGTGCAGCAAACCTGTACAACCTCGGAACTGGGGATACCTGCTCCGTCTCCAGAATCGCCGAGATTGTGATCGAAGAGAGCGGCTTGGAAGGGGTTACGATAGAATACACCGGGGGAGAACGAGGATGGGCGGGGGACGTTCCAAAGACCTACCTGAACGTCGACAAGCTCCTTGAGACCGGGTTTGAGCCTTCCGCGATGTCAGAAACGGCAGTCAGGGAGACTGCTAGGGCCCTCATTGGCGAGATTGGCCTTTGATTCTGGACCCAATTGATAACTCAATGTCCCGGCGAAGGAGCATGAGCAAGCGCTGGTACCAAGAGAACAAGCGCGATCCGTGGAGGCGTGATGCCCGAGCGAAGGGTTACAGGGCCCGCTCCGCGTACAAACTCAAGCAGATTCAGGAGAAGTTCAGGCTACTGAGGCGTGGAGATGCGGTGCTTGACATAGGGTGCCACCCCGGAGGGTGGACCCAAGTGGCAGTAGAGGAGGTTGGGGGCGACGGCCTCGTCATAGGAGTTGACTTACTTGCGACCTCTGCAGTTGAGGGAGCTGAAGTGATCGTGGGGGACATCACCGAGGGGGAGACAATCGAAAGGATTGGGGAAATCCTCCGGGAAAGGGAGCTGAACGCTGTGATAAGTGACATTTCGCCTCGTCTAACAGGACGATATGACACGGATCAGGCGATTTCGCTCGAGTTGTCGACCATGGCCCTGGATGTCGCGTGCGAACTGATGGTCCCCGGGGGGAGCTTCGTGACAAAGGTATTCCAGGGGGCCGGGATCGAGGGACTGGTGGAGGCTGCGAAGCAGAGGTTCTCTACTGTAGGAAGGTTCGCGCCGACGGCCAGCAGGACCGCTTCTTCCGAGACGTACCTGGTCTGCCAGAACAAGCTCCCGAGGCCCAAAGGGAGCAAAACGGGGGCTTCGGCCATGGATCACCTCAGAGAGCACCTTGAGTCCATCGGGATAGTGGTGGAAAACGAGGAAACGGAGGATGAGCAGCAGGTTGGCTTCAGGAAGCTGCAGAAGCGTGAATGAGGGGCTCTTTACATAGAGATATACTGGGTTAAATCAAGTGTTGCCAGGAACACCGGCTTTTTCGGAAATGTCCATTTTTGAGCTGTTTTCGCAGGTGGTACACCTTCGCTATTATATAGTCCATGGAAGCGAGACGGAGTCACTCGTGCAAACGAGGAGATGAAAAAGATGAACGTAGATATGAATGCAATGAAAGCAGAATTAGGCGGCGCCTTTGTGCTGTCGTGGGCAGTGTTTGCAATGGATCTAAGCACATTGGAGGGAGCAGTTGCTCTCGCCGTTGTGTGGATGGCCTTTGCGGGGGCACACGTGCTCCCGATTGTAACATGGAGCCACATGTTGAACGACGGTGACGGCGATGTCGAGGGCAATTACATGCCCAACGGCATGAGGCTGGTTGCGCAAGTAGTAGGTGCACTGCTTGGGATAGTGCTGGCAACAGAGGCTGGCGGCATCGACACTGGGTGGGCTGCAGCTGCCTTTGAGGCGCCCGAGCTTTGGGCTGCACTAAAGGCGATTGCCGCTGGTGCTGTCTGGTGGCAGGTGCATACCCGATGCGATTCCGCATGGGCAAGCGCCTTCGGCCTGATGGTCCTTGGGTCAGCAATGGCTCTGGACGGGGGCCACCAAATGGGTGCCATGCTGGCTGACGGAGCAGGAAGCGCAGCTGATGTGCTACCCGCTTGGATCGTCGACGGCCTACTTGTTGGTCTAGGTGCCCGTTTGGGTGCAGAGATCGACAACGCACTCTGAGACTGGAACATACACCCTCAGAACTACGCAAGCAGGTTGGGGGGGGAACTCCCCAACCTGTACAAGAACACCCCTCCCAGAGCGCTCTCGCTACATTTCCTACTCGGAATCCCTGTCATAGGGGACGATGTTCTGCCACTCGGAGGCATCGGATCGAGAAACCACCGCGTGGACCCAATCATCATCCGAGCAGTTGAACACCTCATGGGGAAGGCCGGGTTCAATGTAGAACATGTCCCCAGCGCTGTGGACCACTGACTTCCGGCAACCGGGACCGTACTCGTGCCGGACACTACCCTTCAACAGGTAGACCATCACATCAAAATCAACGTGGATGTGTGCACTGGCGACTCCACCAGGGGGAATGTACGCCCTGTTCATCGAAAGTCCGGTAGAAGGGGTGTTCTTGCCAGAAAGACCCGCTCCGTACTCGATGTTGTTCCATCCCCTGACCTTTTCGATGTCCCTAAGACTCCAAATCCCGCCCTCGTTATTCACAAACTTGTCCAGATCAACCTGCTCGCCCGATAGAGCCAGCTCCTCTTCCACCATGGATAGCAATGCGCATGCCGGCTTTTCAATATATGCAGATGAGGAAACGTTGTACTGAGAAGTAGAAGGATGATTTTCGCACAATCAACGCTAAAAAGGGCCCCTAGTACGGCAGCAGGTCGAGGGTCAGTGGTGTCTGGACGGAGAGCTATGGTGTGCGCGTCCTCAGGGACTCCTCTGGTTGACAGCGAATGTACGTCGTTCCCCTGTCCGAACTGCGGCTCTGTTATCGGCAGGAGCCAGCGCTGCAGAGTACAGGCTGTGAAGTACATCTGCCCGGAATGCAGGTTCGAAGGACCTTGAGGTGAAGCAATGGGGGAAGTCGTTGTCAAGTACAAGGTCACCCTTAACCAACCCGAAGAAGGGAGGCCCGACTACCAGGGGATTGCAGATTCAATCCAAGATTTCCGTGAGGTCCAAACAATAGAAATCAAACCATTGGCCTTCGGAATGATGTACATCGAGGTTCAAGTCGTACTCAGCGAAGGCGAAGGCATCGTTGATGGGTTCGAGGAGAAAGTTAGAGCCGTCGATGAGATGGTAGGACAAATCGAGGCCCTAGAGATGGGTCGTCTCTGATTGCTTCAATAGTGATCCAAAGGGGACCTCATGAATTCGCGCATTAGCACTGTCGCGTAGGTTCCAGCGGGAAGGGTGAAACGCATCCTGAGGCATGCACCCTCAGGATGCCACCTTTCTGCTTCCAGTGGCCCTTCCAGCCATCTCTCGGATTGGATCTCGGACTCCGGGGCCTCCTCAACGCTTAGATCTCGAAAGGGGACGGAGAGGGCCCTTCGGGTCCCTGATGTTGTTAGCCTGGGAATCTGAGGGACTAGCCAGCTTGTTCCCTCCAACCCTATTGACACGAGTCCCTCCATCTCGAACTCCCCAGGCCTATCCCCAGAGAATACGGCGTCCCTCCCGGGAAGGGGGCCCGTGACTGCCAATCTGCCTAATCCGCAATTCCTCCTGCACCTCTCTAAGTTAGATTCGCTAACCGAGGCCATCTTACCGACGTCGATTCGGCCATTCTGCTGCAGTGGCGCAACCAGGTCCCCAATCTCTGGCTTTATCAGTGACAATCCAGCCTCCATCCTAGCTGAGAGTGAGTGATTGAAAACCATAGACTGGATGGAATGAACCATTAGGAGTTGCAAGGAGTGGGGCAAGGTCCTAAACGCCCCAAGATAATCACCTGGGTTTCTAGATAGGTGATTCAGCATGGCCGACTCGTATCCTAGTCTGTCGGGAGCTATTTCCAAGCAATTTTCCGGATCCCTCGTCTCTCTCCACAAGGTCCTGAACTCTTCTGCGTCGCTGCTCTCCCTAGTTGCCTCCATTCCCACATACAAGTCGACGGCCCTCTCAAAGTCATCCTCAATTACCGCTCTGCCAACCTCGGGTGTTACGGGTCTAGTCGAACCAAACCTCTGAGGACCGATCCAATTGGGAAACGCATCGGAGCCCATCGATTCGGTAAGGGCTTGCCTGATTTCATGCACCCTTCTCATTGCCTCTTTGGCATCTATTGGTTGCCCTAATGAGTCACAGCATCCCCTCACGGTAATGGTGAATCTGTTACCATCATGATCCCCCATTCCTACCTTGTGATGTGTCCTTCCAAGGACTTCGATTGTACTGTCGGGGATTTCCACCTGTTCGACTCGCTTTCTTGGTGCATCAATAACTAATATCTGGGATGTAATGGCTCTCTTGTCCTTGATTCCAGAGCTGAAAATCCTGTTTCTGTTTATCCTACATGCCCGAGCGAGCCTACGAAGATACCTGTTTGTCTCCCAATTGACCATAGTCACTCTGGCTACGGTGAATCGGCCCTTGTCATCCAAAGCAGGGACCTTTGACAACTCCTCGACTCGGAAGTCTTCGATTCGTGTCTTCAGAAGACCACCGATGCCCTCTGAAGGGGAGGTCCAACCGGTCAGACCTAGTTTTGACTCAATAGAGCGCTCGGTCACGAGACCACCGCCTCAGAACTTGATGCTTGAGAACTCCTTGGTAATCTCTGAGCAGATGTCCTTGAGAATCTTGTCGGCCTTCTTGCCCTTGACTGAGCGGACATAGAGCTCTGGATCATCGAGGTCGGGGTGGTTCTGGAAATAGTTCGCATACTCTACATCATCCCTGTCATTTAGGCGGGACCGGAACATTT
>PYIL01172033.1_pt1 | contig 13119 bp, 10 predicted proteins | sample 3578041 | NCBI WGS metagenome assembly PYIL01 (sample SAMN08408023, study PRJNA431606) | Marine metagenome isolate SA_KN192-05_S13_150m, whole genome shotgun... | biome: marine; feature: oceanic pelagic zone; material: water; isolation source: 150 m water sample, 0.2-0.8 um fraction ... | reverse complement strand
GACGGCACTCCCAGCGACCGGTATGTCCGATACCACGAGGAGAAGGCCCGGGGCGGTATCGGACTGACCATGATTGGTGGGTCATCAAACGTCTCGGTCGACTCGGCGTCGTTGTGGGGCCAGTTGAATTTCGCCACCGACGCCGTCGTCGGCCCCCTAACAGCAATGGCTGAGCGGGTCCACGCACACGGCACGGCGATCATGTGCCAACTGACTCACATGGGACGCCGCAATGTTTCCAATGATGGGGACTGGCTGCCCACCATTGCCCCATCGCCCATCCGGGAACCCATGCATCGGTTCTGGCCCAAAGAGGCTGAACCGTGGGACCTGGCTCGGGTAGTGGCTGACTTCGCTGCCGCTGCCCGACGCGTCGCCGATAGTGGGCTGGATGGGATCGAGTTGCTGGCCACCAGCCACCTCCTGGACCAGTTCTGGTCGCCCTTGGTAAACCGCAGGACCGACGGCTACGGCGGTTCGCTGGACAATCGGCTGCGATTCACCATCGAGGTGCTGGAGGCCGTCCGGGAGGCCGTCGGCGGGCGGCTCCTGGTGGGCTTACGGATGTTGGGCACCGAGGATCAGATCGGGGGCCTTGATGAGGAGGATTGCTGCGCCATCGCTGTGCGCCTCGCCGGATCAAGCCTGCTGGACTTCCTGAACGTGGCTGGACCGGCACTTGCCACTGACCAAGGCCTGTCGCGGGCCATCCCGCCGGCTGGGACACCTTTGGCGCCGTACCTACCGGTGGCCGCCGCCGTGCGCTCGGCAACCGACCTGCCGCTCCTGCATGCGACCCGGATCATCGACCCGACCACGGCTAGACACGCCGTGGAGTCCGGTGCCGTGGACCTGGTGGGAATGACTCGGGCCCACTTCGCTGATCCCCATTTGGTGGCCAAGCTGGAGCGGGGTGAGCCGCAGCGAATCCGCGCCTGCGTGGGGGCGTCGCTGTGCATTAATCGACTACATCTTGGACTGGACTCGGTGTGCATCCAGAATCCCGCTACCGGTCGTGAGGGGACGGTGCCGCAGTTGGTCGTGCGCTCTGATGGTCATCGTCGTCGGGTCGTCGTAGTGGGTGGTGGTCCGGGTGGCCTAGAGGCAGCACGAACTGCTGCCGAGCGGGGCCACACGGTGGTTCTGTTCGAGGCACAAGATCGGCTTGGGGGGCAGTTGGCACTGATGGCACGGGCGGGTGAGCGTCAGCGCGAGGTGGCCAGTCTCTTGGACTGGCTGGTCAATGAGGTGGCGCTGGCCGGCGTTGAGGTTCGGCTGTCCACACCGGTCGATGCAAGCGACGTGTTGGCTGAGGTCCCCGACGTTGTGATTGTGGCCACGGGTGGGTCGCCTGAGGTCTCGTATCTGGAGGTAGGTGCAGACCTGGTGTGCACGGCATGGGACGTGTTGGGTGGCTCGGCCCGACCGGAAGGCCGGGTGCTGGTGTACGACGACCATGGTGCCGAACGGGGTCTAGCCGTCGTCGAGTTCCTGGTCGAAAAGGCCGAGCTCCTCGGGGTGTCAGACATCGAAGTGGTGACGCCTGATCGGCATGTCGGCCTGGACCTGGCTACACCGCTAGGGCCTGCGTACCTGCGGATGCTCTACGAGGGTGGCGTGACGATGACGTCCGACCATCGTCTAGTGGCGGTGGAATCGATCGACAACGGATCTCTTCAGGCGGTGATGCGCAACGAGTACACCCGGGTGGAGGTAAACCGGGCGGTGGACGCCGTGGTTGTCGAGCACGGGGTGGCGCCCGACGAGGACCTGTATGTGGCGCTAAGAGAAGCCTCCGCCAACCATGGCGTGGTGGACCTGGAGGCGCTGATTGGAGGTCGGGCCCAACCTGCGTTCACCGGAACAGACGATGGCTACCTGCTCTATCGAGTGGGTGACTGTGTGGCCAGTCGTGACGTGGCCTCAGCCCTACTGGACGCCCGCCGGCTGTTGCAGCACCTCTGAGCGTGGTCCATGATTCGCAGCTCCGGTTCGGAGGGGTGAATGCCCGATCAGAATGCGAAAGCATTGAGGGGACCAGAAGATGCCAGTAGCGGTTCCATTTCCCGAGGTCCAACCCGATGGGTACGAGTGGCTAGGCGACGAGCTGGCGTTCGATCCGACGCTCCACCTGGACATCCGGCCACCCACCGGCGTCACTATGTTGACCGATCTCGGCTATCAACTTGATGAGATCGCCACGACGGCCACCCCGCTGGCCTTCTCGACGCCGTTCCGCATTTTGTCCGACGAGGGAGCGGCGGTCCTACTGGACACAGCCCGCCGACTACGAGCGTTCCAGACCAACGGCCGAGATCGCATCGAGAACATGGTCCGTGGTGGCTGCTACCGGTCACGGTGGCTTCGGGACCTGTGCCTCTCATCAGAAGTCACTGAGATGATGGCGGAGGTGTACGGCGCGGCCGTGGCACCCCACACCATGCCGCTTCACCTCGGGCACCTGAACTACGAACCCGCCAGCTCGGGAGACGCTGTCGACAAGTGGCATCACGACACCCTGGCTCTGGACTACGTGATGATGGTCAGCGATCCGACGACCCTCCCGGGGGGTCGCTTCGAGATCTTTCTGGGGACGAAGCACGACGCCGCGACACTTGCCGCGGCCGGAAAGCGTCCCCCGACCGATCGGGTGCTGGTTCCCGACTTCCCAGGCCCCGGATGGGCCATCGCCCTGCACGGCAACATGGTTGTACATCGTGGTGCACCCTTGGACTCGGCGGCCGAGCGCATCACAATGGTCAACGGCTACGTGTCTCTTGACCGCAGCTGTGACGATCAGTCTCGCTCACGCGATCTTGTCGGTGTGGACGATCCAGCCCTGTTGGCGACCGAGTGGACCCGGCACGCCGCCTGGCGAGGAGTCGGCAGACTGCAGAAGCTGGTCGATGACCTACCGTTTGGTATCGACAACGAGCGGGCGGCTGACCGACTCGAGGAGGCAATCACCGACGTGCAACAGGCCATTCGGGATCTCCGCGCAGACCCGATGCCCACGGAGCACTACGAACGCGGAATCGAATGACAGGATCTCCACCATGAGCACTTCTGGTGCGCTACCACTCACCGACGAGCAGGTGACAGCCTTCTGGTCCGACGGCTACGTGATGATGGATGGCGCTGTTTCGGCCACCGACCTGGTCGACCTCCAAGCCTCGATCGCCTCTTGGGTGGAGGAGAGCCGGAGCCATGATGGCCCGTTCGGCACGACGCTGGACGGGCGGGCACGGTTCGACGTACAACCCGGCCACAGAGCGGAACAGCCGGCGCTGCGCCGCGTGGCGTCCCCGCAGGAGGTATGCGCCGTCCACCTACGGATCATGAGGGGCAGTCCGTTGGTCGACGCGGCGGCCCAGCTGGTTGGCCCCAACCTCGTGGTCAACAACGTAAAGACCAACTGCAAGCAACCGGGCAGCAACACGGTGGTCAAGTTTCATCAGGACTTCGCCTACGAGGCCCACAGCAACGACGACATGTTGGCCGTCCTGCTGTTTGTGGATGACGTGACTCCCGACAATGGGCCCCTGGAGGTCATACCGGGCACCCACCGGGGCCCGGTATTCGAACACTGGCAGGATGGGGTCTTTACCGGGACCATCACCGATGAGGACCTTGCCGACCTCGACAGGCCGGTGGCCTGCCACGGGAGGGCCGGTTTGGCGTGCCTGATGCACACCCGCCTCGTGCACGGTTCGGCGCCCAACCTGACCGACGTGCCCCGAACCCTGGCCATCTTCAGCTACCGGTCCGAGGACAGTCGAATCTTGCACCCCAACCATATTCCGAGTGTGCACGAGGGCGAGGTGGTGCGCGGCGTGGCAACCGGCCGGATTCGTGCCACCCCCTGCGAGATGGCCCTTGGAGAAATACCGTCCACAGCGTCATTCTTCGACCAGCAGGCCCAGGTGACTCCAGGATGACCGTGGAACTGAAGGAGCTCCCGTTCGAAACCGATGCCGGCTTCGGCAGTCGGGCCCGAATCGGCCTAGTGGTACTTGAGAACGACCAGACCGTGGAGGCGGAGTTGGCCTCGCTATGGCCCGAGGGGGTAGCCGCCTTTGCCACCCGCATCCCCATGGAGGACCGGGTGACCGCTGAGACCCTGCTGGCCATGGAAGTTCGGATTCCCGAAGCGGCCGGACTACTTCCGGAAATCATGGGTTTTGACGTCATCGGCTACGGCTGTACCTCGGCGGCCACCCTGATCGGAGAGGAGCGGGTGTCGGCCGCCCTGCATCGGGCCCATCCTGAAGTACCTAACACAAACCCGATCAGTGCCGTGTTGGCTGCGATGAAGGCATTAGGGGCGCGTCGGATTGCCGTGATCACGCCCTACAACGCTGAGGTGACAACCGGGATTGTCAGTTTGTTAGAGGACCGTGGGCTAGACGTGGCCGTCGCCGGATCGTTCCTCGAGGAGAGCGACGCCAACGTGGCTCGCATCACCGAAGATTCAGTGGCCGACGCCGTGCGGGAGATGGTCGCCAACTGCACCGGCGACTCGGACTCAGAAGCATTGGACGCCGTGTTCGTGTCGTGTACCAGCCTTCGGGCTTACGGCGTAGCCGCTGACCTTGAAGCCGAACTAGGGGTCGCGGTCATATCCAGCAACCTGGCTTTTGGGTGGCACCTACTACGCCTGGCGGGAATCAACGACGATCTGTCGGGTCTAGGGAGACTGTTCTTTCTGGAGTTGGAAAGGTGACGGAGATAGCGCTCCCTGAGCGGGGATTTCCTGAATCGGAGTTCATGGCCAGGGCCGCCCGCGCACAGGCGATGATGGCCGAGCGAGGCCTCGACGCCCTACTGGTGTGCACCGAGCCGGAAGTCCGGTACCTGACAGGGTTTCATACGCCGTTCTGGCAGAGCCCAACCCGGCCGTGGTTCGTGATTCTGCCTGCCGAGGGGCGACCAGTTGCTGTGATCCCGGGAATCGGCGCCTCAGCCATGGCCACCACATGGGTAACCGACATTCGGACCTGGCCGGCCCCACGGCCAGCCGACGACGGCCTGGCCCTTCTGGTCGACACGTTGGCCGAACTAACCGGAGGCGTTGACGGCACGTCGACGAGGATCGGTTTGCCCATGGGCCACGAAACCCACGTCCGGATGCCCCTGGCCGACCTCGATCAGCTACGGGTCCGGATCGCCCCGGCGGGCTTTGTTGACGCCACCGACATCGTGCGTGGCCTCCGGATGGTCAAGTCCGATCGAGAGGTCGCCAAGGTGGCCCACATCTGCGACGTGGTTTCAGGTGCCTTTGAGGGGATTGGCAACCTGTTGTCGGTAGGTATGACCGAGCGAGAAGCCTTCCGGGCGTTCCGCATCGATCTCTTGGAACGCGGCGCCGATGACGTGCCGTATCTCGTGGGGGCCACCGGCCCGGGTTTCGACGACATCATCAAGCAGCCCTCGGATCGGGTGATTGATGCAGGTGACCTGCTGATGTTCGACACCGGATCGGTCTTTGACGGGTACTCCAGCGACTTTGACCGCTACGTGGCCTTCGGACGGGCCGACGAGGACGCAAAACGGGCCTACCGGACAGTGTGGGAGGCCACTGAGGCTGGATTGGCCACGGCCAAGCCGGGAGCTACCACCAGTGACTTGTGGCGGGCCATGGCTGAAGTCCTCGACGCTGGAGGGTCGCTCGGCAACTCAGTGGGGCGACTAGGCCACGGACTAGGCATGCAGGTCACGGAGTGGCCCTCGCACACCGCGGAGGATGGGACAGTGCTGGAGGAAGGGATGGTTCTAACCCTCGAACCAGGTCTCACATGGGCGCCCGGTCGGATGATGGTCCACGAAGAGAACCTGGTCCTTCGGGCCGACGGACCCGAGATGTTGTCCCGTCGGGCACCGGCCGAGTTGCCGATCATCTAATGAGGGGAGCTTCGGCCCCTGACGTACCGGTAGTCGACCTAGTTGACGGATCCGGCGTGGCAGACGCACTATCGACGGTCGGATTTGTGGCTGTACGCGAACACGGGGTGCCACAAGACTGCCTGTTGGGAATGCGCGAACTCCTGGTCGACCTGTTCGCAGTGGACGAGGCCACCAAGGCTCAACAGGCCATCACCCGGGAGAATTACCGAGGCTTCATCCCGCTGCGCTTCTTCACCCCGAACCGAGATGCGGGCGCCGGAGACGACATTGATCCAGCCGACGCCTTTGAGGGCTACAAGCTTCACTGGGAGTGCCCGCCGGGACACCCGGTCAGCGACGAGTGCGATCTTTACGGGCCGAACCGATGGCCTGACCATCCGACGAGAATGCCGAAAGTGGTGGCGTCCTGGTGGGCTGCGATGGAAGGCCTCGTAGACCGACTCCTGGATGTGCTGGCCGACGAGATGAGCCTGGATCGATACGTGCTGGCCGAGGCCATGGAGACGCCACTAACCAACACGACCCTGCTCCACTACCCGGCCCGGCGCCCCGGCGATCTGGCGCCTGGGTTCCATCCCCACAAGGACATCACCGTGGTCACCGTGCTTGATCCCAATCCGGTAGGAGGCCTCGAGGTGAGGACCCGTGACGGTCGATGGGTTGAAGCCGGGTGCCCTGAGGGGGCACTCCTGGTCAACGTAGGGGACGTATTGGAGGTCTGGTCAGGTGGCCGCCTGATTTCCACACCTCACCGGGTGGACATCTCCGGTGGGGCCGAGCGGTACAGCGCCCCGTTCTTCGCGGTGCCAAACCACCGGGTGGTGGCCGAGCCAATGATCGAGCCAGTGGATGGCTTTGAGACCCGATCGATTCCAATGGGCTACGTACAGGCGGAGGTGTGGCGCACCAACTGGCCCGACGAGGAGGCTGCTGACACTCATAGCCACCTAGGCGGCGTCGACTAACCGGGCGGAACCCTAGGGGTTGGCCTGGAGGAAGTCCTTGACCTGGGCCACCAGGGCGTCGGGGGCGTCCTCCTGGCAGTAGTGGCCCACGCCTGGTAACTCGACTACCGGAGCGTCGGGCCACAACGCCCGAAAGTCGGCAATCGCCCGGTCGGGTGGGATTGCTCCGTCCTCCATGCCTTCGAGCAGGATCGCCGGTTTGGACACCAGGTCTGGCACTCCTCCAGCCCCTGCGATGACGTATTCGGCGATCCGGCCCAGATAGGCATCCAGGGGGAACTCCAGCCCGCCAATGGCAGACGCCCGGTCAGGGAAGGGGTCCGAATAGGCCCGGATCCAAGTGTCGTCCACAGCAGCCGAGTTTGTGAACCCCGTGATCTTCATGACCGACAGCACTGTCGAACCTAGGTTCAACAGAACGTCGGCGGTTCGGCCCGATTCCAAACCACCGCCGATCCAATTGAACCAACGCGACTGGGACATCGGGGTCGCGTCTCCATCGCCAAGCCGCCCGTAGCCAGCCAGCGAATTTGCGTACACCATCCGCTTGACCCGCTCGGGGTGGCGCACCGTGAATGCGGTGGCGATTGGACCACCCCAGTCCTGGCCGAAGAACGTGATGCCTGTTAGGTCGAGGTGCTCCACCAGCGCGACCAGGTTCTCGGTATGGGCCTGGAGCGTGTAGTCGCGGCCCTGTGGAGTTTCGGACTTGCCGAAGCCCATGTGGTCGGGGACGACTACCCGGTAGTGCTCCGATAGTGGACCGATCATGTGTCGATACAGGTAGCCCCAGGTCGGCTCACCGTGAAGCAGCACGATCGGCTCGGCGTCCCGCGGGCCCTCGTCCACGTAGTGCTGGACAAACCCGTGGCCGTCGAACGTGTGCGGATCGAACGGGAACGTCCCGTCGTAGGTCTCGTCGAGGGGAACCATTGGGCCTCCTGTGTCTGGTTGAGAACGGTGCAGAACGGTAGAGAGGGGGAGACGGACCATGTTGGCAGGTGGTCCGCTCGGGTAGGACACTCAGCGACCCCGGCGAGATTCCGATCGGGTTGTCGAGGTTCGCCACCAGGTGGCATGAACCTGAAACAGCGTTGAGAAGCGACTATTTGAGCCCCTGTCAGCGGAGTATCTGCGAGGCTGCGTAATGCCCAATACGGAGTTCACCCAGGTCGACGCCTTCACCGACGAACCATTCAGGGGAAACCCGGCTGCCGTAGTGGTCCTTGATAGCCCGGCCGACGAAGGTTGGATGCAGTCCGTGGCGCTCGAGATGAATCTCTCGGAGACAGCCTTTTGTCACCCGGTGGATGACCAAGGGGTGGTCAACTCGGGGGAGTGGTCCCTGCGTTGGTTCACCCCGACCGCAGAAGTCGACCTGTGTGGCCACGCCACCCTGGCCACCGCTCACACGCTGCTGACCGAGCATGGGGCGACCGGTGAGATCGGCTTTCACACCCGGTCGGGGCGTCTGACGGCCGTAGCTACCGGCCCTGCTGGAGCTGGCATCCGGCTCGACTTCCCCGTCGACCGGATAACGGACCTCGTGGTGGACGACGACATGTCCTATGCCATCGGTTGTCCGGTGGTAGCTGCTGCAATGGGTTCAACCGATCTGTTGTTAGAGGTTGCGTCAGCCGCTGACGTTCGAAACTGTGCCCCGGACCAGAGGCTGGTGGCGGCCCTTGCAGATCGTTCCGTGATCGTCACCGCTGCCTGCGACGACCGCGACGACATAGGGATCGTGTCTCGTGTATTTGGACCCAACGTGGGGATCGCCGAGGATCCGGTAACCGGGTCAGCCCACACCACCCTGGCCGCCTGGTGGGCGCCTCGACTCGGCGACATGTTCCGGGCTGAGCAGGCATCGGCCCGTGGTGGCGAGCTGGACGTTGAACTACTCGACGACCGTGTACACCTGACCGGTCGTGCCGTGACCGTGGCCCGTGGAACACTCTTTTCGTGAGGGAAGCAGCATGAGTGACCGCACCACTCTCCAACGGAAGCCGGAACGGGCGGTCGACGACCGTGACGTCATCCACGCCGTACTGGACGAGGGGCTCATGGCCCACGTCGGCCTCGTTGTCGGGGAAGGAGATGTCGCCCATCCGGTGGTCATCCCCATGCTGTACGCCCGCGACGGTGACGTTCTTTACCTACACGGTTCGCCGGCCAGCCGTCTACTGCGTACGGCCAAGGCCGGCGTCGAGATCTGCGTGACAGTGACCCTGCTCGATGCTCTCGTATTGGCCCGCTCTGGTCTTCACCACTCCATGAACTACCGCTCAGTAGTCGTGATGGGGACGGCAACGGAGATCACCGATCGTGAGACCAAGGTGGCCGCTCTCGACCGACTCGTGGAGCACACCGTCCCCGGGCGAAGCACCCAGATCAGGCCGGCACACGACATTGAGGTGAAAGGCACCACAGTGCTCGTCCTGCCGCTGGACGAGTGCTCCATGAAGGCCCGGGCCACCGGGCCGGTCGACGACCTTGAGGACCTTGACGAGCCGTCGTGGGCGGGGCTCATCCCGATCGGGGTGGCCGTCGGTGAACCGGAGCCCGACGAGGGGTCGAGCGGCGACCCGGTGCCCGGCCACGTGGCCTTCTGGTCCCGTGGTCCCGGTCAGGTCAACGGTCGGGCCGGCTGATCGTGCCCCGCGGCGCCGCCTTCGTCAGCGGTGGTTCCCTCGTCGGAGCTGTCGACCAGGGCACCACCAGTACCCGCTTCATGGTCTTCGACGAGACGGGCTCAGTCGTGGCGTCAGCACAGAGGCCCCACGCCCAGCACTTTCCCCAGCCCGGCTGGGTGGAGCACGACGCTGCCGAGATTCTGACCAACACAGGGGCGGTGATCGACGAGGCATTGTCATCCGCCGGCTTGTCGGTAGGTGATCTGGCGGCCGTCGGGATCACCAACCAGCGCGAAACCCTCGTGGCCTGGGACCCGGCCACCGGCGAGCCGTTGAACCACGCCATCGTCTGGCAGGACACACGGACCAATGGCATTGTCAACCACCTGGCCAACGGCGATCTTGACCGATTCCGGGCTGTCACCGGCCTACCACTGGCGACCTACTTCAGCGGCCCCAAGGCCACATGGCTTCTCGAGCACGTGGATGGATTGCGGGCCCGTGGCGAGACCGGCCAGGCGGTATTCGGCACCATCGATTCGTGGCTGCTCTGGAACCTGACCGGCGGCCCCGACGGTGGCCGTCACGCCACCGACGTCACCAACGCGTCGCGCACCCTCATGATGGACCTAGGCACACTTGCCTGGGACCCAGATCTCGTGGCGGCCATGGGTGTGCCGATGTCGATGCTTCCCGAGATCGTGCCGTCCATCGGTCACCTGGGCACCGGCGTCGGCCCACTAGAAGGCGTTCCGATCTCGAGCATTCTCGGAGACCAGCAGGCTGCCCTGTTCGGACAGGGCTGTCATTCACCCGGCAGGGCCAAGAACACCTACGGCACCGGTTGCTTTCTCCTGATGCACACCGGTGGTGACGCCGTGGCGTCCACTCACGGCCTGCTGACCACCGTGGCCTCCCAGATAGCCGGCGAGTCCCCCATGTTCGCGTTGGAGGGATCGGTGGCCATGGCCGGCGCCACCATCCAGTGGCTACGAGACGAACTGGGCGTCATCGACGATGCGTCCGAGGTGGAGACCCTGGCCCGGAGCGTCGACGACAACGGCGACGTCTACCTCGTGCCCGCCTTCTCCGGCCTGTTCGCCCCCCACTGGCGGTCGGACGCCCGGGGAGCGTTGGTAGGCCTCACCCGGTTCTCCAACCGCGGGCACCTGGCCCGCGCCGCGTTGGAGGCCACCGCCTTCCAGACCCATGAACTCCTGGCCGCCATGCGGGCCGACGTGATCATCGGGGACCGGGGTGTTGACCTGACCGAACTGCGGGTCGACGGGGGGATGGTCGGCAACGACCTGCTGATGCAGTTCCAGGCCGACTTACTGGACGTCGACGTGGTGCGCCCTGTGGTGGCCGAGACCACGGCGTTGGGCGCCGCCTACGCAGCGGGCCTCGCCGTGGGCGTGTGGAGCGACCTGACCGACGTCCAGGCCAACTGGCAGGAAGGCGACCGCTGGCACCCCGACATGGGTTCCGACGAGCGTTCCCGCCTCACCGGCCGCTGGGGCGAGGCCGTCCGACGTACCCTCGACTGGGTGTAGCGCCGCCCGTGCCTGAGAACGAGACGTCCGAACACCCGCCAACTGGTCAGTCCTCCACTGCCTACCTCGGCGTGGCCAACAGCGAGTATGAGCCGCCGGTTCCCATCGAGGTCCCAGCCGTCTTCGCCTGGCCGCCACGACCGGTGGCCGCGCTGGCCTGGATGGCCCGCCTGATCCTCTACCCGTGGGTGGTCCTGTACCTCGTCCTGTCAGTCGTGATCTGGCGCTGGCTACTACCCAGCGAGGCCACAATGGCCAGCCTCCAGCCGGGGTGGATCGCCGGAATCTGGTTCCGGAACCTTGTGCTGGTCGGGGTCATCGTCGGCGGTCTCCACTGGTGGCTGTACGTCCGGCGCGCCCAGGGTGACGACTTCAAGTTCAACTCACGGTGGCCGACCACGGGAGCAAAATTCACCTTCGGTAGCCAGACCATCGACAATGCCTTCTGGACTATGACCAGCGGGGTGGCCTTCCTTTCGGCCTATGAGGTGTCGACCCACTGGGCTTACGCCAGCGGTCTGGTCGGTCGTCCAGACTGGGCATCCAACCCGGTCGTGGTGCTTCTTATGGCCACCTTGGGTGTGGTGTTCGTGTCCACGACCCACTTCTGGATCAATCATCGGCTCATCCACTGCGTGCCTCTGTACCGGCGGGTCCACGCGGTCCACCACCGCAACCCGAACCCCACGCCGTGGACGGGCATCTCCATGCATCCCTTCGAGCACCTCGTCTACTTCTCTGGGTTCCTGGTGTTCTGGGTGCTCCCCGTCCACCCGCTGGTCATCCTGATGTTCGTCATGTACGACGGCCCGGGCCCCGCTCCGAGTCATTCCGGCTTTGCTCGGGTGCGCATCGGCCGTTGGGAGGTACCAACGGGCGACCTCTTCCACCAACTCCACCACCGGTACTTCGAGGTCAACTACGGCAATACCCAGATGCCGATCGATAAGTGGACTGGCACCTGGCACGACGGGACCAAGGTCACCCACGAGCGGCTCAAGGGGCGAAGGCGCGCCGACCAGGAGACGTGACCCGGTGACGGTTCCCCGTTAGAAATGGGCCACGCTCCACAAATGAATGTGCCAACTCCCTCCCAGGCCGAACAAGTCATCGCCAGAAGCACCAGCGAGTCGACGCCGTGGTGGCCTGAGCCGGTCCTCCCTACGGCGGACACGCCCAACGTGGTGGTGGTGCTCCTCGACGACACAGGATTCGCCCACCTCAGTTGCTACGGGGGCCTAGTCGATACCCCCAACTACGACCGACTGGCCGATCGGGGCCTGCGGTATACGAACTTCCACACCACGGCGCTGTGCTCACCCACCAGGGCCTGCCTACTGACCGGCCGAAACCATCACTCGGTGGGGATGCGTGGCCTCTCCAACTTCGACACCGGGTTCCCGAACATGAGGGGCCGCATCGCTCGATCGGCCGGAACAATGGCCGAGATGCTCCGCGAGGACGGCTTCGCTACGTGGGCCGTCGGCAAGTGGCATCTCACCCCGATGCGTGAGGCCTCAGCGGTCGGACCGTTTGGCGACTGGCCGCTCCAGCGAGGCTTCGACCGCTACTACGGCTTCATGCAGGGCGAGACCGACCAGTTCCACCCAGAGCTCTACGAGGACAACCGTCTCGTTGACCAGCCCCGTACGCCTGAGGAGGGATATCACGTCACCGAAGATCTGGTGGACCACGCTGTCGACCTGATACGGACCCAGCACTCGATGGTGCCCGAGCGCCCCTTTTTCCTCTATCTGGCCTTTGGGGCCACCCACGCCCCTCATCAGGCGCCCAACGACTACCTCGACAAGTGGCGGGGCCGATTCGACGGTGGCTGGGACGTGGCCCGCCAACAGGTCTACGAACGTCAACTCGCCATGGGCGTCATCCCGCCCGGAACCGACCTGGCCCCCCGAAACCCGGGCGTCGAGGCGTGGGACGACCTATCGGACGACGAGAAGGCCGTGGCCTGTCGGCTCCAGGAGGCGTTCGCCGCCATGTTGGACCACACCGACGCCCAGTTGGGACGCCTGCTCGACGAGATGGATGCCCTCGGCATCAGCG
>PYIL01265853.1_pt1 | contig 13134 bp, 10 predicted proteins | sample 3578041 | NCBI WGS metagenome assembly PYIL01 (sample SAMN08408023, study PRJNA431606) | Marine metagenome isolate SA_KN192-05_S13_150m, whole genome shotgun... | biome: marine; feature: oceanic pelagic zone; material: water; isolation source: 150 m water sample, 0.2-0.8 um fraction ... | reverse complement strand
GCCTTCACTAAGGGAGGCTTCGCTGCGCTCTCCCGGGTCCACCAGTGGAACCGGGAGTTCGTGGCAGACAGCCCGGCGGGCCAACGCTACGAGGCCCTAGCAAACGAGATCGACCGGGCCCTCCAGTTCATGGAAGCGTGCGGTATGAACGGCGACTCGATCTCCGAACTCCGGCAGGTCGACTTCTATACCAGTCACGAGGCACTACTGCTCGGCTACGAGCAGTCACTCACTCGCCAGGACTCCCTGACCGACCAGTGGTACGACTGCTCGGCCCACATGCTCTGGCTCGGCGAACGCACCCGGGATCCGAATGGGGCCCACACTGAATTTCTTCGCGGTATCCAAAACCCGCTGGGTTGTAAGATCGGCCCAACGGCCACTGCCGACGAGGTCCTCGCCCTATGCGAGATACTTAACCCCGACCAGGTGCCCGGCCGGCTCACCTTGGTAACCCGCCTCGGAGCGGACCGGATCGTCGAGGCTCTACCTCCGCTCCTCTACGCCGTTCAAAACGCTGGCCATCCGGTGGTGTGGGCCTGCGACCCGATGCACGGCAACACCTTCAGCACCGACGGAGGGCACAAGACCCGCCATTTCGACGACGTGTTGGCCGAGGTGACCGAGTTCTTCAAGGCCCACCGCCAGGCAGGCACCCATCCTGGAGGAGTGCACCTTGAACTCACCGGTGACGACGTCACCGAATGCCTCGGCGGGGGCGGCGAATTGGGCGCCGGCGACCTTGGCGCCCGTTACGAAACTATGTGCGACCCGCGTCTTAACGGCTCCCAGAGCCTGGATCTGGCCTTCCGAATTGCCGAACTGCTCCACAACGGCGACGGCTGAAACCCGTAGGCGGATCGCTCAGACCAAGTTCTCGACGAACCCTTCGAGTTGCCGGAGGTTTCGGACCTCGTAGGTACCGTCACAATGATTGGCGTACTCACCCAGGATCGAATCGCCAGTGTCCCAGTAGGCCCGGGGCTCCGGGTTGAGCCAGAAGACCTTGCGGGCTTTGTGCTCAACCTCTTTGAGGATCCACGACTGGGAGGCGTGGTAGTTGTTGCGCGCATCGCCCAGAATCAGCACCGTGGTCCTGGGTCCGATCTCGCGACCATACCGTTCCCAGAACACGCCAAAGGCGTGGCCATAGTCGGAGTGCCCGTCCACCCATACCACGTCGGCTTCCGTGTTCACTCGGTGCACGGCCTCGCCGATGTCCTCGGCTCTTTCGAAGAATCCGGTCACCTCGTCAAGACCATCTATGAACACGAACGACCGGACCTTGGAGAACTGATTGGAAACGGCGTAGAGAAGGTGGAGGGTGAACCGCGCGAACGCGGCCACCGACCCCGAGATATCAGCCACCACCATGATCTCCGGTTTGGACGGCCGGGGATGCCGGAACTTCGGCTCCGCTGGTACCCCGCCGTAGCTCAGCGAATGACGCATAGTGCTCCTAAAGTCGAGCGGTCCGCGGCGCCCGTGCTTACGTTTTCGGGCTAGCCGGGCAGCCAGTTTGCGGGTCAGGGGGTAAAGGGCTCGGCGTAGGTTGGCCATCTCCTCCCGTGAGGCGTGCATGAAGTCCACGTCCTCGGGGAGGGGCTTGCGCAGGGTCCGAGCCATGGCGTCGACTCCGCGGTCGGCCACTAAGCGGCGGCGGATCTCCGACTCGATCTCCTGCTTGAACCGTTCGATGCGGTCACGGAACTCATCGCGCTCCAGGCGTTCCTCAAGGGTCGTGTAGTCGCCAGACGCTTCGTCCCGACTGGCCTCCATTAAGCGGTCCAGAACCCCGTCTAAGTCGAGGTTACGGAGCGTCCGATACAGGTAGTAGGTGCCGCCAACCGGCCGGCCGGGCTCCATTCCTGCGTACCGAACGACCGCCTGACGGGCCAAGGCTCGCAGCAGTGAGTCGTTACCGTTCATAAGGGCCCGGAACAGCATTTCGGCCAGTTCCTCAGGGCTGAGCGCGGCCATGCCCCCACCGCCCCCGGTCGGCGCTCCTCCCTCCTGCCCGATTCCGTCCTCGGAGTCCCCGTCGCCGTCGTCTGACCCCCCGTCCGAAGCGATTGCGTATTCCGGGCCCCGGATTGCGAAATAGACCTCGAACACCACCTCGAAGGCCCGCCAGTGGGCCTGGTGTTTGACCAACGTCGCTCCGAGGGCGAACTTGAAGGCTTCGCGATCATCGATCGGGATGTGGGTTACCGCCTCCATGGCATCGAGGCTCTCGGTCAGACTCACCGGCAGCCCGGCCGCGCGCAACTCAGCGATGAAGCCGTTTAGAAGATCAAGAAGCGGTGTGCTACGGGCCGCAGGCTGATCGGTGACTGTCATGGTCGGATACCCGAGCCGCCCGCTGGGGTACTCAGGCCGCGCCCTCCGCCAGTTCGTCAGCGTTATCGGCGAACTCTTTCACCGCCTTGTCAATGTCGGTGCGGTACTTAAGAAGCACGTTCGCCGTGTCGGCGGCCACTTCGGCGTCGATTCGGTCGATGCCGAGTAGCACCAGTGTGCGAGCCCAATCGATGGTCTCGGAGACCGAAGGGTGCTTCTTCAGGTCCAGTTGACGGACCGAGCGTACGATGCGGGTCACCTGGTCGGCCAGGTTCTCGTCGATATCAGGCACCTTTGCCGTCACGATCGCCTGTTCCCTCTCCAGGTCCGGATAGTCGATGTACAGGTACAGACAGCGGCGCTTTAGAGCCTCGGACAACTCCCGTGTTCCATTGGATGTGAGGAATACCAATGGGATTTGCGAGGCTTCGACAGTGCCCAGTTCGGGGACCGATACCTGATAATCGGAGAGGATCTCCAACAGTAGGGCCTCGGTCTCGACCTCCACCCGGTCAACCTCGTCGATGAGCAGTACCACCGGGTCGACGGCCCGGATGGCCTCGAGAAGTGGTCGGGCTAGCAGGAACTCCTCGGAGAACAGGTCGTCCTCGATTTCCGACCAATGCCGGTCCTCGCCCTCGGCTTGGATGCGCAGTAACTGCTTCTTGTAGTTCCACTCGTAGAGAGCCTTGGCCTCATCAAGGCCCTCATAGCACTGAAGGCGGATCAGTCGAGCACCGATCATCTCGGCCACACTCTTCGCCAACTGGGTCTTGCCGGTACCTGCCGGACCCTCGATCAGGACCGGCTTGCCGAGTCGGTCAGCGAGGTAGACGACCCCTGCGATGCCGTCGTCAGCGAGGTATTTGACGCCGTCCAACAACTGGCGCACGCCAGGAACATCGTCGAAACGGTAGGTCATCCGACGGAGCGTATCGACGGCCGCTCGACGGTCCTCTTCTCGGCGGCCTGACCTCGTCGGATTAGGAACGGACCTGCCCGGTGCCGTGAATGACGAACTTCTCGGTGGTGAGTTGCTCAAGTCCCATCGGGCCGCGGGCATGCAGCTTTTGGGTACTGATGCCAATCTCGGCTCCGAAACCGAACTCCTCGCCGTCCACGAAGCGGGTGGAGGCATTAACCAGCACTGCCGCTGCGTCCACCTCGGTGGTGAACCGGCGGGCAGCTTCTGGGTCACCGGTCACGATGGCTTCGCTGTGACCGGTTCCCGTGGCGTTCACGTGGGCGATGGCTTCGTCTAGGTCGTCGACGACACGGACCGAGAGTTTGAGATCTAGGTACTCCCTGGACCAGTCATCCTCAGCCGCTACGCCCATTCCCGGGACGGCAACCCGGGCCCGCTCATCACCCACTAGTTCTACGCCGTTAAGGGCCGCCGCGGCGATGGGCAGGAACTCTTCAGCCACCGCCGCGTGCACCACAAGGCTCTCTGCTGCGTTGCACACCGACGGGCGCTGGGTTTTGGCATTCACCAGGATCTCGGTCGCCATCATCAAGTCAGCGGAGGCATCCACATAAATGTGGCAGTTGCCCTCGCCGTCGATGATGTAGGGAACCGTGGCGTGTTCGAGAACCGACTCGATGAGCGACGGGCCTCCCCGTGGGATGAGACAGTCGATGCTGTCCCTCTGCCGCATGAACTCGATGGCCGCGCCGCGACTCGTGTCCTCGACAAGGAGCAGAGCGTCCAGGGGAAGGCCCCGGTCCGAGAGGGCGCCACGGATAGCGCCGGTGATCGCCCGGTTGGAACTCAGGGCGGCTGACGAACCGCGCAGGAACGCGACGTTTCCGGATTTAAAGCAGAGGCCGAAAGCGTCGCTGGTCACGTTCGGACGACTCTCGTAGATAATGCCCACGACCCCAAGGGGAACTCTGACCCGCTCGAATCTGAGCCCATTAGGCCGGGTCCAGGATTCGATCCCCCTGCCCACCGGGTCGCAAAGGTCGGCCACCTGCCGCAAGCCGGAGGCCATCCCCTCGACCTTGGGCCCATCCAGACGGAGACGATCCACCAGAGTCGGGCTGATCTCCGCGGCGGCGGCCTTTTCTAAGTCGCTGGCATTGGCCTCCACCAGGTGGTCGGTGTCTGCGACCAGGCGCTCAGCAGCGGCCCTCAGGCCGTCGTCCTTAGCCGTTGTGTCGAGGCTGGCGACCAGTGGTGCCACCGCCCTGGCCCTCTCCCCTAGTCCGACAATCGTACCCTCCGTGTGAATCGTCATGCCCACCAAGGCTACCGAGGGCGCCGGTTCTCGAAGACGAGCGACGGGTAGCCTCGTGGCAATGGAGGGCGAGGCGGCGCCGGGCGGGGCGCCGGACCCGTCAGCCCGAGCTTCCGCCGTGGTGGCAGGAGGCATCTTGTTGTCCCGCCTGACCGGTCTGGTCCGAGAATCGCTACTCCGGGGGGTGCTCGGCCTCGGACCAGCCGCCGACGCTTTCGCTGCCGCTCTGCGGATCCCTAACCTGCTCCAGAACCTCCTCGGCGAGGGTTCACTCTCCGCAGCGTTCATTCCGGTGTACAGCAGGATGTTGGGTGAGGGGCGCCAAGAGGAGGCGGGACGGGTCGCCGGAGCGGTCGCCGGTCTGCTCACCGCCCTCGCTGGCGGGCTGGTCACCGTCGGCATCCTGGCCGCCCGACCCCTGGCCCGCCTGCTAGCACCAGGGTTTGAGGGTGCCCGTATGGAGCTGACAGTCGACCTCATCCGGGTCACCACCGCCGGGGTCGGCCTTCTGGTTCTCGCCGCGTGGTGTCTCGGAGTGCTCAACAGCCACCGGCGGTTCTTCCTGTCCTATGTGGCCCCAGTTCTCTGGAACGTCGCCCAGATAGCAGTGTTGGCCGCCGCGATCCTCGGCGACTGGGAGCCAGCCAACACCGCCAGGTCGCTGGCCTGGGGGCTGGTGGCCGGAGGCCTGTTGCAGTTCGGCATCCAGGCAATAGGCGTCCGGCGACTACGCGCCGGTATCCGTCCATCGACAGCTTGGCGGCTTCCCGGGGTCGCCGAGGTGATCCGACGGTCAGGCCCCGCCGTGTTGGGGCGGGGAGTTCTCCAGCTCTCTGCCTATCTGGACCTTGTGTTGGCGTCCCTACTAGTCACCGGGGCCGTTGCCGGACTGATGTCGGCTCAGGTGCTTTACGTGTTGCCCGTCAGCCTGTTTGCCATGAGTGTCGCCGCCGCGGAACTCCCCGAGATGTCGCGCCATCCCGACGGGGCCGGAGTGGCCCAACGGGGCGGGACGGCTATGCGGCGTACGTCGTTCTTCCTGGTGTTCAGTTCCGTGGCCTACCTGACGCTCGGCGACCTGATCGTCGGGGCGCTGTTTGGGTGGGGGGCTTTCGACGGTGACGATGCCATCGCCGTGTGGCTGGTCCTGGGCGCCTACGCCCTAGGGCTTCCTGCCCTGGGGGCCTCCCGAATCTGCCAGAGCGTCCTCTACTCGCGCGGCGACACCACCGGTCCGGCCAGGATTGCCGCGCTTCGAATGGCCGTGGCCGGCGGCATAGGACTGGCAGTGATGTTTCCCCTGGATCGGCTCAGCATCGTGGACGGTTCGCTGGTCGGCTGGGCTGACCTCTTCGAGGGCTGGGGGCCCATCAAGTGGGCCGGTGACCAAGCAACCGCGGCGCCCCATCTTGGAGCGGTCGGCCTGGCCATCGGATCAGCGGGGGCCGCCTGGCTGGAATCAGCACTCCTGAGCCGCAGAGGGCGACGGACCCTCCAAGATCTTCCGATGCCCGTGACGGTACTGGCCCCCCTGTTTCCCGCAGCGCTGGCGGCCGCCCTGGTGGCGGTCGCGGCCCGTCCCCTTGTAGGGGGCCTACCTGACCTGATGGCCGCTCCGCTGGGTCTAGTGGTGGCCGGTGGTGCCTATCTACTTGTGGCCTGGCGCACAGGGATCGAGGAGGCGGCTTCAGCAGCAGGGATCCTCCGGCGACTGGTAGGCCGCTAAGGCTGCCTGCTCAGGGAAGGACGACCAGATCGTCGGCGTGGATGACCTCATGGGACACGCCGTCGGGAAGTTCGGTGGTTCGCCGACCGAGGTTTTGGCGAAGCGTTTCGACGTCGTAGCGGACGATGCCCTTCGCGAAGACCTCGCCGTCCAAGTCCTCCAGTTCGACAGCATCGCCGGCATCGAATTCACCGGTGGCGGCGACCACCCCGGCGGGCAGGAGCGAGACCCGACGCTCCTCAAGGGCCTGGCGGGCGCCAGCGTCTACGGCAATTCGGCCCGAAGAGCCGCCGGCGAATGCAATCCAGAGGCGGCGAGCACCCAGTCGCCCCGCCCGCGCCCTGATGACTGTGCCCACCCCGGGAATGTCGTCGCAGGCGTCGACCAGCACCCCGACCCTCGACGCGTCGGCGATCACTGTCCGGACCCCTGACCAGCTTGCGATCTTGGCGGCGGCTAATTTCGAAGCCATTCCTCCGCTCCCCCGGTCGGTGCCGGTCCCGCCGGCCAGTTGCTCCATCTCCTGATCGATCTCGAGGATCTCCTCGATAAGAGAGGCGTCCGCATTGCGCCTCGGGTCGGCCGTCAGAAGACCGGGCGTGTCGGTAAGGAGGATCAGGGCCTCGGCTTCCACGAGGTGCGCGACCAGGGCAGCGATCCGGTCGTTGTCGCCGAATCGTATTTCGTCGTCGGCAATGGCGTCGTTTTCGTTGACCACGGGTACAACACCCAGTTCCAGGAGTCTGGCCAGGGTGCCACGGGCGTGCAGGTACTGGGCCCGGACGAAGAAGTCGAGGGGGGCAAGCAGCACCTGTCCTGCAAGGAGTCCGTGTCGGCCGAGTTCCTCCCTGTAGGTGCCGATAAGCGACCCCTGGCCCACAGCTGAGACCGCCTGAAGGGTTACCGCGTCTCGGGGCCGCCGGTCGCCACTCAGTTCAAGCGAGGGTAGGCCAGCGGCGATTGCTCCAGAGGTGACGACAACCACCGGCCGTCCAGTGGCCCGAACCGCCGCTACCTCGCTGCAGAGTTTGGCCACCGATTCCCGATGGATGTCTCCTCGGTCGTCGGTGATCGACGATGAGCCGACCTTGACCACCACCGTGTTACGACCGTCGACCACTGTCAGTCCTCTTCGAAGTTGAATTCGAGACGGCCGATCCGGACCGAATCACCTGGCCTCACTCCAGCCCGTCTCAACGCCCGATCGACCCCCATCTTCATAAATCTCTCGTGGAGATAGTCCAACGCATCCAGGTTGGTTAGGTCATTCAAATTGGCGATTCGTGCAACCCTTCGGTCAGCCACCTGCCAGATCCCATCCTCAACGGGCACGACAGCGATGTCGACGGGGGCGGGACGGTGAACGACGACCGCCGGCCTTGGCCTGGTCGCCCCACGGGCCTCGGCCACTAGGTCGCCCATGCGGTGCACCAAATCCTCCAGTCCCTCTCCGGTAGCTCCCGAGATTCGCTCACCTTTGAAATGGACCTCGGGGTCAGCGACGTCCGCTCGTGACCCAACCACCAGGTGGGGCCTTTCTAGCAACTCGGGCTGGAAGGCCTCTAGTTCAGACTCCAGGATGGTCTGCTGTTCTAGGGGAGCGCACTCGGCGATGTCGGCCAGATCTAGGAGGAGGACCAGCGCCCTGGCGCGTTCTACGTGACGTAGAAAACGGTGGCCCAGGCCCCGACCCTCGCTGGCCCCGGCGATCAGCCCGGGCACGTCGGCCACGGTGAACTCGGGCCGTCCCGGAGGCTGCACCACGCCCAGATTCGGCTCCAAGGTGGTGAACGGGTAGTCGGCGATTTTCGGACGAGCAGCGGAGATCCTCGAAATGAGAGTGCTCTTTCCGGCATTTGGGAATCCCACAAGGGCTACGTCAGCCATGAGCCGGAGTTCCAGCCTCAGCCAGTGTTCCTCGCCGTCCTCGCCTTGCTCGGCGAAGCTTGGAGCTCGTCGTCGGTTGCTAAGAAACCGGGCGTTACCGCGGCCGCCTCGGCCCGCCTCGGCAGCTAACCACCGGTCACCATGGGCGAGAAGGTCGACCAGCACCGGTTGGGCGTGGAGCTCTTGGACGGTCGTCCCCTCCGGCACCTTGATTACCAGATCCTCGGCTGAGCGGCCGTGGCGCTTGGCGCCGGACCCATGGCTACCGTTGCCGGCCCGGCGGTGCGGGTGGTCTCGGAAAGCCAGTAGAGACGCCACGTTGTGGTCGGCTTCCAACCAGACGTTGCCGCCGTCGCCGCCGTCGCCGCCGTCGGGTCCGCCACGCGGCACCCGGGCCTCACGACGAAACGAGACTGATCCTGCTCCACCGTCGCCGCCCCGGACATTTAGGGAGCACTCGTCGACGAACTGGGACATCCGGTGATCCTACTGAGGGGCCCCGTCGGACCCCGGCGTCATAGGTCATCCCGGGGGTGCCTTCACGGCACTTTTCTCTTGCTCCACCCTAGAGTTCGCGGACCTGGACGAGCATCGCCAGTCGACTGTTCCCCCCGTGGGTCGCTCCTGTATTGGCCCAGCTACCGGTCGCTGACCACGTCAACGAGCTTACGCCCACCGCGAAATCCGAATTTCACCACTCCGTCAGCAGTGGCGAATAGGGTGTCGTCACTGCCCCGGCCTACGTTGGCTCCCGGGTGGAACTTCGTGCCCCGCTGGCGAACGAGGATGCTGCCCGCACTAACCCGGCCGCCATCGTAGATCTTCACTCCCAGCCTCTGTGCTTGGGAGTCCCGGCCGTTGCGGGTGGATCCGCCTCCCTTGGTTTTAGACATGCGCTCAGCCCTTCTTGATTCGGGTGATCTCGATCTCGTCTAGGTGCTGCCGATGCCCCCATCGCCGGCGCTGGTTGCTCTTGTTCTTATAGGTAAAGCCTCTTATCTTCGGTCCCCTAACCCCGCCAATTACCCGGGCAGTGACCGTCGAGCCGGCCAGGGCCTCAGGGGTAGCCCGGACGTCGTCTCCGTCGACGACCATCACCGTGGCCAATTCGACGTCGGCGACACCGTCCGCCAGTCGTTCCACAATGACCCGCTGGCCCTCTTCGACTCGATACTGCTTTCCGCCGGTGGCGATTACTGCGTACATAGGCCTCACAGGGTAGCTCGGGTCTACCGGGCCCCAACCGTGGTATGGGTTCCGCTGCTCATCGCCGTCCAACACCGCCAGCAGCAACTAGGAGACTCTCGTCGAGTTGCCGGCCCCGACCTTCGCAGTCCTCGCACTCTGAGGTGAAGGACTCAAGAAGCCCTTCACCGATTCGCTTCCGGGTCATCTCGACGAGACCCAGTTCCGAGATGTCGAACACCTGGGTCCGGGTCTTGTCGCGAGACAGGGCCTCGCGCAGTGCACCAGCCACCTTCTCCCGGTTCTTCGCCACGTCCATGTCTACGAAGTCGATCACGATTATCCCACCGATGTCCCGCAGCCGAAGTTGGCGAGCTACCTCCTCGGCGGCTTCTAGGTTGTTGGCTAGAACCGTCTCCTCGAGGCTTGATTTACCCACGTTCTTACCGGTGTTGACGTCGATCACCGTCAGTGCCTCGGTGTGCTCGATGACCAGCGACCCACCCGAGGCCAACCACACCTTTGGGTCCAGAGTTTTGCGAAGTTGTTCCTGGACGTGATGGCGCTCAAATAGCGGTAGCGGTTCCTCCTCCGGGTCGTAGTAGGAGATCCGGTCGACCAGGGCCGGAGCGACCCCCTCTGCGTAGGCCCGGACCTGCTCATAGGTCGCCCGGTCGTCAATGAGTACCCCCCGGAAGTCACGGTTGAATTCCTCGCGGATGTACCGGAAGACCAACTCGGGCTCCCGATAGAGCAGAGCAGGGGCCTCCGAGCGCCTGGCCAACGCCTCGATCTCATCCCACTGGTGGGCCAGGCGGCCGATGTCAAGTCCGACCTCCTCCTCGGTGACCCCCTCAGCCGCCGTCCTCACGATGATTCCGTGCTCGGCCGGCTTGACCTGGTCGAGGATCGACCGGAGTCGGCGGCGTTCACCATCGGGTAGCCGTTTTGAGATGCCGTAGGTGGTGCTGTTCGGTACAAGTACCACGTAGCGTCCGGGGAGGGAGATCTCCTGGGTCAGGCGAGCCCCCTTATGGGCGATTGGATTCTTGGTGACCTGGGCGATGATCCGCTGCTTGGCCTTGAGCGCCTGCTCGATCCGGGGACGCTTCTCCCCTTCCATATCATCGGCATCGAACTGCACGTCTCCCCGGTAGAGGACGGCGTTCTTAGGGGTCCCAATATCGACAAAAGCAGCTTCCATCCCGGGGAGGACATTCTGCACCCTTGCCTGGTACACGTTGCCGTGGATCTCGTTCGCATCGTCTGCTGGACGAGACACATAGTGCTCAATCAGGGCTCGGCCTTCGAGAATCGCCAACTGGGTGATGCCATCCCCGACGCTGACGCACATCAGGTAGCGCCCAATCGGCTTGCCCCGTCGTTCCCGGCCCCTTCGTCGGCGGAGGGTCTTCTCGTCCAACTCCAGCGACGGCGTGTCCTCGATCGCCTCCACTGGACGATCGGAGACTCCGGACCCACGGCCCTGCTGTCGACCTCGCTGTTGGCCTCCACCCCGTCCGCGGTTTCCGCGGCGGCGACGCCGCCTCCCACCCCCTCCGGACCTACCACCATCGGAGCGTCCGCCGTCACTCTTGGAGCTGTCGCTGCCCCCAGATGACTTCGGCGCGGGTCGGCTGTCGCCGATCTGGGGCTTGGTCGACGGGTCCCCATCCCCTCGCTGTGGTTTTGGCGACGGGTGAGAGTCGCCGGTGCGTGGTTCCTTCCTGTCAGTGAGCCTGTTCTGCTCTCGAGGTAGCCGGCCCTCCCGGGCTCGGCCGCCGTTTCCACTCTTGTCGGACATTTTCTACTCCCCTTCTCGTCACGCCCGCATCTCCGCGAGCGCGCCAGGGACGGCGTCGGCCGTTAGTGGCTCGATTCGCTCGCTTCCCTGTGACATCCATTGATGCATCCTTCGCACGGACCGTGCGTGCAGCGGCGGATCGATAGCCACCAGCAACTCGACTGGTCGTAGTGCCCGAGGCTGCGTACCGAGGTCGGCAAGGAGCCGCACCCCATGTTGGGTTGCCCCGGTGACGCCGAGAGCCAGAACCTGGGGGCGGACGTCTTCGCTAACCACCCCTCCCTTGCGCTCGCGCTCGACGACGATCTCTTCCCTAGATAGGAGGTCCTCCACCCAAAGGGTGGCCTGAACGGTGTCCACCCCGTTGATCTCAATAGACCACGTACAGGACTCCACAGCCTGCTGCAGGGAATCGGCCGACCTGTCCACCGTGGTCGTGGCAAGGACATCGATTCCCTCGGGGAGCACACGGCCCAGCCGCTCTCCCAGTTCAGCGGCCCAAACACTGTGGTTCCCTACTGGCTCATCGACGAGGTCCACATCCAGGTACTCAGCCTGCGATTCGTGACCGGTGGCCAAGGCCAGCCCAAAGGACACTCTGGGTCGCGGTGAGAACCCCTGCGTATAGGCCACATTGATCTCCGCTCGGCGAAGTGCACGTTCCCAGATCCTGGCCACGTCGCGGTGGCTGGTGAACCGGACCTTTCCGCACTTGCCGAACCGCACCCGAAGCGTGGTCATGACCCGACCCGCTCAGGTGTCCGCCGGTCGGTATCCCGGGTGAGTAACCGGACAGCCACTTCACCGCCACCGGTCAGATCCTGACCCGTGCCCTGACTCCCGCCAGCTGGAGGTGTCGCCGAAGCGACCACGTGCTCAATTCCGTAGCCGGTACAGGCCCCACAGTCGTAGCAGGGTGTCCAACGACAATCTTCAAGGCCGGCGCCTTCAAGGGCGTCTCGCCAGTCCTGCCAGAGAAAATCCCGGTGCAGTCCGGCGGAGAGGTGGTCCCATGGAAGAGGCTCATCCTCGGTGCGGTGCCGGTAGACCTGATCCTCCAGGGACAGGCCGTGTTGTTCCAAAGCCGAGGCCCACAACTTCGGGTCGAAGTGTTCGCTCCACTCCTGGAAGACACCACCGTTGCTCCATACATCTTCGATAACCGGGCCGAGACGGCGGTCGCCCCGGCTAAGAAGCCCCTCAATGATCGACGCTCCGGGATCATGCCACTTCAGTCGAACACCTTTAAGGTTCCGTACCTCGTTACGGAGAAGACCCACCTTGCGTCGCAGCTCCGCTTCAGTGTTCTGGCCAAACCATTGGAATGGAGTGAAGGGCTTGGGTACAAAGCCCCCGACCGAGACGGTCACCGACGGGCTCCGATGGTAGGCCCGCCCAATCTCCACGCACCGCCGGGCCAGCTCCAGGATCCCAAGGGTGTCCTCGTCGGTTTCGGTGGGGAGGCCGACGAGGAAGTAGAGCTTCATGCGCGCCCACCCTTGTGAGTAGGCGGACTCTACGGCCGAGTAGAAGTCATCTTCGGTGATCAGCTTGTTGATCACGTTACGCAGGCGCCAGGTGCCGGCTTCCGGAGCAAAGGTCAGACCGGTGCGCCGGGCCCGCTGTATTTGGGCGGCGATCCCGACGGTAAAGGCATCGACCCGAAGACTGGGAAGCGAAACGGAGATCTGTCCGCACCCCTCGTCCTCCATGGCCGAGGCCACCACCTCGTCTATGCCGCTGAAATCGGCCGTACTCAACGAGGTGAGCGCCACCTCGTCGTAACCGGTGCGTTTCAAACCGTCGGACACCATGGTGCGGACCTGGTCGGCAGGCCGCTCTCGGACCGGTCGGGTGATCATCCCCGCCTGGCAGAACCGGCAGCCCCGGGTGCAGCCCCTGAACACCTCGACGTTCAGCCGGTCATGGACTACTTCGGTGAGCGGAACCAG
>PYIL01142934.1_pt1 | contig 13143 bp, 10 predicted proteins | sample 3578041 | NCBI WGS metagenome assembly PYIL01 (sample SAMN08408023, study PRJNA431606) | Marine metagenome isolate SA_KN192-05_S13_150m, whole genome shotgun... | biome: marine; feature: oceanic pelagic zone; material: water; isolation source: 150 m water sample, 0.2-0.8 um fraction ... | reverse complement strand
TCGATGCCGGCCGTGACGTGAACATGGTGCTGGTTCCCGAGTCGTCGTTGGGCGACCTCGACGTCGGGCCACGTCTCGAAGCGCTCCTGGCGCGTGCTGAGGCGACCGGGGCTGATGTCGGCACGGTGCCTGACTCGGTTTTCGACGGGTTGACCAGCACCACGTCCCCCCAGCCCGCCCTAGCCGAGGTGGGGTTCGTCGACGTCGACCCGGATGTGCTGTTCGCCGGCGTCGAGACCGGGCATCCGTTGCTGGTGCTCGTGGGCCTGGCTGATCCGGGCAACGTGGGCACCCTGTTGCGGTCAGCTGAGGCCTTCGGAGCTGCGGGCGTCCTTCTCGTCGGCGGGGTGGACCCCTACAACCCGAAGGTCGTACGGGCGGCCGCCGGTTCTGCCTTCCGGATCCCGTTCGCCATGGTGGGCGAAGACGAGGCCGTGGAGGTCGTGGGGCGACTCGCCGAAGCCGACATTGCCGCCTGGGCGACCGTGCCCACCGGTGGGGCGCCGATGGTCGACGTGGCCAAGGCGGAGGGGTTTTCGGCCCTCGTTCTCGGCAATGAACCCCACGGGCTCACCGACGATGTACTGACGGCCTGCGCTGGTTCGGTCACCGTGGAGACAACGGGAAATGTGGACTCGCTCAACGTGGCCGTAGCCGGATCGGTGGCGCTCTACGAGGCGTGCCGGACCCGGGGAGCCTCAGACGCCTGATCGGTCCGAAACGATCATCGGGGACCAGAGGGCCGTGCCCTAGCCTGCGGAGGACGTGCCCCGTCCAGGGCGCCCGTCGTGCACCGTCTTCAACCGACCGCCCCGAAAGCCTCCACGCGCTCCACCCATGACCCCAGAACTAGACCAACACCTCGCCGATGCCGCCGCCGCGGTGGCGGCCGCTGGCGACCTAGATGCGCTCCGGCTGCTCGACGGTGATCTCCTGGGGAAGTCGTCGGTGGTCACCGAGGCCCGCCGGGGCCTGGGGGCACTGGATCCTGACGAGCGAAAGGACGCTGGTCGCCGCCTCAACGAGGTCCGGACCGAACTGGAACGCCTGCTCGCTGATCGCCGGGCGACGCTGGAGGCCAGTGCACGGGCCGTCACCCTCGAGGCCGAGCGTCTCGACCTGACCGAACTCGACGGTGGCCGTCGCCTGGGCCACCGCCACGTAGTCACTCAGACCTGGGAGCGTCTCGAGGACCTGTTCGTGGGGATGGGGTACACGGTGGCCGAAGGTCCCGAGATCGAGGACGAGTGGCACAACTTCGGCGCTCTCAACTTCCCGCCCGGACATCCCGCGCGCGACATGTACGACACGCTCTACGTCGATCACGGTGAGCCCGGAAGCACTCTGCTGCGTACCCACACCTCCCCTGTGCAGATACGCGTCATGGAGTCCTGCGAGCCGCCGATCTACTCGATCATGCCGGGACGCGTGTTCCGCAGCGACACGGCCGATGCCACACACATGCCGGTGTTCCACCAGATCGAGGGTCTGGTGGTCGATCGGGGCATCACCTTCGGCGACCTGGCGGGCACCCTCGAGGCATTCACCAAGGCCTACTTCGGCGGCGAGTTCACGTCGCGCCTACGACCCTCCTACTTCCCGTTCACCGAGCCTTCAGCTGAGTTCGACATCCAGCGTCCCGACGGCACGTGGCTGGAACTGGCTGGTTGCGGCATGGTGCATCCCGAGGTGCTAAAGGCCACCGGCATCGATCCGGAGACCTGGTCGGGCTTCGCGTTCGGCTTCGGCCTGGATCGCCTGGCTTTGATGCGCCACGGCATCGACGACCTCCGAGAGCTGTTCCGCAACGACCTCCGATTCCTGGGGCAGTTCTGATGCGCCAACATCCCGAGGGCGAATCCCGATGAAGGTGCTCCTGTCGTGGCTCCGGGAGTTTGCGCCGGTGGAAGGCGACCCGGTCGAGATTGGTGACCAACTCAGCGGTCTGGGACTCGCTGTGGATGAGATGACGATCATCGGCGGGGGACTCGACGGAGTCGTCGTTGCCCGCGTGCTCGACCTACGGCCCCATCCCGACGCCGATCGGATCCAACTCGTAGACGTGGACGCCGGTGACGGTGAGGCCCTGCAGATCTGCTGTGGTGCGTTCAACATGTCGGTGGGGGACCTGGTCCCGCTGGCAACCCTGGGCACGACCATGGCCAACGGCATGGAGATCGCCCGCCGGAAGATGCGTGGTGAGTGGTCCAACGGGATGCTGTGTGCCGCAGAGGAAATCGGGTTGGGTGACGACCAGGACGGGATCATGGTGCTGGAGGGCTCTTCAGCGGATGACGGGCCCACGCCCGGAACCCCGCTTGCCGAGGCCCTCGAGTTGGTCCCCGATGTCCTGTACGACCTGGAGGTCAACCCCAATCGGCCCGACGCCATGTCGATCGCCGGCGTGGCCCGGGACCTGGCCGCCCGTCAGGGTGTGGCGTTCGCCCTGCCTGTGCCGGACGCCACCGAAACAGGCGAGGACGCCGTCGGGCGAATCGGCGTGGAGGTCCTCGACCCCGACCTGTGCGGCCGATTCGTGGCCCGGGTGGTCGACGGCATCCGGGTCGGGCCGTCGCCTCGATGGTTGGCCAACCGTCTCACCGCCCTGGGCATGCGCCCCATCAACAACGTGGTCGACGCCTCGAACTACGTGATGTTGGAGCTGGGTCAGCCGAACCACACCTACGATCTGGCTGCCCTTGGCGACGGTGGCGGAGCGGTCGCGCTCCGGGTCCGTCGTGCGATCGAGGGAGAGGCGCTGGAGACCCTGGACGGCGAGGTCCGGACGCTCACGGCCTCCGATGGCGTGATCGCCGATGGGACGGACACGGCGATCGGCATCGCCGGAATAATGGGCGGCGCCTCGACGGAGGTCTCCGACAACACGACGTCGATCCTCCTGGAGATGGCCTGGTGGGACCCAATGACCATCACCACGTCGTCGCGACGACTCGGCCTCCGGAGTGAGGCCTCGGCCCGCTTCGAACGGGGAAGCGACCCCGAGGTGGCCGAGCGGGCGATGCGACGATTCGTCGAACTACTGGCCGACGCCGGCGCCACGTTGGCCCCCGGGATCGTGGACGTCCGCGGAAACCTGCCCGACCGGTCGCCGGTCCGGGTTCGGACCAGCAGGGTGAACGCCCTCCTGGGGACTGATCTGACCCGTGACGAGATGGCGGACCTCCTGACCTCCATCGAGTTCACAAACACGCCGGTCGGCGACGACCTGGATGTGACGGTGCCGAGCTTCCGTCCGGACAGCGCCACGGAGATCGACGTGGTCGAGGAGGTGGCCCGCCTCCATGGATACGAGCGCATCGCCCGGACGTTGCCCCGCTCCACGATCACTGGAGCTCTGACCCCATACCAGCATGACCGCCGCCGGATCCGTGACGCCATGGTGGGCCTGGGGCTTGACGAGGTCATGCCGGTGCCCTTCCTGGCCCCCGGCGACCTGGAGCGGGCCGGCCTGCCCGCTGACGGGATCACGGTGACCAACCCGCTGGTGGCTGAGGAATCGGTCATGCGGGCCTCGTTGCGGCCCGGCATCCTCAAGACGCTGGCCTACAACGCCTCCCATCGCCTGCACGGACTGGGTCTGTTCGAGATCGGCCACGTGTACCGGACGCCGGCACCGGTGGGTGGCGAGGTGTCACGCCTGCCTGACGAACGGGAACACCTGGCCGTGGCCTTGGGTGGGCGCGACGCCGGTGAGGCAGTGGCTGTCTGGTCGGCCTTGGCCGACGCCCTTGACGCCCGTCACTACCAGCTGGTGGCCGACGGTCCGGCTGGCCTGCACCCGACCCGTACGGCCCGCATCGAGGTGGACGACCCGTCGTCGGGAACCGTGGTGGTCGGCCATGTGGGTGAGGTTGACCCCGGGGCGCTGGCTGCGTACGACATTGCCGACCGGGTGGGCTGGTTGGAGGTCGATCTCGAGACCCTTCTGGATCTGCCCCACGGGCAGAGGCCGTATCGCCGGGTGAGTCGCTATCCGTCGTCGGACATCGACCTGGCGTTCGAGGTAGACGAGGGCACGCCGGCGTCAGCCGTGGGCTCGTGCCTGACCGCGGCGGCCGGTGATCTGCTGGCAGATCTGTCGCTGTTCGACGTGTTCCGCGGAGCACCGGTGGCCGACGGCCGGCGAAGTCTGGCCTTCACGCTGCGTTTCCAGGCCGACGACCGGACGCTCACCGATGCCGAGGTGGCTGCGGTGCGTACGGCGTGCATCGATGCTGTCCAGTCGAACCTGTCGGCCACCCTGCGCGGCTAGGAGCAAATCCCGCCCCGGCGGTACGGTCGCTGCCATGCGCGCATGGCAGGTACACGAACTGGGTGATCCGATCGACCGCATGGTCCTGGACGAGGTCGACCCTCCTGTTCCGGGGCCCGGTCGACTGGTGGTCAACACCGAGGCGGTGGGGTTGGCCTTCCCTGACGTCCTGCAGGTGAGGGGTGAATACCAGGTGAAACCACCTCTTCCGTTCGTGCCAGGCAGCGAGACGGCGGGCACGGTGGCCTCCGTGGGTGAGGGGGTGTCCAGCGACCTGATCGGCCGCCGGGTGGTGGCCCTGGGTGGTGGATTGGCCGAGCAGATCGAGCTTCCGGCTTCGCAGTCCTTCGAGGTGCCCGAGGGGCTTTCGTCGGCCAAGGCGGCGGCTATTCCGATGAACTACTGCACTACGTGGTTCGCCCTGCACGATCGGGCTCACCTGGCGGCCGGTGAGACGCTGCTAGTCACGGGGGCGTCGGGTGGCGTGGGGTCGGCGGCAATCCAACTGGGGCTGGCTGCTGGTGCCCGAGTGATCGCGGTGGCCGGTGGTGCCGACAAAGTGGCGGCATGTGAGTCCCTCGGAGCCGATGCGGTCATCGACCACCGCGAGGTCGACGACCTGGTGGAGCGTGTACGTGAGCTCACCGACGGGAAGGGCGTGGACGTGGCCTACGACCCGGTGGGCGGCGAAACGTTCCAGCAGGTCCGGCGGTGCATGGCCTGGAATGGTCGCCTCCTGGTGGTCGGCTTTGTGGCTGGCATCCCGAAGCTGGCCACCAACCACGTGCTACTCAAGAACTACTCGGTGGTCGGCGTCCACTGGGGCGCTTCGTTGGCTCGTGATCCCGAGTCGCTGCCCAGCCAGGTCGCAGCGGTGATGGCGCTGGTCGACGAGGGTGCCGTGGACCCGCTACTCCACCCGCCCTATGCCTTCGAGCAGGCGTCGCGGGCCCTTCAGGACATCTACGACCGCAATGTCGTGGGCAAGGTGGTAGCCACGCTGGTCCTCTGAGGCATACGCTGACCAGCGAATATTCGAAATCCTGCATGGAAATGTTGTATTTCTATGCAGGAATGGGCATGATTCCCTCATGGCCACTGGTTCACATCGCGTCGCCGTCATCGGCGCGTCGGGTTTCACCGGCGCTGAGCTGCTTCGGCTCTGCGCGGCGCATCCGACCTTCGAGGTCGTGGTAGCCACCGGCGACTCCCAGGCGGGCACCGCAGTTGCCGATCTGTATCCGAGCCTCGCTGCCGCATATCCCGATCTGACCTACGCCCCGGCCGATCTGGCCGCCGCTGACGGATGCGACATCGCCTTCCTCGGCTTGCCCCACGGGGCCTCCCAGTCCCTGGTTCACGAACTGATCGACCGGGTGGGCCATGTAGTGGACCTAGCTGCCGACTTCCGGCTCCGGGATGAGGGTCTCTATTCGACCTGGTACGGCGAGGACCATGAGGTGCCCGACCTGCTGGCTGATGCTGCCTACGGGTTGCCCGAGTTGTTCCGGCCCGGCCTCGCCGATGCTGGACTGGTGGCCGCCGCCGGGTGCTACCCCACCGCATCCACCCTCGGTCTGGCGCCGTTGCTACGTGCGGGAGCCATCAAGCCGTCTGGGATCGTGGTCGACGCAGCCAGCGGCTTGTCCGGAGCGGGCCGGCCCCCGAAGCCCAACACCACCTTCTGTGCGGCCGACGAGGACGTCACGGCCTACGGGTTGCCCGGTACTCCGGGGGGTTCGGGTCTCGGACACCGTCACACGCCGGAGATCGAGCAGGTCCTCGGCACGGCGGCCGACGGCGCATCACTGTCACAGGGCGGTGACGTGTCGGTGTTGTTCACGCCCCACCTCGTCCCCATGAACCGGGGAATCCTGGCCACCTGTTACGCCCGACCGACCGACCCCACACTGGACACTGCCAGTGTGCTCGGCCTGCTGTCGGACGCCTACGCCGGCGAACCGTTCGTGGTCGTCTCGGAACGGTCGCCGTCCACCAAGGCCACACTCGGATCCAATGCCGCCCACCTGACCGCCCGGGTGGATCCCAGGACCGGCTGGGTGGTCGTGCTCTGTGCCATCGACAACCTGGTCAAGGGCGCCTCCGGCCAGGCCGTGCAGTGCGCCAACGCCGTTCTGGGCCTCGACGAGACCACTGGCCTGTCGGCCATCGGGGTGTACCCGTGAGCGTCACCTCGGTCCCGGGCTTCGTAGCCGCCGGCATGGCCTGTGGCGTGAAGCCGTCCGGCGCCGACGACCTGGCCATGGTGGCCACTGCCGATGGTGTGGCGGTCACCGCAGCGGGCGTGTTCACCTCAACCCTCATGACCGCACCGCCGGTACTCGTTTGCCGGGACCATTTGTCCGCCACCAGTGGTCGGGCCGCCGCGGTCGTGCTCAACAGCGGAAACGCCAACGCAGCGACCGGTGAGTCCGGGCGGTCCGATGCCGAGACCATGTGTGCGTTGACGGCTGAATCCGTCGGCTGCGCTGCTGACGAGGTCTTGGTCTGTTCGACAGGCTGGATCGGTTATCCGTTGCCGATGGACGCCATCGCCCCGGCCATCTCCGTCGTGGCGGGCGCCATGAACGACCATGGTGGCCCATCGGCGGCCCGGGCCATGATGACGACCGACACCGTTCCCAAGACCACGGTGACTACGGGGACCACGACCGGCGGCGCCACCTTCACCGTTGGCGGGGTGGCCAAGGGGGCAGCCATGCTCGAGCCCAATATGGCCACCATGCTGGCCGTGTTGACCACCGACGCAGAGGTCGATGCGGGTACGGCAACCGAGCTCCTACAGTCCGCCGTCGGTGTGTCGTTCAACTGTCTGACCGTCGACGGTGCTGAGTCCACCAACGACACCGTGCTGCTGCTGGCGTCCGGTGGCGCGGGACCGGTCGACACCGAGACGTTGGGGCTGGCCCTGTCCGACGCCTGCCGGGATCTGGCGATTCAGATGGCCGACGATGCCGAAGGGTCGACCAAGACGGTGTTCCTGACGGTGACCGGGGCGGCCAACGACGCCGAGGCGGCCAAGGGGGCCCGGGACACCGCCAACTGCCAGTTGGTGAAGTGCTCCTGGTACGGCGAGGATCCCTACTGGGGACGTATCGCTGCGGAGATGGGTGCAGCGGGCATCTCCTTCGATCCGGCCACCATCTCGATCTCCTACGGCGGACAGGTGGTGTACGCCGACGAGGCCGTGCAGCCCGTCGATGCCGATGCCCTGACCGCCCACATGGCCGGTCGTCGGATCGACCTCGACGTTGACCTCGGCCAGGGTGACGGCGCCGCGTGGATCGTGACCACCGACCTTTCCCACGCCTACATCGACGAGAACATGCGGACCTCATGAGCACCGAACCCATTCCCGGTAGTCCATCTGTCGACAGTTCGACCAGTGACTTTTCGCCGGAACGTCGCGCCGCGGTGCTCGTCGAGACGCTGCCCTACATCCAACGGTTCGCCGGCTCGATCATCGTGGTCAAGTTCGGCGGAAACGCCATGGTCGACGAGAACCTGGCGGCCCGGTTCGCCGAGGACGTCGTCCTCATGCACTCGGTGGGGATCCGGCCCGTGGTCGTCCACGGCGGTGGCCCCCAGATCGGCGCCCTCATGGATCGGTTGGGGATCAAGTCCGAGTTCCGGGAGGGTCTGCGGGTCACCGATGCCGAGACCCTCGACGTGGCCCGGATGGTGCTGGTCGGCAAGGTCAATCGGGACATCGTGTCCAGCATCAACCGGCACGGATCGATGGCCGTGGGCCTGTCGGGCGAGGACGCCGGGCTCATTCGGGCATCGGCCCGTAACCCGGAGCTGGGTTTTGTCGGCGATGTTGAGTCGGTCAACCCGGCCATCATCCAACGGCTACTAGCCGAGGACCTGATCCCGGTGGTATCGACCATCGGCGCCGACTTGACCGGGCAGGCCTACAACATCAATGCCGACACGGTGGCGGCTGCCCTGGCTGGTGCGCTGGGCGCAGAACGGATCCTCTACCTGACCGACGTGGAAGGCCTGCTAGCCGATGTGGGCGACCCATCGTCGAGGATTTCTCGAGTCGACCTCACCGGTCTGGCTGCCTTGACCGCGGACGGCACGATCAGCGGGGGAATGATCCCCAAGGTGCAGGCGTGCGTGGACGCCGTGGAAGCCGGTGTGGGCTCGGCCCACATGGTTGACGGTCGGATCCCCCATGTGGTGCTGCTTGAACTCTTCACCGACCTGGGAATCGGCACCATGGTCCTGCCGGATGGCGGGGTGGCGGCCGATGGTCGTGGTCTGGATGTCTCTGATGACGGGGTGGACGGACCATGACCGGTACTCCCACTGAGCGGTGGTCTGACGTGCTCATGGGTAACTACGGCGTCCCACCGGTCACCTTCGTACGGGGTTCGGGCACCGAATTGTTCGACGATGCCGGCAACCGGTACCTCGACTTCCTGTGTGGGCTGGCGGTGACCGGTCTAGGCCATGCCCATCCCCGAGTGGCCGCCGCTCTGGCCGATCAGGCCTCGACGCTGCTGCACGTGTCCAACCTCTTCATCACTGAACCCCAGTTGGAGGTAGCCGAGCGGCTCGACCGGTTGATCCGGTCAGGTACTGGTTCAGAAGCTGATCCAGCCGGTGGGTCCGGTCGGATCCTGTTCCAGAACTCGGGTGCCGAGGCCAACGAGGCCGCCCTGAAGCTGGCCCGGAAGTTCCACGGTCGGGGACGTCACGGTGTGGTAGCTGCCTTCCGGTCGTTCCACGGCCGGACGATGGCCACCTTGGCGGCCACCGGCCAGCCCGAGAAGCATGAGCCCTTCCAGCCGATCCCCGAGGGGTTCCGACACGCCGCGTGGAACGACCTGGCGGCCGTCGAGGCCGCCCTGGCGCCTGAGGTGGGAGCCATCCTGCTTGAGCCGCTGCAGGGCGAAGGCGGGGTCAATCCGGCCGATATGACTTTCCTGCAGGGCGTCCGGCGGCTGTGTGACGAGCGGGGGATGCTGCTGATCATTGACGAGGTCCAGACAGGCCTCGGTCGTACGGGCGAATGGTTCGGCTTCCAACATGCGGGCATCGCCCCCGACGTGGTGACCATGGCCAAGGGACTGGGCAACGGGGTGCCGATCGGCGCCGTGTGGGCCACCGCCGACGTGGCGGCCGCCTTCGGACCGGGTGACCACGGGTCGACCTTCGCCGGCCAGCCCCTGGCTGCCGCCGGTGCACGCGAGGTCCTCCGGATCATGGAGGAAATGGATGCCCCCCGGAAGGCCCGCGAGCGGGGTGCGGAACTCACTGTCCTTCTCGAGGCGATCCCCGGAGTGTCATCGGTCCGGGGCCTCGGCCTGCTGCTGGGTGTCGAACTGGATGCGGCGGCCCTCGCGGGACGAACGGCAGGCGAGGTGGCCCGCGCATGCCTGACCGCAGGGTTAATCGTCAACGGGGTGACTCCGACGGCGCTGCGGCTGGCCCCGCCGATGACCATCTCAAGCGATGAACTGGTCGAGGGCGTGGGGATCTTGGCCAGTGTGTTGGCTGAGGGCTCCGCCTCCGACGATGGGACCACTGAATCCGGAGGACATTCGTGATGCGGCACCTGCTGGAAATCGACGACCTGAGCGTGGAGGAGCTCCACCGGGTTCTGGCCCTTGCTGCCGATCCGACTCCACCGCAGGTGTTAGCTGGGAAAGGCATGGCGCTGGTGTTTGAGAAGCCGTCGGCCCGGACCCGGAACTCCATGGAGATGGCTGTCTTCCAACTGGGTGGCCACCCCGTCCACATTCAGGCCGCCGAGGTGGGGATGGACGTGCGGGAGTCGGTGGAGGACGTAACCCGGACTCTGGCTTCGTACCACGCCTGCATCGGTGCCCGGGTATTCGACCACGTGACCGTCGAGCGAATGGCTGGCCAGGACGTGGTCCCAGTGGTCAACATGTTGTCCGACGCCGCCCATCCGCTCCAGGCGTTGGCTGACGTCCTGACCCTGACCGACGAACTCGGTGGGGGATCCTCGGAGGCGTTGGCCGGGCGGTCCATTGCCTACGTGGGTGACGGCAACAACGTCTTCCGGTCGCTGGCCCTGGCCTGCGGGATGCTGGGCATCGAGGTCCGGTTCGCTGGCCCTCCGGGCTATCGGTTGACAGCGGTGGACCGGGACCGGTTGGCGGCGGCCGGCGTCTTGTTCACCGAGACCGATCGGGTTGCCGAGGCGGTGGCCGGCGTGGACGCTGTCTACACCGACGTGTGGACGTCGATGGGGCAGGAGGCTGAGTCGGCCCGCCGTCACAAGGACTTCGAGGCCTTCCGGATCGACGAGAACCTGATGGAGGTCGCAGGCCCGCAGGCCCTCTTCCTGCACTGCCTGCCAGCCCATCGGGGCGAGGAGGTCACCAACGGCGTGGTAGACGGTCCGGCCAGCCGGGTCTGGCCCCAGGCGGCCAACCGGATGCACGCTGCCCGGGGTCTGCTGGCCTACCTCCTGGGCGACGGGGGTACGCAATGAGCAAGCACCAGCGGCAGCACCGGGTGGCCCGGCTGCTGGGCGACCATCCGGTCAGCAGCCAGGAGCAACTGGTCGGGCTCCTGGCCGGCGAGGGAATCGCCTCGACCCAGGCCACGGTGTCGCGCGACCTCGACGATCTCGGGGCCATCAAGGTGCGAGTGCCTGGTGGTGACAGCGTGTACGCCATACCCGAGCATCCGGCCGACCGGGCGGTACCGGCCGATCAGCTACGGCGAGTACTCGGCGAATGGGTGGTCGACGTGTTCTCGTCGGGCAACCTCGTGGTTCTTCGGACGCCGCCCGGCTCGGCTCATGTGGTGGCTTCAGCGCTCGACCGGACCGGTCTCGAGGGGTCCATCGGCACGGTGGCCGGTGACGACACGCTGATGGTGGTCGCCGCAGAGGGCATAACCGGAGCGGAGTTGGCCGACCGGTTGCGGGAACTGGCTGGCCTCCAGGCCTGACCCGGCCGACGCCAGTGAGCACGAAGATCAGAGACAAGTACAAGAGACAAGAATGAAAGACGGAAGCGAGAAACGAACGTGAGCAGCAACAGGACGGGCGTCGACAAGGTCGTGCTGGCCTATTCAGGCGGCCTGGACACCTCGATCATCCTCCGATGGTTGGAGGAGGAGTACGACTGCGAGGTCGTGACCTTCACCGCTGACCTGGGTCAGGGCGAGGAACTCGAACCGGCACGGACCAAGGCCGAGGCTATGGGCGTGTCCGAGATCTATATCGAGGACCTCCGGGAGGAGTTCGTCCGGGACTTCGTGTTCCCGATGTTCCGGGCCAACGCCCTGTACGAGGGCGAGTACCTACTGGGCACGTCGATCGCCCGGCCACTGATCGCCAAGAGGCTGGTCGAGATCGCCGACGCGACCGGAGCCGATGCCATCAGTCACGGAGCCACAGGCAAGGGCAACGACCAGGTCCGGTTCGAACTGGGGGCCTACGCCCTGCGGCCCGACATCCGGGTCATCGCCCCGTGGCGGGAGTGGGACCTCGGGTCCCGGCAGAGCTTGCTGGACTACGCCGAGAAGCACGACATCCCGGTCGAGATGAAGCGGGGGACCAAGTCGCCCTTCTCCATGGACGCCAACCTGCTCCACATCTCGTACGAGGGCGGCCCGCTGGAGGATCCGTGGACCGAGCCGCCCAGTGAGATGTGGCGGTGGTCGGTCAGCCCGGAGATGGCCCCCAACGAAGCCACCTACCTAGACCTGACCTACGAGGGTGGTGACGTGGTGGCCCTCGATGGTGTCGCCATGTCGCCGGCCACGGTGTTGGTCAAACTGAACCAGGTCGGCGGCGCCAACGGCATCGGCCGGACCGACATTGTCGAGAACCGGTTCGTGGGAATGAAGTCAAGGGGTGCCTATGAGACGCCTGGCGGCACGATCATGCTCAAGGCCCATCGGGCCATCGAGTCGATCACCCTGGACCGGGGGATGGCCCACCTCAAGGACGAGCTAATGCCCCGCTATGCGGAGCTGGTCTACGACGGATTCTGGTTCAGTCCTGAACGGGAGATGCTCCAGGTGGCGATCGACCACAGCCAGGCCTTCGTGAACGGCCGGGTGAGGCTGCGGCTCTACAAGGGCAACATCGAGGTGGTGGGCCGCGAGTCGGCTGACACGCTGTTCGACGAGGCCATCGCCACGTTCGAGGAGGATGAGGGCGCCTACGATCAGGCCGATGCTGAGGGCTTCATCAAGTTGAACGCCCTGCGGTTGCGGACGGTGGCCCGGCGGGCTGCCCGGACGGGGGGCTGAGCGGCGTGGCAACCCTGTGGCACGGTCGTTTCGAAGGCGGGCCCAGCGAGGCTCTGCAGGCTTTGAACAACAGCCTGGCCTTCGACCGGCGGATGTTCCGTGAGGATGTGGACGGTTCGCGGGCCCACGTCCGGATGCTGGCCCGGGTGGGGCTGATGTCGGCGACTGATGCTGATTCGGTGCTCGAGGCGTTGGACACCACCGAGGCCGAGCTATCCGACGGATCGTTCACCTTCGTGGTGTCCGACGAGGACATCCACACCGCGGTCGAACGGCGGGTCACCGAACTGGCTGGAGAGGCGGGGGCCCGACTCCACACTGGTCGGAGCCGAAACGACCAGGTGGCCACCGACCTGCGGCTTTGGACCCTGCGGGAGTTGACCGACCTATCCGCCCTAGTTACCTCGTTCCAGGACACGCTGGCCTCCCGGGCCGACGACGCCGGCGAGGCGTACCTGCCTGGCTACACCCACCTCCAGCAGGCCCAGCCGGTCCTTCTAGCCCATCACCTGCTGGCCCACGGCTGGGCACTTTCCCGGGACGTGGACCGGCTCCTGGACGCCCGGGACCGGGCCGACGTCTCCCCGCTAGGGGCCGGAGCC
>PYIL01350278.1_pt1 | contig 13149 bp, 20 predicted proteins | sample 3578041 | NCBI WGS metagenome assembly PYIL01 (sample SAMN08408023, study PRJNA431606) | Marine metagenome isolate SA_KN192-05_S13_150m, whole genome shotgun... | biome: marine; feature: oceanic pelagic zone; material: water; isolation source: 150 m water sample, 0.2-0.8 um fraction ... | reverse complement strand
CGTGTAGGTTCGAATCCTACTCCCAGAGCCAATCCTAATGTAAAGATTTATTTATCAAAATTTTGATATAAACCTAGCTATAGGTTGAATGAAAGGAAGCAAGGCAACAGCCATAACTGTATTCACACCAGTATGGACAAGAGCTACCTGTTTTGTTATTCCTTGTGGCATCCCATCACTAACTAATATTCCTGCAATCCATATAGTTCCAGTTGTGCCTACGTTTGCTCCTAATATTGCCGCTATTGCTGAAGGCAAAGGTAATGTGCCGGAAGCGACTAGTCCAATAACTGCTGTTGTGGTAAGAGATGATGATTGCCAAAGAAGAGTAAATACAATACCTCCTGCGAACATCCAATATGGATTTCCTAAAAACCATTCAAGCTGTTTTAAATGTCCCATGGATTTCATTCCGCCTGAAAACATCTTTAAACCAATGTAAAAAATTACTAACCCTAATAGGGCCTGAAAAATGGGATTATTAAATTCCATATAGTTTCCTTTTTTATATCTCCAAAAATTATAAAGTAGTTTATGCTTCTTTTCCATTTAAAGCTCCAGTCCATTCCATATTGATTGCACTCATTACTGATGTTTTCATTATTGATGTATATGCATCTTTTGGAAACTGTTTAAAATATATTCCAATGTTGTTTGCATAAGGTATAAAAAAGAACAGAAAGAATTTGTGTGCTGTTTTATAATTAAAAGACACTCTTGAATTAACACATACTGTACCTCTTGCAAATAATTGAGAAAATAAAAAGCCTGCAGTTTCAGATGAGACACTAATCGTCTCTTCTTCATCAACTACTTCAAATGAGGTATCTACTAATCCAACCTTAATAATCTTATCTAGGTCATTAATTTTTATATTTAATGAGAGATCACTATCAATAGTATTTTCTTGATTTAGTTTTTTATTGAACTTCAAATAACAATCTTCAATCTGATCTAAAGATAGTGGCTTAACTTTATCTTTTATAATTAGATTCTTACGTTTATCTTTCCAAAATGTCTTTGCAGCCAGATTATGAACATAATGTGTTTTCACTTCAAGATTATTTAATGATATTGATTGATTTGGAAAAGGAAATATTAGAGTAGATCTATTATCCCCATATTTGTTAAACACATGATCTATCCAATTATTGTCATTCCAGTAAAAATTTTCTTCATGAGAAAAATATACAAAACTCGCAAATGGCATAATAGCAGTTGGTTTAAACTTTGCTATTGCCTTATCATTCTTATCATCTATTATACTCTGAAGATACTCAGGTATTTTTTTATCTCCTTTATTGCCAGCCCAGTTTGCATAGCTATATTGGAATGTAAGTAAATCAACTTTATCAACTTCTATATCATCTAATGCCATTGCATCATTAATGTTTAGTAAAACCTTACCATCAGGATATTTTACTAACAGACTTGAATCAAAGCCATCACATACAATAGATGTAATCTTTAAGTCACCAACTATTGTCTCTTGTTTATTCTTGAGCTCTATTACAAAATGACCTTTGTCCTCAAGATACTTTTTTACTTTCTTATCTTTTGTTTCTTGAAAAAGAAAGGTACAATTTTTATTAAGTTCTCTTAATGTGGGTATAGAAAAGTGATCGGGATGTTCATGTGAAATCCAAATACAGTTAAAGTCTAATTCATTAATGTTATGAGAGTTGTCATATAATAAAGACCACCCATCACTAAAAGCTGTACCTTTAAACCATGGGTCACAAAGTATCTTAGCTTTTGGTGAAGATATAATATACGAACTATGATTTAAGAACTGTAGATGTTTATTCAACTAAAGCTCCGTAAAATTCATTATGTTTTAATAAGTATTGATTTAAAACCTCACGTTGTTTCTTTTCCCCTAAGTGTCCTTTGTGTTGTCTATACTCATGAAATATAATTCTATTGGCATCTTCAAGGGACATAGCTTTTGAATAATATCCAACCAACCAATCATATATAGTTGTCTTCCAATCCACCTGGTCTGTTAATTCTTTACCGGTTAAAAACTTTTCCACAAAAACCGGGACCTTTCCTTCTACCTCGATTAAAGCTTGATCGCTATTAGTTGGACCGTGCTTATAAGTAGGCACCCATAACATAGAGAAAAAATGTTTAAATAATTTCTTATACATGTTTCGACAATTATAAAATGTCTCTGCCATCTCATTAAAGTATTCATTATCTATAAGAGCCTCTAATATAACTTGTGGTAATTCATTTGCATTTACTTTTGTACCCTCAAGATCTAATCCCATACGATGATCCCAGTGAGGACCGACCATAACACATTTTCTCTCTACAACATAATTCTTTACAGAAAGACTTTTCATCTTTTGTTGATGTAGAAAAAAGTTTTCTTTTTTACCTGTACGGAACCATGAATCTAATGTGCCATCATACTTCTTTGATTTTCTTTCTATTGTCAAAGGATACATTTGACGTTGTGTTGTAAATTGAAGAATCACCATTTCATAATCTTCAACAAGGCAAGTCCTCAAAGCAGCTTCCATATTATTCTGTCCACCTCCTGGCGATGCAAATAGATGAATCTCATGTTGAGGAAATTTCTTTGCTAATTGACGAGGCCAACCTCTCCAAGCATTAAATCCGCCTGCTTTATTAAGGAGACCTGCTTGGCTTACACCAGCGCTATGAGAGCATCCAATTATTCCAACTTTCATAATCTTTTATATGTCCGTAGTCAAACTTAGTAAAAACTTTTTTATAGTAAGGTAAAGTTTTTAAAAATTTATTATATTCAATTTCCCAAAATTCATGATTACAATAATATTTCAAAAAAGGTTCCCAATGAAGACTCTTTTTAATTTTTACGTTTTTATTTCTCATTAATATTTTACTACCTTGAGATCCTTCTATTTCAGATAATGTCTTCTTACCTTTAACATGTTCTTTATCTCTAGGATAAATTTTATCTTCATCAAACCCTATGCTTTTATGAAAATCCTGATATATCAAATATACAGAAATATCAGAACCTTTCTCTTCGAAACATTTGCGAATCAAATGTTCTTGATAATCAAATCCTAAACCTTTATCATCATACATATAACCACTAAAGAGTTTACTGATACCTTTGGTTCCAATTAATACTTTTTCAATCATATATAAATGGATCTAAATCTTGTTTCTTTTTACCAAAAATCTTTTCTTTAATTTTAAGAAAGAACAGTAACACCCGTTCTCTTAGTGAAAGCTTCGGCGTCTTCTCTTGTGTTGACAATTGGTTGTCCTTTTACATTTAAGGAAGTGTTTAACAATACAGGACATCCTGTTATTTCCTTCCAAAGTTTTAATAATGTTATATGAGGTTCTGAATCAACAACTTGCAATCTTGATGTTCCATCTAAATGAACAACACCAGGATATTTCTGTTTAAATTCTTCTGTTGCTGATAATGCACAACTCATATAAGGTGAATGAAATCCACCATTAAAATACTGTGCCACGTCTTCAGGTAATATCATCGGAGCAAAAGGTCTGAACTGTTCTCTACCCTTTGTTTCATTTATTTTTTGTTTTATTTTTTTATCAGTAGGATCTCCGAAGAGTGTTCTATTACCTAAAGCACGTGGTCCGAATTCACATCTTCCGTTTGCTACTCCAACTACTCGATTGATCATCAAGTGTTCAATTATTTCTTTGATCGGATACGGTCCTTGTATATCATAACCAAGATAAGGAGTAGGACTAATATGGTTTCTTGTTCTTGCAAGAATACATCCAATAGCTGATCCAGAGTCACCTGGATTAGCTGGTATATAGATGTTAGAAAAATAATCAGATAATAATCTATTGGCACTAACATTTAAAGCACATCCTCCCACGAATACTATATTTCCATTATTTAATTTATGAGCGCTTAACTCTTTTAATACTTTACGAAACTCTTCTTCGTAAACATGTTGTGCAGCAGTTGGCACATCCTCAGGATGGATTTCTGGTTTCACATTCCACTCTGGAATATTTTTACACCCTTTATGCCATGTTATATTTTTTGTTTCCCAACAATCTCTAATTCTATTTACTACTACATCATAAGGATATGATTGTCTGGCAGCAGCCCCCATCATAATATATTCTTCTTCATTAGGCTTCCAACCTGAGTACTGTGTCAATGCTGAATACATTAATCCTAACGACTTAGGATATTTCCAGTTCCATAATTTTTTAAATTTATGATCTTTAACATGCCAAGCAGTTAATGTTTCCCATTCTCCTATAGCATCAATACATAATACCATGCATTCAGTAAAAGGTGATGTATAATAACCATATGCCGCATGTGACCTATGATGTGGAGTATACTTCATCTTATAACGTTTAGTATTATATGGATATGGCAACACAGGTGGCTTCCAGGCAGGCTTCTGGCCGGCATACCATCTTCGAGAAATTTTTATACGAGGATCCTCATAAAAATAAATTTTATCTGGTTCATCATATTCTTCTCTCACATAGTCTAATAAACTTAAAGGTATTTGAGGATCGTTCTTTTTTCTAGAAAATCTTTCAGCATCGGTTGCAAATAACACCTCTTGTTTCACACTATCATAAACAGCTAAAGCACCGTCATGGGATCCACAAGTAATACCCCAATATATCATATCACGTTCTCATTAAATATTATATCATTCACAGGTTCATTATTAAACAATCTCTTTATATAGGATGATAAATTTATATGATTCTCTTCTGTAAAATGATTTGATCTCCAATCTTTAAATGAAGGATCATAACCGGCCTTTATCTCTGCGCGAGATATATCCATTAATGTTATGTCAGGTATAATAAATTTTTCTGTATTTTCTATTTCCACAGGGGCATATAAATTTCTATTATGTGAAGTAGAAAAATATATAACCTTTTCATATTGTTCTGATAAAGCCTTTAATACACATCTAGCCTTTGTTGCTTTGTGATAGTCCTTATAATTTATATGAAAATATTCTATAAACTTTTTATGTTGATTAAGGTATGTCATTTGTGGTGATGAAAGCCACCTATCATTTTCCCAATCTTTCATATCATCAAATAGAACTGCACCTGCATGACCAGGATATTGTAAAAACTCAAAATGAAATCTTCTTGGAATAGATTCAATATAAATTACTTTACCTTCTCTGTGATTATGCCCTGCAAGAAAAATATTCAAAGACCAATCAATACTAGAACCCGCTAAACCAAAAACAAATGAAGGCTCATCTAAAAGATTGAACCATCTTTTTTCTGATGATATTCCTCCATCTTTTCCACTGAGAGGATCACAATACGAATCACCGAATACGTGTATCATGTACTTTAAAATGAGAGCAATCTTGTTCGTGGTTATTAGTATTCATATCATATGATAAATCAATGTCTGTATATGTAGACATGTCTTCTACGAAAGATTGATTCCTTACATGTAACCTATAAGACCAATCAAGATGACACTCTTCATACATATCCCAAGTTTCTTTTCGAGTTGTATCGAGACCAAAAATCCATTTCTTATCATTAATTCTCATTGTATGTAATCTAAATTTATGTATGGGAATAGATCTTGAATACCACTTATGTTGCCAATTACCTATTTCTGTGGAAACTGCTGAATAGAATAATTCAGATGGAGGATGATAATCTGACTTCTCAAATCTTATAGATGGTATTTCATCTGGATGATATTGTGTTATTCTGTTATTATCTTCAATCAAAATTGTTGCTTTATCATATTCACAAACATTTATACACCAGCCGGCCCATGTTCTATTTGCCTTTCCCCAATCCCCTCTCCATATTATATCTAGCGGTTTAAAAAACCATGCTTCATCGGGTACGCCAAGCCTATCTCTAGGTGGATGTTCTTCATCAAAATGATTACCTTCTCTCATATCAGGCAAGTTCCAAGAAAAATCAAATAGCATTTTTCTCGGCTTATCTTTCCAATAATCATAAGCTGCTTCGGTCAATTCCCAGGTTGCTACTGTACCGCCTGGACCATTAATAAATATTTCCATTAGAACTGTTCTTTTTCTGTTGATCCTTCCAATGAGCTAAGTTCTTTACTATCAGTACACATTTGATTAATCTCATCAAAATAACTAGCGCCAACTTCACGTTGATGTTTCACTGCTGTAAATCCTCTCTCCTGAGCTGCAAATTCTTTTTCTTGCAATTCAACATAACCAGACATTCCATTGTCCCTATAGTTCTCAGATAATTCAAACATACTATAATTCAATGCATGAAATCCTGCTAGTGTTATAAATTGATATGTAACACCTAATTCACCGAGCTCATCTTTAAATGTACTTATTTCTTTATCAGATAACTTCTTCTTCCAATTAAAAGATGGGGAACAATTATATGCAAATTGTTTATTAGGAAACTCTTTGCGAACTTCTTGTGTGAACTCTGTTATTTCACCAATGTCGGGATTACCAGTTTCCATCCAAATTAAATCACAATAGGGGGCATATGAAATGCCTCTTGCTACTGCTTGATCCATTCCTGCTTCTACTCTAAAGAAACCTTCATCAGTACGATTACCAGTTATGAATCTATTATCATGTGCGTCGGCGTCAGTAACTAATAATGCACCGGCTAATGAATCAGTACGGGCAATAATAATTGTATCAACCCCCATTATGTCTGCTGCTAATCTGGAAGCCTTTAATTTAGATATCATCTCTTGGGTTGGAACTAAAACCTTCCCTCCCATATGTCCACACTTCTTTGCGGACGATAATTGATCTTCTAAATGAATGCCTGCTGCTCCTGCTTCGATTAAATCTTTCACTAGTTCATGTGTATTAAGAACACCGCCAAAACCGGACTCAGCATCAGCAATAATAGGCAAAAAATAATCGATATGATTAAACCCCGGATCACCTCTTCCCTCCATCCATTGAATTTGATCTGCTCTAATAAATGTATTATTAATTCTTTTAACTACAGTAGGTACACTGCTAACTGCATAAAGAGATTGATCAGGATACATCTCTAAACTATCATTAGCATCTCCTGCTACTTGCCACCCCGAAAGGTAAACTGAATCTAACCCAGCCTTTGCTTGTTGCATTGCTTGGTTACCTGTTAATGCTCCAAGTGCACTAACGTATTTTTGACTCATTAATTTTTTACGTAATTTTGCTGCCCCTAGCTTTGCAAGTGTATGTTCAATATGGACAGAACCACTTAATCTGTCAACATCATCTTGTGTGTACATATTATCTTTCTATTAGTTTAAATAAAAACTATCAATATCTCTCCCGGCACATTCAGGAGATAGTTCACCCATCTTTTCTATAATGGAATGTAATTTATCTACATCATTTTTATTTTTGGAAAAGAACTGGGATGATTTATAATTATTTTTTTGTAGATACTCTTTGCATTCTCTTAATTCATGTAATTCAAACACAGTTGTATCTACACACAATTTACCGTCTACAATAGATAAAAACGCTTCTTTGTTCATATTAGTATTTAGATCTTTCTTCGATAATACTTTGTCTTCTTTCATCTTCACCCTTCATATCCTCTACAGCAAGACCGTTTCGCTGTAAACCAACTTCATTATACTTTTTAAATCTTGCTGGAACTCCATACCACAATGTACCACATTTAAGATCAGCTCCCTTAGGTACGATAGAACCCATACCTAACATACAATATGAACCTATAACTTGGAACTGATGTATTGATACACTATAACCTATATTTGTATTTTCCATAACATATACATGTCCACCAAAAGCTGCATTATTACTAATAATACAATTTGATTCAACATAACAATCATGTGCTATGTTAGCATTAATCATCAAATAACAATTATCTTCTATAGCTGTTAACTTTGACCATTCAGTTGGCATATTTACAGAAACAGCTTCTCTGAATATATTATTATCTCCAATAGAAATAACACCTGTAGATTTATCTCTAATACTTTGAGCATCTGTACCGATACAAGTATAAGCTCCTATAATATTATTTTCACCCATCTCAACAACGTCCCAATTAATAAGAGCTGTCTTATGTATTTTATTTGAACCTACATAATACCAATCATTAAATTCAGCCATTTGTCCTTACAAATAAAGGTTCATATTCATATTGTCTCTGTCCATCAAATTGATACTGCTTTTTATCTAACTCATAAATTATTTGTGATGGGACATTACCTACTAGCCATGCTTTAGTATTTTTTAAATATGACTCTCTGCCTTGACGTAAGTGTCTTACAAAAACATCTCTACTAGTCCATATTGGTATTCTATCTTTTTGAAGTCTATATGAAATGTGATGATCAGAAGCTTTACCATTCTCCCAAACTCCTAAAGGATACTTTAATAAAATATCTCTAGTAAAACAACTAGTTGCAAAACTTGCAATTGCGGTTTGAAAATTTCCTTCTTTACTTAATACCTCATCAACGGAAGCCCAAGGAGGATAGTCATCATATAAAGGTCTAACAAGAGATGCATTTTCATCTATTAATGGTAATGCATGAAATGAAACATTAGAATGTGAACTTATTTTATCTCCGTACATCTCCATATTACACCATCCAGTGAAAACATCATACTTAGGTGCATTAGCTAATACATTATCAATAGCTCTTTTATAGCTAATAGCATCATCTGACATAATAACATAATGACTATAGTCAGATTCTCTAACAAACCGATTCATTTCATTTACTACTTGAGGTTCAGTAAATGCTTTAAACCATACTCTAGGCAAATTCCAATTCTCTCTCATAGATGTTATAGCCGGAGGTATTATTCTTGGCTGCATTATCATTAATACAGGATTCATATCCAGTTGTCCAATATTTTAGGATTAAACTTTACTCTATTCAGTTGTTGAAGTTTTGGTTTACCATGAAAGTAAACTATAGAAGCATTATTTAATAAAGTTGGATTAGGCATTATATGACACTTATAAGATAATATACGATTAGGAAATCCAATATCTATTCTGGGTACTCTTCCATCTTCATTAAATAACTTTCTCATCATCTCTAATTCAGAAGGAATATTCCACGGAGCTAATCTACAATGTTTTAAAACCCAATCTCGTTTATTAGTCCAAACATCCCAAATATAATTAGATGTCTTATCACTAACAATACATATTGCATTACAAACATCACCTTCTATCATTGGATCTGATACTAATCCAACATCTAAAGGAAAAGATAGAATGTCATCAATGTTAGACATTATAACAGTGTCTAAGCCAATAATCATTCTACGGTTAGTTGTAATATCTGGACGGAATAATTCAGCTAATAAAGACCAGCCTGGAGTGGTAGGGTCTAGGAAGGGAATGGCACGGATTGATTCTTTGAATGTATAGTCATCATCAACTAAACAAACCAACTCAAAATCTGTTGTAATGTTTCTCTTTAATCCACGATAAAGTTTATCTGCCCATTCAGCGTTATATATTTCTGCAGAGTGTGGTAAACCCTTTCCAGTTCCTTTAAAGAGAGCGCATATAATCGATATCATTAAATCGTTCAAATTGAATAGGCGTTAAGTCTCCATCTTCTGACAACGCCTTTATAACATCATATTCTTCATCTAGTATTTGTAATTCATATTCAACTGAGTCTTTGACTCTCGCTGTCTTTACTTCATATTGTAATTCTTGTAATTCTTTTGCAATCCAAATTCGTCTAATATTTCTATTCATAATATCTCCTTTAAATATGTAGGGAGAAAAATATTAGACGAATCATGTCTGTGTCCGGTAAACAAAACACCTCCTTCGACCGAACGTAGCGACGTTAATTATAATCTATCCTTGAACATCAAAATGTTCTAATAGATCGTTATAGTCACCAACAAATTTTCCATCTAATATAATTTGTGGGACTTTCTTACTATTTGTTTCTTTCATGAGATTATAAAATAACTTCTTATCACTCTCAACAATAGAATACTTAATTCCTTTTTGGTCTAATAAATCTTTTGCTTTATCACACCATTCACAATCGGGAACGGACTGATGTCTAACCACAACATTCCCTCTAATCTCCAGATTCATTTTTTTTCATTTCTTTTTGTAATTGTTTTATTTGAAAAGCTCTTTGGACACACATGTTTGTATAGCTGGCTGCTATTTGTGCTTTTTCACCTTTAAGGGTTCCAGCCCATTCAGATACAAATTGATTCCATGTAATCATTATTCTTATATTGTCTAATATGCAACCACATATGGATTGTAATTCGGCGGGCCAGAATTCATTTAAAGATTGTGTGTTCTCCATCTTTTCCCAACAACCTTTAACAAAACCATATATAGCATCGCTAGGATACCAATAAGGATTAAACTGAGGTAGGTGTTTTCCTTCTTGAGCCTGAACTTTAAAAGCTGAAAAGATTAACAATGAAGAAAGAATTAAAACTAAAAATATTTTTTTAAATATATTTTCAAATCGGGCCATCTGTTTTTATACTTACGTGGTAACCTTGATCTTGTAGAGACTTAGCTATCTTTAGTGCTTGTTCTCTATCTATGCAGGGTCTTCTTTGGATATCTTTTTTATCAGGCGCCTTCCACTTGACATTCTCTTTCATCTGCGCATGATTATTATTACTATTATCTATATATTTAAAATACTCTAACCAAATATTCATTTGATTATTTTAAATCGAAGAAAGCAAAAGGAAAGGCTGTGCTTACCAAAGGCATCAGCCATTCCTAGGTACATTCTTATTTACGGTTTCCAGACAAGTATGATGCAACTTGTGCAACGAAAGAACCTTCAGGAAGTTCTACATTTGAACTTGCTTCACCTGGATCAAAGGAATTTGATACATAGTGACCATAATTCTGGTCGTCTGGGTTATCGCGCCAGTCGGTATGTCTCTGCTGATCGCTTTTCTTACCCATTTTACCTGCAGCCTTTGCGGCACCACCTTTTTTGCTACCCTTCTTGTCAAAGTCTTTACTATCACGATAGGCATCAAATTTGTCAGCTTGCCTTTTTCGCTTAGCGTCGTGTTTTGCGGTTTTGGTTGTTCCTAGCGTTGGTTTCTGGGAGCTTGGATTATCACGGATATCATTATAAGCTTTTTGAGCCGCGGAATCTGCTGTTTTTGCACTTAGTTCATCGACAGGTTCTACTCCTTCTTTTTTATCTGCGGGGATACCCTGACGAACTTGGCCATACTTCTTTGCCATTTCGCGGTTTTTAGCTAACGCTTTTTCATTCGCATCATCATCACCGGTGACCCCTTCTTTCTTCATAAACTGAGGTGGGACTTTACCCTTCTTCGGCTTATCCTCATCTCCAGAATCATCGTCATCATCTGAATCTGAATCATCATCGTCATCTTCCTTATCCGATGGCGGAGCAGGCTTATCTTTGCCGCTATCTTCTTCCTCATCGTCGTCTTCATCGTCACTATCATCATCATCTTCTTTTACTTTAGATTTAGGTGCTTCTTCAAGGGGCTCTTCATCTTCTTCTGCAAAAAGAGTTTGAGCGATTTTTAATTTTTCATCTTCAATTGCTGAAACCACTTTAGATTCAACGATTCCATGAAACTTCTCATTGGCTGCGTGTAGCTCACCGGACAGGACTAAATCCACCAGTTCTGACGCAGGATTCGAAGGAGTTTCCGTGGCCTCAGTTGCATCGTCATTATTTACTTCTTCTTGTATTTCCTTATCCGACATTGATACACTCCGTAATTTATTGTCAGTTTGTCATTTACTTTATTTATACGATTTTAGAAGTCCTGGAAACTTTCTGTCTCATCCCATCGGCCTACAACGCCGATCATAGGGTCTTTATTAGGATGATCATAATTTTTATTATCTAATATCTTTGTACCAATAACATATTCTAATACTTCAATACATTTATCAAAACGCATATTATGTATTGATTCTAATCCCATTAATGTATTAAGTATGTTATCTTTATCAATATCAGGGTTCTCCATAACATTCTCAGATAGTAATTTTACATCATCTGAAATCTGTCCTAGCTGTTGTATAGATTCTTCTAAATCAAATCTATCATATAAAGCACCTTGTGTTATACTCATAAATTCCTTTGGTGGGGAGAGATGGAGTCGAACCATCACAGTCTCAGACGGCTGATTTACAGTCAGTTGGGCTCACCTATGCTCAGTCTCCCCTTATGCTGGGTATTTTAAATTATATTCGTTCATGATCTCTACTATCTTATCACGGACTGTTTGAAAAACTTCTTGTTCCCCCTCTGAATATTTTTCTTCCTGATATCTAATTTCACTTCTAATAAACTGTTCTAAGTCCCACATAGCTAAAGACCAGTTCATACCATCAGCTGATTGACGATAATTCTCATGGTCTTCGGGTAACTCAAATTCTAATGTAGCTCTCATTGGCTTTATTTCCTTACCTTGTATATGGGTTTCATATTGCTTCTTTTTAACTTCAAAGGGCATCGCCGTTCAATGCCTCACTGATAGGGAACCACGCATCAGAGTTATATGACTTATCACAAATGTAAACATCGAAAAAAGGTTTACCTACAATTAATTCATGGTAATTAACACCCCATCTTTTTAATTGTTCTGCGGTCTGTGGTTTCCAAAATTCTGGGTTATCTTTATACGTTCTACAACCTCTTCCTGTCCATAGGATAATACGATGACCCTTTTCATATAGAGCGTTTATATGATCGATCCGATCCTGCCATGGTTCCATATCCATATAAGTAATCGTATTATCATTTTTTTCTTTTCTTACGTCATCACGGTTAGTACAAATAGTACCATCAATATCGAAGCAATAATGCATTATTAATTCCTTTCTAATTATTAACGGACAAGGGAGCCCTGATCAGGAACTCCCTTCTCCTAGTATACCTACACCTGGTCACCAGCATTTCCAATTGTCCTCTCAACGCGTTGAGATGTAGTTAGGAAACTTTCCCAAATCGTTAAGTCTTTCCTAATTGAAAGACGTCGATAAGGTGCTTAGTGAGGCCATCACCCAGTGAACAATAACGTAGTTGATGCACTACATCACCTCCAGCCTTTGAAGCGTCCTCACCCATTCTCGGGTCTGACCTTCTAGCCACCGCCTCGGCATACCTATCTTAATCGCGCTTTTGTG
>PYIL01118599.1_pt1 | contig 13170 bp, 9 predicted proteins | sample 3578041 | NCBI WGS metagenome assembly PYIL01 (sample SAMN08408023, study PRJNA431606) | Marine metagenome isolate SA_KN192-05_S13_150m, whole genome shotgun... | biome: marine; feature: oceanic pelagic zone; material: water; isolation source: 150 m water sample, 0.2-0.8 um fraction ... | reverse complement strand
CCATCAGGTGGATGTGCGTGAATGGTCCGTCCGGGCCCGGTGCGAGGTTGCCTTGCATCGATAATAGCTCAATTGGGTCCTCCAAGGTAATCTTCTGGTAAACTCCTACCGAATCCAAGTATCCGATTACCGTATCACGAATCCTTCCAATTCCACTAGTAATCGCTGCTGCCGTAATCCCATGCTCGCCAAGACTCCTAATCGATTCGTGAATCTCATCTCCCTTATCCAGCCTAACGAACAGGTCTCTCCCAATTCGCCGGTGGTCCATGGCTTCCGATTTGCCCTCGGAACTTGAAATTCACTATCTATTAGCCCTCGACGGCGAATTCTCTTGGACACTGCAGTAGAAGTCACAACCCCCCGAATGAGCATCTGCTTGAGCGCGTTTACTCCACTGGAAGCAAAGGGGTCGAGATACTCAGACCGTATTGTTATAGGCCGTGAAGTCGGAGTGTCAAAGCCCGGTGGCGAAAACACATGACGATGGCAGCACATGACGCCTCAGCTAGGTGGCGCACATTCCTCGAGGAGGCGAAGGAGTCGGAGGTACTGACTTTACTGTCCGGGCAGTCAAATTACCCATACCTAGCAATTCCATTCCATGAGCTTCAGATCTTCGATCCAGAGTTCGCGGAAGACGTCCTTGAGCATCCCAAGCCTATACTTTCAGCGGGTTCGAGAACGCTGATGGAGATATGCAGGGAGAGAGGTGAGGACATGGACGCCATGCTGCGTGTAGGGGAGCTCCCAGGCGATAGCAGAAAGCCACTCCGTGAGATTGGCAGCACCGATATAGACAAACTCCGGAGTGTCGATGTCATTGTAACCAAGATATCCGAGATCAAGCCCAGGATTCACAGGGCCGTGTTCAAGTGCGAATCTTGCGGGCATGACATAGAGATCGACCAAGAAAACGAACGGGAACTAAAGGAACCTCTCAACTGCCCACAAGCACTTGGAGGCTGCGGGAGCTCCAAGCCTGCAACTCGGTTCGATCTAGTGTTAATCAGCTCGAGGATGGTGAACAACCAGTGGATAGAGATACAAGAGCAACCCGAGAACGTCCCAAGCGGAGCCCAGCCAAGGAGGGGAATGGTCCTCATCGAAGGGGATCAGGTGAACAAACACCTTCCGGGGGAGAGGATTACTGCTAATGTCATCCCCGTAGTCCGTAGCGAAGTTAGAAACCGCAAAAAGACCCCTATGTTCGATGTAATCTTTCATCTGATCAGCTCTGAGCACGAAAGTACTCCATTCACAGAGATTTCAATCGATGAGGATGACAGTGCTCGCATAGTCGAGATCTCTCAGAGGGATGATTTGATGTCTCTAGTTCAGCGATCCATTGCCCCATCCGTTTTCGCCACTGGGATACTGGGTCACGTGAAGAGGTCGCTTGCCCTACAGTTGTTTGGAGGAGTCTCTAGGCGACTAAATGACAAGACTCGCTCCAGAGGAGACATACACATCCTCTTGATGGGTGATCCCGGTGTCGCGAAGTCGCATTTGCTGACATTCATCTCCGAACTCTCTCCAAGGGGGAGATTCGCTACGGGCGGCGGGGTTTCCGGAGCCGGACTTACTGCAGCAGCCGTAAGAGACGCCTTTGGGGACGGTAGATTCGCTCTTGAGGCAGGAGTACTGCCTCTGTCCGACCGTGGACTAGCAGCAATAGACGAGTTCGACAAGATTTCCGAGGAAGACCGCAGGATGATGCACCCTGCAATGGAGCAACAGCAGGTTCACGTTGCCAAAGGCGGAATTACAGCAACACTTCATTCACGCTGTTCGATTCTTGCTGCAGCAAATCCAAAGGACGGTCGATTTAGCAAGAGAGGGCCGAACCAGAGCGTCATGCGCTCATTCCAGGAGACAGGACTACCCCCTCCCCTCGCTTCCCGGTTTGACATAATCTGGATGATTAGGGACGAGATTAGGGTTAGGGACGATGAGAGGATTGCTAGGCACATCCTCGATAACAGGACATCAGGGAAGAGCGAGATGCTATTGGAGGGCACCATAGGGTTGAATGCTACAGACCTAGATTCAGAGGAAATATTCGATACCACAAAGGAGGGCACCGAGCATCTCACTCAGGAGTTCCTGAGAAAGTACATTGCCTATGCAAAGAGGACCATTCATCCCCAGCTCAACGAGGACGCAAAGGCTGCAATTCTAGACTACTACACCAATGAACGCCAGTCGTTTGGAAGGGAGGACCAGTACCACTCGGACCAATCCAACAGGGAATCGATCATTCCAATCACCGCTAGGGCCCTGGAAGCCTTGATCCGACTCACCGAAGCCCATGCTAGGATGCACTTGCGCGATGTCGCCACGTCCGATGACGCAGACGTCGCCCTTGCCGTGTTCAAACACTGGAGAGAAGAGTCGGGGATAGAAGACGAGTCAGAACTCCACTCTGGGGTTTCAGTCAGGGCTAGGTCGAACAACTCCACCATTAGGCAGATGGTGAGGGACATCTGCTCCCAACATGGGGGGGTCGCCGAGCGAACCCAGATTTACAATCTGGCCATTGACAGGGGGATTTCGGAGACAGAGGTAGACGGAGTAATCTCGAAGATGCTGACTAGTGGGGAGCTCTGGAGTCCAAGGGTCGACAGATTCTCCTTTGTCCGCTGAGCCTATGAGCCAGCACTCCCCCCAATAGCCAGAAATGGAGCCGATAGGAGACCCGACCGTTCCCGATTCGCTGGACCCTGTGGCGTTAGGCTTCATGTGCGGTCTGGAAATCCACCAACAACTCGCGACCGACAAGCTTCACTCAAGGATGCCTAGCAATCTTTACGACTACAAGATCGAAGAGATACCCGCTGTCTGGAATCGCTCCAAACGAAGACTGAGGGCCTCTGCCGGTGAAAGCGGCAGAACCGATATCGCTGCTAGGTTCGAACAGAGGAGGAATCGCTCCTTCGAATATGTCCAGACTCCCAATGCCGGGCTGGTTGAACTAGATGAGGCACCCCCAAACCGTCACGATCCGGATGCCGTTGACGTGGTCCTGACTATGGCCGCAATGATGGATGCAAAACCAATTCCCGCTCTACAGGCGATGAGGAAAACCGTAGTCGATGGCTCCAACACAAGCGGATTCCAGAGGACCACTCTAGTTGCCACAGATGGCGAGATCGAGACGGACTCGGGAGCAGTAGGAATCGACCTGATCTCTCTGGAAGAGGACTCTGCAAGAAAGCTAGAAACCACCCTTTCTGATGGTGTGGAGACAGTAGTATACACCCTAGACAGACTTGGGATGCCTCTAGTCGAGGTTGCCACTGCTCCAGACGTCCGGTCTCCGGACCATGCCAAGCAGACAGCAATCTCCCTAGGAAGGCTACTCAGGGACACTCGACGGGTCCGGAGGGGCCTCGGCTCAATCAGACAGGATCTGAACGTCAGCATAGCTTGTGGCGACCGGGTCGAGATCAAGGGGTGCCAGGACCTCGATTGGATTCCAAGAATCATCCAACTCGAGATGTCCCGCCAACTTCACTTCTACCGCTTGGCAAACGAATTGAGGAAGGAGGCTTCACTACCTCCCCTCCCCCCCGATCGTTCAGACGATGCCATCCCAGTTGAGAACAGGGTCGCATTGGCTGCACTCAACCGACTACCTCTAGAAATTCGAGACCTCACCGACGCACTGTCCGCGTGCACTTCTGAAATGATAAGATCGGCGATCGGTGCCGGGGCCTCAGCACTAGGAGTCGCACTTCCGGGGTTGTCCGGCAAACTAGGGGCCAAGGGGGGCGATGGCGAGAGTCCACAGCTCCCACGACTAGGGAGGGAACTCGCAAGCGCGGCAAAACTCGCTGGAGTCGCGGGAATCTTCCACTCCGACGAACTTCCATCATACGGCATCTCCGAGGAAGACGTCTCCGCCATTCGCGCCTACCTCTCGTTAGATGATAGGGACGCCTTCGTTCTGTGTGTCGCGCCCTCATGGCAGTCCGAGCTTGCCTTGGAGTCGGTAGTAAACCGCGCAAGGCAAGCGTATGGGAGGATTCCGAAGGAGGTGCGAAACGTCGTAATCCGAAAGGGGAAGCCAGAGGACGGCACCACTACAGCACTGCGACCACTGCCAGGTGGAGCGAGGATGTACCCGGAAACCGACATCCCCGTCCTTCAGATTCCATTTGAGAAATGGGGCGAAATATGCGAAAACCTTCCGTTAACCTCCGAGATGAGGATGGAACGACTAACGGGCTTGGATATCTCTTTGAACCAGATCGAGGCGATTCTGAATTCCGAGCTCGACGACCTATTCTTCGAAGGAATCGAGGGGCAACTAAGCCTTCCGCACAAGGCATGGGCAAGCGCGCTTCTCGAGCACGGAAGCGACAGCCCCGCGGCCCTAGCAGCAGCTATTCACCTCCGTGAGACGGGCTCATTGACTAGGGATGGAGTCGAGCCATTGGTGTCCGATGCTCCGGATTCCACTATTGATGAGATCGTCGAGTGGATGTCGGAGCAGGCATCATCAAGGGGATATGTTCCTGCCGACACCTCAATAATCGAATCTGCAGTTGACGAGGTGATCAGTGAGAGGTCGCAGTTCATAGAGGAACGGGGGATGGGGGCCATAGGTCCCTTGATGGGAATGGTCATGGCCAAACTTGGGGGTTCTGCGGACGGCAAGGCCGTCAGCGCCGTGCTCAAGGAGAGGATCTCAAGAGAACTCGAGTGAACAATAGGTCTGAGAACAATAATAGGCCATTCGTCCAACCTTCGGTTTCCTTGTCAGAATACAAACTCAAACTCGTTTCGTTGGCAATTCTGCTAACCGTCGTGCTGCTAGTCCCGACAATTCAGGAAAGGCTTTCCAAGGAGGCGTCAGTTTTCGTCGCTGACAGCGAATCGGCCCACAACGGCCTCCCCATGGATTGGGATGGAAAGCAGGCCCTGTGCGTGCTATTCCCCATTGAGCATCCCCATTCTGAATATGGGATGGGCGTCACAATGATTGATGGAAATGGAACTAACCTGGGGGTAAATGAGGATTACAATGGGACAGGTGTCTGCGTTGGTGGATTCGAAGGCTTCACCAATGGGCTGGCATTCATGCAGAACTCTACGCGAGTCGCTGGAAGTGGTCTGGAATTTGGTTATGATGTTGGGGAATTCGGCCACCTTGTCCACACTATCGGGGGGCTAAACTCAAACAACGTGACAGGTGATTTCGAGGGTGCCTACTGGAAGCTCGATCACAACGGGGCAACGTCAATGGTTGGAATCGGAAATCTTGTGATGTCCGAGGGAGATGTGCTTTCGTGGGGCATTGCTACTTGGTGAACCCAACAATAACTATGAAGTGCACAGTCACACGAGGGAAAGATGTACGACTTCCATCTCATTTCCTTGAGCCATTATGAGATGCTATTGCTCAATCTGGGAGTCCTATCCTTGATTGCACTCGCGCTCTATCGCGGCGAGCGATACTTGGAGGGCAGAAGGACATGGGAAATGCTGGCTCTTCTGGCTGTATTTGGGATTGCAGGGCGAATCCTGCTCGACCCCCTTCCCAACATCCAGCCCGTCACCACGGTTGTCCTGCTTGCCGGGGTATATTATGGCGGCTGGAGGGCGCTCGCGCTCGCAGGCACCATCGCTCTGACCTCAAACGTCCTAGTCCTCGGACACGGTGCTTGGACGCTATTCCAGGTTTTGGGGTGGGGGGCTGTTGGTTTCTCTGGGGCCGCTCTTTCGAGGTTCATCCTTGACGGCAACAAACTGATGGTGACTCGACTAGCCCTCGTCTCAGCCGCTTCAGCATTTGTCTTTGATTGGATAGTTTCGATTAGCATCCTGCTGGAAGCAGGACCATCCATGCTGCTCCCGTATCTGTTGAACGGGCTCCCATTCGATCTATACCACGCAGCAGGAAACATTGCCTTCGTAGCATGGTTGGCGGCCCCATTGGGGGAGATGATGCTTAGACATAGAGCCAAACCTGCCAGCCAGGTGGTGAGCGAACTTGTCCCGAACTGATGAATTGACCATGGTCTTAGTGACTAGGCAGGATCTCCAGCTTTCCAAGGGAAAACTGGCTGCCCAGTGCGCCCATGCTGCTTCTGAGTGCGTACTGATTGCAAAGCGCAACTCGCCCAGGGTCTTGGATCAATACCTCAAGAACGGGGCTAGGAAGATAGTTTGCAAGGTCCCGGACATGGTCTCTCTAAGGCAGGCGAAGGCCCGAGCCAAGAAATCGGGATTAATCTGTCACCTAGTCACGGATGCGGGTCATACCGAGATACCGCCCGGTACAGAGACGGTGGTGGGAATCGGCCCAGGCCCGAGGAAGGAAATCGACAAGATTACCGGGGATCTTCAACTGGTTGGCTAAACTAGCATAAGAGTCTTGAGCGGCCCCGCTCTGGATAGTCCGTGGTTACTCAGGCTCCACTGACTGCCGAGCAACGTTCCGCTCTGACGGCCGATTGCCGTGGCATATCGGGGCTGATTGAGTGGCTTGACGGCATTGACAGGAGACCTGGATTGGCTGAGCTTGACAACAGGCTATCGGAATTAGAAGTAAACCTCGAAGCCCTAGAGGGATGCATAGGATACTCCGAGGACGGATACCAGAGGAACGTAATCAAGAAGACCGAACACTACGAACTAGTGGCAATCTGCTGGAACTCGGGCCAAAACACCCCAATCCATGATCACGTTGGTAGCGACTGCGCGTTTCTGATAGTCTCCGGCGTTTCAACTGAGACAGTTTACGAAACCAATGAGGAAGGGCTCGCATATCCGATATCATCTAGGAGATACGAGCCCGGTGAGGTTTGCGCTGCAGAAGAGCCAGATATTCACAGGGTTTCAAACGACGAGAGCTCGAATCTGATCAATCTCCATGTGTACACGCCTCCGCTAAGCGGTTTCAACGTGTACGCGCCTGCCGAGTAGCATCAGCCTCTTTCGACCAACAGCTGAATGGCCTGCTGGACCCACATCATTTTCCCCACCCTTCCTGGGGTGAACTCCAATGCGTCGTTAACTACCTCAGCAGTCACCGGGTCCATCTTGGAAATCTGCTGGAGTGTTGTAATTCCAAGGGCGTTGAGCTTCTTCTCGCCGAACTCATCTACGCCCTCAATCCTAGTCAGGTCATCTGGCCTCTCTCCCTCGGCCTCCCCAATCTGTGCCCAATTGATTTGAACCGCCCTGAGGCTGACTCTCTCAAGAATGAGCTCCTCCCGGTGCAGAATATTTGCCTTGAGCTTCAACTCTTCTTCGTAGGCCAGTCTTTCCACCTTCTGGGCCTTGCTCTCAACACCAACCAGATCATCCTCCTTGCCCTTCATCTCCGTTTGGATCCGCACGATGTCCCTCTCTACCTGCTCGGCCTTCTTGGCCGCTTCTGTCTTGTACTTGTGACTGTCCTCAATCTCCTGCTCAACCTTGGCCTTCTGCTCTTCGGCCTTCTTGGCCTCCGCTTCAACCTTGGCAATCTCCTTCTGTTTTGCCTTGACGTCCTTCTGCAGAGATTTGGCAGCCTTCATCTCGTCCTTCATTTGGTCCTTGACGCCCTGCAATGCGGCCTTGGATTCGGAGGCCCCTTCCTTTGCGGCCTCCATGGCCTCCAATTTCTTCTCCATCTCGGTCTCGAGTTTTTCTTCGGCCTGGGCACGCTTCTTTTGGAACTCCTCTAGTTGCTCCTCGGCCTTACCCTTCATCTTCCCAGTTGCCTTGATTTGCTTCTCGGCCACCTTCCTCTCCATCTCGGCCCTCTTGAGCTCAGCTTCGGCCTTGGCCGCAGCCTTTCCTTCCTTGGCAACGGTCTTGGACAGCTCCTTGGCCTGGCTAGCAGCGGCCTTGGCCTCTCCGGATGCAGCCTTGGCCGCCTGCCCCTCCTCCTTCGCCTTCGTCCTCAATTCAGCTTCTCTGGCTTTCAGCTCTTCTGGAGACATGCTGGAAGAGCTCTTCATCTCCTCCAGCGCCTTCTTGGCAGCCTTGGCCTGCTTCTCTGCCTCCTTGCGCCCAGCCTCGGCCTTCTTGGCCTCAATCTCCGCCTTCGCTACGGCCTTGGCTTCTTTAGCCGCGGCCTTCGAATCGCCTATCTGAGCCTTCTTGGCGGCCTTCAGCTCTGCTTGTGCCGCCGCGGCCTCTGCCTTGGCAGCGGTCTCCCTCGCCTTCGCCTCTTGGGGATCCGAAGACTCCTTGGGGACTGCTTCCTTCTTCTTCTTCTTCTTCGGCGGCTCTTCGGCTTCTGGCTCTGGCTCCGGAGGGGCCTCCTTTTTGGAGCTGACTTTCCCGTACTTCTTCTGCAGGCCCTTCAACATGGTTCCATAGTCACCATCGAACTTCTTGATTAGCTTGGGAATGTTCCCAATCTGTTTTGACCGCTCGGGTTCTTCCAAGAATTCCACGTAGGTTGCCTTGGCTATCTTAGCAGCCTGTTCTGCCGTTGGTCCCGCCACGACCTTCTGGGGTAAATCAACCACTTAAGTTTTTGACAATTAAGACATCACATCGAGCTTGTATTCTTCAAGGACTTCGCTAAAAATCTGAATATCGGATTCAAACGTCTTTGGCAACAGAGGCCCGAAAGAAAAGCGGAAGAACCGTGCGTATGGGGTAATATAGCCCGGGTCCTTTGAATGTGGACGTGCCATGTCGCAGTCCGAGGCACACAGTATCGCGGCACCACGCTTGAATAGCCTCCTATTGAGCTCTGCACTATCCATCCCCTCGGGAAGCTCGAGCCAGTGATAGAATCCACCTTTGCCCGTGAAAACTCCGAGACCCATGTCCTCGAACGCCTTCCCGTATCGCTCACGCTGCCAGTTGTAGTGTCTCTCTACGGCCTTGCGGGCCTTCTTGACGCGACTAGGCTCGAGAAGCTTGATGGCGTATTGCTGCGACGGGTGACTCACTCCACCCATGCCGAAGCTGGAGTAGTTTGACAGGGTCTCGATGTTCTTCTTGCCGGCGATGATCCATCCGACCCGAATCCCCGGGGACTGCAGGCCCTTTGTGCAGGCTCCTGCGATGAACACGTTGCTGCTGTCCAAGTCATCTACATACTCGATCCCACTTATTGAGGGAGAGTGGAACATCTCGTATGCTTCATCCAGTAGTATCCCATTCCCCGGCTGCTCAGCCATCCGTATCAGCTCTTTCAGCTCGTCTCCTGAGCGTGTCTGGCCCGATGGATTCTGGGGGTTGGAGATGACTGGCATCAGACGTGTCTTGGCGTCTATATTGGAACGGTCGAAGTAAGATGCATTGCTAGGGTGGAAGTTATTCTCCTTGGTGAATGGAACAATCTGGTAGTTGGTGTTTGTCTGCTCCATTATGTCGAGATATGCGGGCCATTCTATGTTGCCAATCTTCACTTTGACGTGCTTCTTGAGGAAGGCCATGACGGTGTAGATACCCGGCCTTCCTCCTGCGAAGACCATTACGTTCTGGGGTGAAATGCTGGAATCATATTGTGAGTTGTAGTAATCTGCAATGGCATCGCGCAACTTTGGATGCCCCCATGCCTTCGGGTAGAATCGGTCCTCCCAGGTCACTTCGACGCTTTCCGGAAGGGAGGGACCCCCAAACTTCTCCAGCGGAGTAGTAAGTGGGAATCCCTGAGACCACGGGTGCGTGCCCTCAGTGCCCATGAAACTTCCAAACGAGTCCCTGAAAGCATACAGGGTTTCGTAGATCCCCATTGGTGGGCAGTTATCAGAGAGGAAGGACTCAAACTGTCCCCCCTTTAGACCTGCCATGCTTGCCGGTGGGGTAGCACACAAATGAGTTTGACCATGCTAGCCCTAGGAAATTTTGCATCCGAAATAACCGTTAATACTTCCAGCCTCACTCGAGCATCATGAGAGAACCAGCTGCACGCAGCAAAGCCCTGCCAATCACTCTAGCCGCACTCTTCATCTTGATGTCTGCCTCATCGGGACTTCAGGTTGTCGAGAGAGGGGAATTGGAAGAAGTAGCCAGCCCTATGAACACCCATTCGGGACTCAACTTACCAGGCTCAACTGTCGGGTCAATATACTCTCACACCGCACTGGGGGCATCATACAACTACACTTGCGTGGTGACGGACAATAATCAGGTTCGGTGCTGGGGAACGGGATACTTGGGGAACTCGGCAGGCCCATGGGCGCCCGAACACACCCCAGTGGGCGTCAACCAGCGTGACTCAACCGAATGCTGCCTATCGGAAGCGACGGAGATAAGCCCCGATGGAGAACACACCTGTGCCCTTACAAACGGCTCCGTAAAATGCTGGGGGGTTGACACTAATGGTCCGATAGGACATAACCACATTAGTTGCGGCGGAGCTTGCAACCAACCGCATGGCCCTTCGGTAGTGAGTGCGTCCATGGTGACCATTGTTACCGGCTTTCACCACACATGCGGCATCGCTGATGACTCGACTCTCTACTGCTGGGGAGACAACGAATACGGCCAGCTAGGAACGGGGGATAACCTTCGCAGAGTCGCCCCGACGCAAATCTTACTCCCTTCCGGACGAACACCGGTTTCCGTCAACGCTGGTGGGAATGCGACCTGTGTCATCCTGGACAACGGCAGCGGGATGTGCTGGGGACAGAACATCCACGGCCACCTCGGTGACGGGGCCTACAACAACAGGAACTCTCCAACACTGATTTCGGTGCTCCCAGAAAACCGTTCGCTAGTTGCAATGGATATTGGCTTCGGACACACATGCGGAATTCTGGACGACGGTTTGGTCTACTGCTGGGGGGACAACACCCATGGACGATTCGGCGATGGCTCCGAAACCTCCTCAACTTACCCAAGAGCCACATCTCTGCCTGTAGGAAGGACCGCGATTTCGATTGACGTGGGCATCGGTCACACATGCGCCATACTAGATGACAGTAGTGCGCTTTGCTGGGGTAGGAATGACTTCGGGCAACTCGGCGATGGTACTACCAACAACAGTACAACCCCCGTTGTAGTATCCATGCCAGCAGGACTCGGCGTGGGCGAGATTTCGGCGGGCAGCTACCACTCCTGCGCGGTTGCGAACAATGCGTCAGTATACTGCTGGGGAGCCCACGAAGAGGGCTCACTAGGGCTAGGCGAGGGAGTAGACAGCAACGTCCCAGCCTACGTTGAATTGGGCAATGGCAGTGGAGTGGTACATGCCCACATGACCGAGAGGGACAACGACGGCGATGGGATCCCATACCTCTTCGACCCGTTCCCAGACGGGTGCCCCATAGGGTGGTACTCAGAAAACGGCACTTGCCTCGAGACAGGTCCTGGATGGTACACGGACCACGATGGGACCCCCCCATGGGAGAGGCTCCCCTGCGATCTCGGAACATTCCAACCTAGTTGGGGCCAAAGTGACTGCATAGCCGCCTATCCGGGTTATTATGTCAACGAAACTGCATCCGTGACCCAGATACCTTGTGAGTACGGCACCTACCAGCCCGGAACCGGGACGACCTCATGTATCCAGGCTTCCCCGGGAAACTTCAGTTCCGAGGAAGGCTCGACACAACAGACCCCATGCTATACTGGATTTTTCCAACCCGATTACGGTGCCACAGGGTGCTTGCCGGCCGACCCAGGGCACTTCGTCTCTTCACAGGGTGCGCACAACCAGACTCCCTGCCTAGCAGGTACCTACCAGATAATATCCGGGATGACATCCTGCTTCGCTGCAAATCCAGGGCATCAGGTCCCCAATGAAGGATCACTAGGACAGGAACCATGTCAGGAGGGGACGTTCGCCTCCGAATCCGGTCAAGCCAACTGCACCGAGGCGTCTCCTGGCTACTATGTGAACGGGACTATGATGACCCAACAGTCTCCCTGTCAGCCAGGCGAGTTCCAGCCTGATTTGGGACAGACGTCGTGCTCTACCACAGAGGCCGGGCATTTCACAGATTTAGAGGGCACCGCCGAACAGATTCCCTGCCAACCCGGGACATTCCAACCCGAGGCCGGGCAGACCTCGTGCATTCCAGCGGAACCGGGAAGCTTCGCTTCCATTTCTGGGGCTACCACCCAAGAGCCATGCATAGCCGGGACATTCTCGTCAGAGGCTGGCCAGTCGGAATGCACTCCTGCTGAACCGGGGAGCTTCGTCAATTTAGACGGAGCAACAGGACAGGAACCATGCCCATCCGGAGAATTCCAGGCCAACGCGGGTTCGGCGGGATGCGATGAGCCCCCTGCCGGACAAGTCGTGAGCCCCGATGGGACCTCGACGTCCGCCTGCCCCCCCGGAAAGTACCAGCCCGGCGGAGAGACAATTTGCATCGATGCTTCACCTGGTCATTTCGTCAGTGAGCCCGGGTCTTCCGAACAGACCCCATGTCAACTAGGAACCTATCAATCCGAATCCGGTCAAGCCGACTGTGTACTCGCTAGTCCGGGTAACCACGCCCCATCTGAAGGAGCTTCTAGCCAAACACCCTGCTCCAAGGGCTTTTACCAGTCTGAAGAAGGACAGACCAGCTGTACCGATGCAATGCCCGGGCACCACGTACCCGAACCCGGAGCAATTTCACAGACCTCTTGTAATGTAGGGACGTACCAACCGGATTCAGGAAGCGAGGGATGCCTTGACGCATCTCCCGGGAATTTCGTTGGGAATACTGGATCCCCCTCCCAGACACCGTGCCAGCCTGGGACATTCCAACCCCAGACCGGGCAGTCATGGTGCAAGAACGCAGACACAGGTCACTTTGTTCAGGAGGCCGGGTCGACCGAACAGCAGAAATGTCCCTCAGGGGAGGAGCAAGAGCTCTCAGGTCAGAGTGAATGCGTAAAGATTGAGAGACCGCTCTGGTTGGTAATTCTGATGTATGGAATTCCAGCAGTGGCCGGGGGAACCATGGCGGTTCTATACATCTCCAGCAAGAAAAAGGGAGCCGGTGGTTCCAAGGAACGGTCATACATGTACTCGGAGGACATCAGAGGGAAGCCTTGACACCAAGCGTACCAATTATGTGAAGTGCTCAACTGGCGAGACTATGCGAGACTACCCCGGTGACCGGGTTGATATGCGCAGTGACACGGTGACTCAGCCGACACCCGCGATGAGACAAGCGATGTCACAAGCAACGGTCGGCGACGATGTTCTCGGAGATGACCCTACAGTCATCGAGCTTCAGAATCGCATGGCTATGATGTTTGACAAGGAAGCTG
>PYIL01229178.1_pt1 | contig 13223 bp, 10 predicted proteins | sample 3578041 | NCBI WGS metagenome assembly PYIL01 (sample SAMN08408023, study PRJNA431606) | Marine metagenome isolate SA_KN192-05_S13_150m, whole genome shotgun... | biome: marine; feature: oceanic pelagic zone; material: water; isolation source: 150 m water sample, 0.2-0.8 um fraction ... | reverse complement strand
GCGAGGAGCTCGGGTCACTCGACGCGGTGGATCGTGTGGTGAAGGTGTTCGGCATGGTGAATTGCGCGCCAGGTTTCAATAACACTCCGGCAGTGATCGACGGGTGCTCTCAGCTCTTTCTTGATGTCTTCGGTGATGATGGTGTGCACACCCGCGCCGCGGTGGGGATGGCCGAGCTGCCGTTCGATATCTGTGTCGAGGTGGAGGCGCTGTTTCTCCTCCGCGACGAGAACTAGGTTGACCACACGTGGGCGACGGTCCCCATATTGGGGAGAGCCCTAGTTCTTCACTTGAACGGCGTTCCTGAAACCTTTATGCGAGAAACCTGTGCCATAAGCTGCAACGAAGAAGTCTGAATTCGCTGCCGCGAAGAAGGGAAGCCTGTTGAACACGGCCGCCAAGTATCGAATAATCAGAGAAGCAGACGTTCCAGCCAAGATGCGAGACGGTACGACGCTGCTAGCAGATGTCTACAGGCCCGATGCGGAAGGCGAGTTCCCGGTCTTACTTCTTCGTCTTCCCTATGGGAAACAATTCATCAGCGACTTCGGCGATCATGAATTCTTTGTCCCCCGCGGGTACATCGTGGCAATCCAGGACACGAGGGGTCGTTTCGCTTCCGAGGGGGACTTTACGCCGCTGATCGACGAGCCATTCGACGGCTACGACACAGTCGAATGGGCTGCGACCCTGCCTTGGAGCAACGGCAATGTTGGAACTATCGGTCAGTCCTACCTCGGTGCCACACAGTATTTAATGTCTTGGACGGCACCTCCCTCCCTGCGATGTCAAGTACCTGTTTCAGCCGCTGCCGACTTCCACGCAGGCTGGGTTTACGACGTGGGAGGCGCACTTGTTCATGGCTGGATGATCCCCTACGCCATCTTTCTAGCTCGTAACACCATCGATCGAATGGGCCTCAAGGACGAACTTTGGCCACAGATTCGTCCCGATCTTGAACGCCCAATCAATTTCGCGAACCCGCTCACAGCCGAGGCCTACCGGCGGCTTCCCCTAATGGAATGGGCGGATTTACTTGACGAAGTTGCCCCGTACCTGCGCGAATATCTCGATAATCCAGACGATGGACCCTACTGGCACAACATAAATGCCGAACGAAAATTTGGCGATGTCAACGTACCCATGCTCCACGTCAGTAGCTGGTATGACATTTTCAGCCGCGATGGCACCATCATGTACAACGGACTGGCCAGCGGAGCCAAAAGCCCCGAAGCGAGAGACGGGCAGCGACTATTGCTCGGGCCCTGGGGTCATCTATTTCCCTATACCTCACCGACCACCAAGGGCGCCGGCGAAGCGGACTTCGGTGACGCATCCCTCCTCGACCTCCATGACTACGAGTTGGACTTTTTAGACAGATGGCTCAAAAACGAGAACAACGACTGGGATGAACGACCACCTATTCGGCTTTTCACCATGGGACGAAACCAATGGAGAGACGAACACGAGTGGCCGCTCGCGCGAACTCAATGGACCCCGATGTATCTCAACAGCGGCGGAACAGCCAACACCGTCAACGGCGACGGAGTACTCGCGAGAACAGCTGCAGGTGATTCACCACCAGACGCCTTTACGTACGATCCCGACGACCCCGTACCGACCAACGGCGGAAACCTACTGGTTCTACCGATCGGCGCCTACGACCAACGCGAGGTAGAGAATCGGCCAGATGTGCTCGTCTATACCGGAGAAATTCTTGAAGACGAACTGGAGGTAACTGGACCAATCAAAGTTGTCTTGTTCGCTGAATCCTCAGCGCTGGACACAGACTTCACCGCAAAATTGGTGGACGTACACCCCAACGGCTACGCACAAAACATTATTGACGGGATGATTCGATGTCGGTACCGGCACTCGCGCGAACAACCGACGTTGATGCGCCCCGGCGAGATAACTGAACTAGAAATCGATTTGTGGGCGACGTCTCATGTTTTCCTCGCCGGGCACAGAATCCGACTTGACATCAGTTCCAGCAATTTTCCGCGTTTCGATCGCAACCTAAACACCGGCGGTGATCAAGCCCGAGGCACGACCTGGAGCATCGCCAGACAGAAAGTCCACCACAACGCCCGGTACCAGAGCCTCATCATGCTGCCAGTGATCCCTTAGGATCAACGTTCGACAGCAGCACTATTGATCGAAACCTTGACGTTGTCACAGAACCTCTCGTGCCATAACCAATCGCCGCATTAATGTGGACTTGTGGAGAGGTGAGGACCTCGCCGGACGCATGGGGGTAACGATGAGCGACCTGATTCTTCGTGGTGGAACCGTGGTCGATGGCACCGGCCGACCCGGTCAGGCTGCGGACGTTCTAATCCAAGATGGGGTGATCGCTGAGATCGGCAGCCTCAGCGGACGGCGGGCCGACCGCGAAATCGATGCAGAAGGTCATGTTGTCAGCCCAGGGTTCATCGACGTCCACACCCACATGGACGCCCAAATTGCTTGGGATCCTCTTGGCGAAAGTTCATGTTTTCACGGGGTAACGACCGCAGTCATGGGTAACTGCGGATTTACCTTGGCCCCGGTGCGTTCCCATGAACGGCACCTCGTGGTGCGGAATCTCGAAAGAGCTGAGGACATCTCAGCGGACGCCATGGCTGCCGGAATCGATTGGTCGTGGGAGACCTACCCCGAATATCTTGACTTCGTTGATCGAACCCCGAAAGGCATCAATTACGCCGGATATGTCGGCCACTCAGCGCTGCGCACGTGGGCCATGGGAGAGCGCGCTTTTGAAGAGGAAGCCAATGAGAGTGACCTTCGCGCCATGGTGGGTCAGTTGCGGGAGTCTATTGAGGCGGGCGCCATGGGTTTCACGACCTCGATCTCGGTCAACCACGCGACCTCTGACGATCGGCCAGTTGCGAGCCGAATGGCAGGATGGAGCGAGATCGAAGCATTGGTCGCAGAGATGGGGCGACTAGGCGCGGGCATCTTCGAACTGGCCCATCACCATCACCTCCGATCCCGAGATCCCATAAAACGCGAGGCCTACATCAGTCGCCTTGTCGATTTGGCGGTCCGAACCGGGGTGCCGGTTACTTACGGCATGTTGGCAGCGGGCCAAGAGGACAATGGTTGGAAACCAGTGGTCGAATTATTGGATCGAATCAACGACGGCGGTGGTCGCTCGTGGGCTCAGGTGCATACGCGCTACTTTGGCGTTCTGCTCTCCTTTGCGACCAGGCTCCCGTTTGACGCACTACCCGTATGGGACGAATTGAGGACTCGACCTCTCGACGAGCAGAGGGCGGCTCTGGCTGACCCGACCACCCGAAGTCGACTGGTCGAAGAGGCCGTCCACGGTGACTACGGTCGCTCGATAGGAGCTGAGACTCGTAAGCCTGAATGGGAACACATCTATCCGATGGAACACTCTGCCCTTCCACCCTTCTCATCCATCGCAGATCTAGCATCGCAACGCGATCAAGCCCCAATGGAGGTCTTTATCGACGTAGCGCTTAAACACGACCTTGATGTCTTCTTTGTTCAGGCTGCGGCGAATCAGGATCAGAATGTGGTGCTCGAACTGATGCGTCACCCATACGCGATACCGACCTTCAGCGACAGCGGCGCCCACGTCACTCAGATCATGGATTCGTCCTTGCAGAGTCACATGCTTGGTCATTGGGTACGGAACCAAGGAGCCTTTAGTTTGGAGGAGGCTGTGCATCGAATGACCCAAGTCCCTGCTAGGGCCTGGGGATTCAACAATCGCGGAGTGCTCGCTGAAGGAAAAGCTGCGGATATCAATGTGTTTGACCCCGAAACGGTAGGTCCCAATCTTCCTGAGCTAGTTCACGACCTTCCCGCCGGGGCCCCGCGTCTGCGTCAAACTGCGACAGGTTTCAGAGCCACGATCGTGAACGGCGAAGTATTGGTGGAAGACGGAGAGACGACCGGATTGACTCCCGGCAACCTCCTACGAGGTCCGCTGGCGCAGTGACTCGTCCCAAAGAGCTAGGCCCGCAGTTGGTATTTGGTCAACATTCTATGAAGGGGTCATCGTGAGTCTCGAGATCGTTCCACTGTCTGATGCCCCGCTTGGGGCACTGGTTTCTGGCTGGGAACCAGCCGAAACGCTTACCGACGCGAGCAAGCGAAGCATCACTGAGGCGTTACACCGTCACCGGCTGTTGGTGTTTCGCGGCCAGCCTCAGCCCACTGATGAGGACCTGGTGAGATTCGTCGAGTCGTTCGGCGACCCGATTAGAGGGTCGGAGTGGTTCCGGAATGCGGGAGCGCTTCCAGAGATCCTCCCAGTGACAAACATTCGCGGCAAGGACGGCGACCGTTTGGGAGTAGAGGGCGCCACTGACCTCGAGTGGCACGCCGACTATTCCTATGTGGCAACACCCGCGAAGACAAGCTTTCTCAACGCGGTGGAGCTTCCGGCTGAACCACCCCGGACGTACTTCACCGACATGTACGACGCCTACGCAACCCTCGACCCCCGATTGCAGGCTCGCCTCAGCGGCCTGCGGGCCACGCACAGCATTGCCGACTACATGGCCGAACCCGACAAAGATTTCGCGGCCAAGATCGAGCGCGATGAGGCAGCCGGCATTGACCGTCCTGACATCCCTGAGGCTGAGCATCCAGTGGTGGTGCGCCATCCCGACACCGGCGACGAGATCCTGTATGTGTCACGGGGCATCACCCGTCGAATCGTGGGAATGGAGCGAGCTGAAAGCAGTGCCCTGCTCAAGCAGCTGCATCTTCACGCCACCCAGCCTGACCGGGTCTACGGCCATGATTGGGAGGTCGGCGATTTGATCATGTTCGACACCCTCGGGACCATGCATCGACGTGACGCGTGGGACCCGACCGAGCGCCGGCTCATGCGTCAACTCAGCACAGCGTGTGTGATCTGAGATATCTCGGCCAGTTCGCACCCCGCTGAACCAAACTCGGACCCACATCAATCTGAACGGTGGGCCATGATGTTTAACCGTGCAAGGGATATTCAACGGAATTCGGGTACTCGACTTCTCTCAAGTGCTGGCTGGCCCCACGGCAACCAAGCTTCTGGTCGAGTTGGGTGCCGAGGTGATCAAGATCGAATTCGCCGAGGAGGGCGACCCCGGTCGTACCCTGCCTCGCTTGCGTGGATCGCGTTCGGGTTATCAGGTGCAGCAGAACAGAGGGAAGCGATCGTTGTGCCTCGATCTGCGCGACCCGAGGGCAACTGAGCTCGTCCTCGACCTCGTCCCTCATGCCGACGTGGTCCTGCAAAACTTCGCGTTTGGGGTCATGGAACGGCTTGGTTTCGGGTACGACGTTGTGTCGGCGGTCAATCCCCGCATCGTGATGTGCAACATGTCGGCATTTGGTCGCCAAGGTCCACTCGCGCACAAACCCGGATATGACCCCATTGCCCAGGCATGGGCCGGGGTACTGCACATGTTGGGTTATGAGGATCGAGCACCCATTCTCGCCGGGATATCACCGGGTGATGTGCTCACCGGGGTCCATGCCTTTGGTGGAGTGGCTGCGGCGCTGTTCCATCGAGAGCGGACAGGGCGGGGTCAAGAGGTGTCTGTGTCGCTGCTCGACGCCTACACCACCGTGCATGAGGTCAACTGGCAGGAGTGGTCGGTGTCGGGTGGCGAAAGCGAACCCATCCGGAGAGGCAACGTCCATCCAGTCGTTGGCGGCGTTGGGGTGTTCGAGACCGGCGACGGTTACGTCACAGTTGCAGCCGTCAACAACGGCCAGTGGCAACGCTTGGCTGAGGCCATGGGACGACCCGAGCTGTCCGATGATCCTCGATTCGCATCTAGCCCCGACCGCGTCACCAATCGGGACGAGGTGAACACGTTCATCGCAACGTGGCTAGCAACACAACCTCACCGAGACGACGTTGTGAACCTCCTCGATGACTGCCGGGTGCCCTCGGCGCCCGTATTAACACTGGCCGAAGCCGCCCAACATCCGTACCTTCACGAGGCGGGCGCGGTGCGATGGGTCGACGACGACGTGCTCGGGAAAGTGCTGGTACCCGGTATGCCGATCAAGTTCTCCGAAACCCCCGGCGACGCACCATTGATGACGCGGCGACTCGGTGAAGACAACGAATACGTGACGTGTGAGCTAGCCGGTCGCAGCCACGACCAGTACAGGGCCCTGGTGGACGAGGGCGTGCTCTTCCACAATCCCGACAGCTAGAGCGAGAAGGATCTCCTTTGAAACCAGAGGTACCAGATTCCGCGAATCGGATCCCGTATCGCCCATCTCAGGATGTCCCGAAGGGGTAGGTCAGTCTCGCGGATGGTGCCGGTCGTGTTTTCGATCAATACTGGAGATATGGGTGAGCGACTAAAAGACTGCACAGCAATAATTACCGGAGGCGCACGAGGGCAAGGAGCGGCAGAAGCTCGACGCTTCACCGAAGAGGGAGCCTTCGTAGTGATAGCAGATGTCTTGGATGGCGAAGGGAAAGCTCTCGCAAAAGAGCTTGGTCATTCCGCCACTTTCCATCATCTCGATGTGACGGATGAAGAAAATTGGTCCGCAGTTGTTGGTGGCTTGGTAGATCAAGGCAGATCCATAGACGTTCTCGTAAACAACGCAGGGATTCTCCTATTTGATCGCCTGACTCGATCTTCCAGAGAGGATTTCGAGCGAGTTATGGAGGTGAACTGCACAGGTGTTTTCTTGGGAATGCAGGCTGTAGCTGATGAGATGAAGAAACAGCAGGGTGGCTCAATAGTCAATATTTCCTCGGTAGCGGGCCTCCAAGGCGTTGGCTTTCAATTCTCCTATTCGGTTAGTAAATGGGCGGTAAGGGGGATGACTAAATCTGCTGCCCACGAGCTTGCCCGCCATAACATCAGAGTCAACTCCGTACACCCAGGCTTGATCGAGACAGCAATGCTTGACCAATTCCCAGATAATCTCCAACCCAGGGTTGAGTCTTCGGTTCCGATGGGCCGAACCGCAGAGCCCACAGAGGTTGCTGAGCTGGTGCTTTGGTTAGCGTCACAAGAGAGCAGCTACTGCACGGGAGCGGAGTTTGTCGTCGATGGCGGACTTTCCATCGCGTAGCCCTTGAGTCGATACGACGCGGGTTTCGAATACCAGGGTCCGCCGTAACTCACCTTGCCCACTACTGCACACATCCATAGTGAGCCGATGACACGTGTCGGGCGTACCGACGCAACACCGAACCCTGCGGAATCGTGCTCGGCAAGTCCCTCGGCCCGATCGTCGCCATCCGTTGCTGTAACTCGCTGTCGTCGATCGCTACGTCAAGAGTCCGATGAACCGGATCGATGACGATTGTGTCGCCGTTGTGCACCGCTGCGAGCGGACCACCGTCGGCCGCCTCGGGGCAAATATGTCCGATGAGGATTCCGTGCGAGACACCGCTGAACCGGCCATCAGTGATGAGAGCGACGTCCTTGCCCAAACCGCGTCCTTGTAACTCGACAGTGAGCATCACCATCTCGGGCATACCCGGGCCGCCCTTGGGGCCGACGTTGCGCACCACAACCACGTCGCCAGGCACGATGCCTCCGGACTGAATCGCCGTCATGGCGTCCGGTTCGTTTTCGAACACCTTGGCGATTCCGCGGAACTCGCCCGTCTCGAGAGTCTTGCCTCCCAGTTTCAGGACGCAACTCTCCGGAGCCAGATTTCCGTGCAGGACCGTGATGTGGTTGTTCGGTTGGGCGGCCGGGGCCGACACCGGTTGCACCAAGTCCTGGTCACCCAAATCAGCCAGCGAGGCCACGTCAGCCAGGTTCTCAGCGAGAGTCTTTCCGGTGACCGTCATGGCGTCGCCATGTAGGAAGCCGTTATCGAGGAGCTCCTTCATCACGACCGGCACTCCGCCGAGTTCGTGTAGGGCGACCATCGAGTACGGACCGTGCGGCTGAAGATTCGCAATGAGCGGCACCCGCTCGCCGATCTCCTGGATGCGATCGATGGTGAGAGCCACCTCTGCATCACGAGCGATGGCCAGCAAATGCAGGTACATGTTGGTCGAGCCTCCCATCGCGTAGGCGGTGGTGATGGCGTTCTCGAAGCCTTTCATGTTCATGATGTCCCGGGGCCGAATGTCGGCTTCGATCAGGGCGTACAGAGCTTCGGAGGTCGCCACCACCTGAGCCTTCACGTCGTCGTGAATATCGCTCGCGGCGTCGTAGTCGGCTGGATGTGAGGCGCCTCGGGGCAACATCATCCCCATCGCCTCTGTGATGGTGCTCATGGTGTTCGCTGTAAACATCGCCCCGCAGGTGCCACTGCCGGGCATCACGTTCCGTTCGACCTCTTCGAATTCCTCTCGGCTGATCCGATCGGCTCGCATCGCCGCTCGTGCCTCGGCCCAGTCGAGAATCGTCAGGTTGTTACCCTTCGACGCCCATGGCTCAAAGTTCACGCAGCCCGGCGAGCTAGTCCCCGGGTAGATCACTAGCCCTACGTCGTTGGTGCGAGCCAGGGGCATCATCGCGGCTGCGCCCGTCTTGTCGCAGCCCGAGATGACAACCATTGCCTCGCCGTGATGGGCCCGATGCCCGATCTCGAACGAGTCGGCGATGATGTCTCGTGACACGAGGCTGTAGCTGGCATTGGGTGAACCCTGGGTGAGAGCATCGGAGACCGCTGGCGCACCAACGACTAACCCTTGTCCCCCATGCGAAGCGATCGACTCCGACATCAGGTCCGATATGCGTTCGACCCGGTTGTTGCAGCGATGGGCGTTTGTGTAGGCCCCCGCCACCGTAACGATCGTGTTCTTCGCCGCGATGGTCTCGGGTTCAAACCCGGCCGCCCGCAACTCGAGACTTGCCCGCTTCCAATGATTCCCTGCCATCCCCCCACCCTACTTTTCAAAATTGATGGACGGATCTCCGCTCAAGCATGAGGTTAGATCTCTAGCAGTGGGCGCTCACACCACCAAGCGACTCCCAGAGTCGTCCCTAGACCTAATACGATGGGGGATCGGGACACTAAGGGGACGCGATGGCACTCACCGAACTCTCGGCAGGCCAACACGCCGCTGCGATGGCGGATTACGTAGCCGAGCGCAGCCGGGCGGCCGCCAAGCTCGGCAGCCGGGGGGCGCTGCGCTACGGCGCCGACGGCAACCTCCACCCCGACATCCTCGCCGAGTTCGAGACCAACGGCTTCTACATTTTCGAGGGCGTTATCGGTATTGACGAAGTCACCGAGCTACGCGACGCCGTTGAGGACACCATCGAGCGCGCCCCGTCGCCCCCGGGCTCCGACACCGACGCACAGGGCCGTCCCGCGCTCGGGCTCGACTACCCGATGAGTCCCTACATTTTCATTAAACCGCTGTCGGATCCCTGGGGTGGCACCAAACTCTTGAGCGGCCGCCATCCCGTCAAGATGAGTGAGCCGACGCCCGACGACGATGCTCCCGACCACGTGGTTCATCTGCTCATGCAGATGTGCACCTCGATGCCTGCGGCCCTTCGCCTGTACGGGCACCCGGACCTGTTGAGTATCGCTGAGGCCATCAACGGGCCGGACTTCGTGCCCTACAACGACTCCATCTTCGTGAAGAAGCCCGGAATAGGCGGGTCGGTGTCGTGGCATCAGGACGGCGCAACTCACTGGGACAACCCACACTGGTATCCCGGCATCCACGGTTTCAACTTCCAAGTGCAGGTCTACCGCACTACCCCCGCTAATGCGTTGTGGATCATCCCCGGCAGTCACGCCGAGGGCCGCATCGATATTCGAGCCCGCGTGGCGGCCAACGAAGGCAGCGAGCGCCTGCCCGATGCCATTCCGCTGGTGACCGAAGCCGGCGATGTGACCATCGTCAACCGACAGATGTTGCACGGTTCGTTCGCCAACACATCACCGGACCCGCGCGTGTCCATCACCTTCGGCTTCTACCCCCAATCGTCGGTACTGGGCGTCTCGGGCGGGCTCAACATCTCCCTCGACGAGAAGAAGAGCCGCAAGAAGGTCTACGACGCGGAGCACATCCGGCGTCGCTCGGCCGTGGTGCAAGTAGCGCTGGACGCCCGGCACCAGGCGCGTCCTGACGAGCGCCGCTACCGTTACGCACCCTTTGCCGAGGTCGAAGACGAGTACCGTTACGGACCCGAGACCATCGAGAGCGTGCTGAGCGACTACACGCTCTACGACATCGCCATCTAGACCAAACGGGCACACCAACCAACGCCGTCATCCTCGGCGTCTGACGACCCTCGTCTACTGCACTGGTTTGTCATGTGCGATACCGCCGAGCGGGGGGCGAAACCCGGGAGGCGGATCGACGTAAATGCTTTCGGCGTGTGGGTCGATGCCCAACACGGCCCGACCCTGGAAACCGCTCGGAGCCGGTGAAACGTCGACCCAGCAGCTATCGATGCTGGCCTGCGTCTTGGCCAGGACGGTGTCGGTCGAGTTGTACGTGTCCTGTGAGACCTGCCGCAAGTATGCGGGGGTTGCGTAGACCTCTTCCGAGGTCGCACGGGGAAGGAAGAGTTGGGTCGTCAGGATGCAGGTATCGCCGCTGAATACCTTGAGGTGCATGTGCGGCGCCCGGCTGGCGTACCAGCCCGGAATGATGGTCATGAAGCGAACCACCCCGTCGGCGCCTGAGACCTGAGCGCCTCGTAGGAAGCTGTCGTTGTTCATGGGTGGCCGCTTCGTCACATCTGCCGGCTGTTGATCCGGATCGAATGGGTAGCCGCTGTAGTGGCCGGTCGCATCCGGGTGCCAAAGATCGACCCGCATATCGCGTGCCGGTTCTTCGGTGTGGATGTCCACCAGGTGGACCTCGAGGGCCAGGTTCACGCCCGGCATCCCTTCGCGGATATCGGATCGCTGGGGGCAACCGTTCCCGTAATAGGGGCCCTCCACCATTTCGGCCGCCTGGACGGGATGTTTCGCTGTTGACATGTGTTCCTCTTGCTCTCGCTTTGTCTGGGTGTGGGTCAGTCGGACCTGTCGTCAGTCGATCTTCACGATCCCGACGCCGTCGCGCAGATCGAGGCTCGTTCCAAAAGGTGCAGAAGTGGTGGCGATGCGATCGAAGATGCGCTCGGCGACCTCGGGTGAAGCAGCTCGCGGGGTGCCCAAATCGGCATGGTTGCCCCTGAACCCAAGATCGATGGGGTGGAGGACGATCTCGCTGAGCTCTGAGTCGTGGTAGCGGCAGATTGCTGTTGCCCCCTCGAAGTAGAACGACGGATGCCGGGCTGTCCTAGCGGCCAGCAGTTCCGCGTCGGTCGTTTCGGTGGCGTAGGGGTTGATGGTTTCTGGGTTCTGATCGCCAAACGCGGTGCCTCGGTAGGTCTCCCACGCGATGAGTTCCTGCATATAGGCCTGTCGCAGGAAGCACCCGATCCCGTAGAAAATCGGCTTGCCGCGATAGATCTCGATGGCGCGGAAGTCGAAAGGTCCATGAACGAAGAAGAGATCGGCGCCGTTGTCGATCGCATCGTGGGCGAGGTCGATCAAGAAGTCGGGCGGGTGGGGTGTCTCTCCACTGAGCCCTCCCTGCGGGTTGGAGGGATCGATCGTCCACTGATGGGCGTGGATAGTGACGATTGTGTAATTCGAGAAGAGGGCCGCATTCCTGGTGCTGCGGAGTACGTCTGATAGGTCGTCGGGGTGGATGCGGTAGGAGTACCCCGGCTCATCGCCCTTTTCGTACCAGGTGTCGTGGAGCTGGAACCGGTCTTCGAACACCATGACGGTTGGCTGGACCACGAATGGTCCCGGGAACGCGTAGTCGTGCTCCAGTGCGAATTGTCTAAGGCGTTCCCAGGATTCGGTTGGCAGCTTGACAGTGCGCGAAACGCGGATGTTGTTGGCGCCAGGTCGCCCGTTTGAATTCGCGATGCGGGCCCCCGCTCCAAAGACCCGATCGTGGCCGTGATTGGCGCTCGATGTGAGGCTGACGACCCCAACTCGGCCGTTGGTGACGTCGGCGTACGCGGGTGCACGTGCTTCCGCGAGATGCTCGCCATAGCCGACAGGCACGATCCCCACCCGACGAAGATGGGCATCGGTCTGCCGGTTGCCCTCTGGTCCAAAGTCGGAGAGACGGTTGTTGGCGCGGGACATGACGTCGAAGCCGATCTCTGCGAGATCGTCGGCTACTGCCGGGTCCGCCATGACGAGAAAGGACGGGATGCCGTAGTGGTGGCCCTCGAACTCGCGCCAGTTGGCGATGGTCTGTTCAAGGTTGGCGATTGCAAAATCTGCGCTGCGAACAGGTTCCAAGGCAGCTTGTACCTTTGGATCGGTGAGCTGGGAGACAGGTCGGGTGATTACGACATCACCGACAACGGCCACCTCGAAGTCGCCTGGCACGCTCATCGGTAGGTCTCTGTCGGTGTCGACCTGGCGGTGGTCAGCGACCTTGGAGAATGTTCCGTGGACCAGCTTGGTTGCGTTCTCGTGCGTACTCACGCGGCGCTCACCTCGTATCGGACCTGCAACCGTTTCAGCGACGACACCCAGATCGCCTGCACCCACACCGGCTCGTTCACGAGCTCCCAACTCTGAAGTCGCGGCACCAGCGCATCGAGCAGGGTGCGCACCTCGAGACGCGCCAGCACCTGTCCGATGCAACCGTGGGTTCCGATCCCGAATCCCAGGTGAGGGTTGGGGTGACGGTCGACGCGAAACTCGAATGGGGCGTCGAAAACGCTCTCGTCACGATTGGCTGACGCATAGGAGAGGTAGACGTCGTCGCCTTTGGCGATCTTCGCGCCACCGAGCTCGACGTCGGCTGTCGCCGTTCGCATGAAGTTCGTGGTGGGTGTGACCCAGCGGATGATCTCTTCGGCTGCGGTTGGAACCAGAGACGGGTCGGACCTCAACTTCTCGAGTTCGCGAGGGTGCTGTATGAGTGCGAGCAGGCCGCCGCTGATAGCACTCGCCGTTGTGTCGTGGCCCGCGCCTAGCAGGACGAGCAGGTTCGAGATCACCTCGAACATGCCGATTGGTTCATCGTCGATCGTGGCGTTGGCGATGGCACTTGCCAGATCATCGGTAGGGCGAGCCTGACGCGTCGATGTGAGGTCCTTGCAGAACGCGAGGACCTCCCCGAAACGGGTCGCCCGATCGCCTTCGGCGAGCTCAGGGTCGCTGCCCGCAAATATCAGCTTGGCCAACCGGAGAACCTGCTGTTCCTGCGACCGTGGGATGCCAAGTAGTTCGCAGAGCATACGGACAGGGTGGATCGCAGCGATCTCTTC